>Ga0208899_1001958_pt1 | contig 14190 bp, 15 predicted proteins | sample VirMetDEL_Nov_24_FD_184518 | JGI IMG/M metagenome (GOLD analysis project Ga0208899, IMG submission 184518) | Aqueous microbial communities from the Delaware River and Bay under freshwater to marine salinity gradient to study organic matter... | ecosystem: Environmental > Aquatic > Marine >... | reverse complement strand
AATGGTGTGTGGCGTATTGAAGGTATCGATGGTGTCTTTAGCCCTACAGCATTTGCAGTTAAAAAGATTACTGATGTCGGTATCGTAGATGCAGGTAGTTTTGTAGTAGCTGATGGTTCTCCTATCTGGTGGAGTAAAAACGGTATACACACTTTACAGTTTGATTCTACAAGTGGTAGACCAGTAGAAAACAATCTTACTATTTCTACAATACAGAAGTACTGGGATGAAGTTCCTACTGCAGCTAAGACTAAATTAATATCTACCTTCGATCCTATAAACAAACGTGCTTACTGGGCATGGCCTAAACAGGGTGAGACTGTAGAATCTAAAGTTAATAATATTCTTGTTTTAGATGTACCCCTAAAAGCTTTCTATCCTTGGTATGTAGAAGACGAAGCAGGTGCTACAGATTCAATAATAGGTATTGAGTTCTTCTCTGGATTTGGTGCGGCTGCTTCTACGTTTGATGTAACTACAACAAATGGAGATGATGTTATAACCTCTGCAGGAGATGATGTTGTATCTATTCAAACTGCTTCTGTAGCTACAGGAACTCCTGCAATAATCTTGATTATACGAGATGGTGATACAAACAAAATGACTATGGGTTCCTTTACTGAAGATAACTTCTTAGATTGGGGAACTACAAACTACAGTTCTTTTGCTGAAGCAGGATATGACTTTATGGGTGACTTACTTCTAAGGAAGAATGCACCTTACGTTACCACATACATGAGACTAACAGAGTCAGCATGGGAAGGTAATGAAACAACTGGATATGCTCCAAACAATCCATCTTCAATGTTAGTATCTTCTTTCTGGGATTTCAAGACTAGTTCATCTAGTACTGCACAACAAGCATATAGATTGAAGTCAATGCCAGTAGTTGATTCTAATAACTTATTAAACTTCGACTACCCTGAGACTGTCATTACAACAAGAATGAAGTTAAGAGGTAGGGGAAGATCAATGCGTATAAAGTTTGAAAGCGAACAAGGCAAAGACTTTATACTTTTAGGTTACTCTATCTTAGGTGGAGTAAACCAAACACATTAACCGCGAAAGCGAACAGGAGACTGAATGTCTTATACAATACGTGACGCTAACCATAGCGACATCTTAGATATTACGATTGCAGCCAAACTATTCTCTAAGGAAACTAACCATCCTGCTCTGAATACGATAAACCCAAACAAAGTAGCTGCGACATTACAACAATTAATAGATAACGAAGCAGGTATAGTTAAAGTTGTTTGCTTCAGTAACGAGATAGTAGGTGCTATAGCAGGTGTTGTTACTGAACTACCTATCAATGATCTTGTAGTTTCTCAAGAACTAATGCTATGGCTAGAACCATCACACAGAAATGGTAAGACTGCTCCTAAACTTATTGATGAATACGTGGAGTGGTCTAAAACAAAAGGATGTAACTACGCAAGACTTTCTGCTCTTGATGTGGTATTAGACGGTAAAGCAGGTATTCTATTTAAACGTAAAGGTTTTAAACCAATAGAAACTGCATATATAAAGGAATTATAATATGGCTGTATTTACTGCGATTGGTGCTGTAGTTGGTGCTGTTGGTGGTGCTGCTATCGGAGGTGCTATAGGTACTGCTTTAGGTGCTACTGCTACGATAGCAGGACTTAGCACAGCTGCTGTTATAGGTGGTGTTGTTGGAGCAGTAGCAGGTGGTGTAATTGGAAGTAAAGTAGACAAGAAGTTTGCTCAAGCTCAAGCTGCTATAGACACGGCTACAGCAACAAGTGAAGAAATATCAGATATAACAGACGAAGTAACTACTCTTGGTACTGCACAAGTAGGTATACAAAAAGATATAATACAGACAAGGTCTGAACAAGATAAACTTGCTGTACGAAGACAACGAAGATCAGCCATAAGAGAGGCTCAGATAGTAAGAGCACGACAACAAAATATGGCTGCTGCTATGGGTGCTCAAGGTTCGGCTGTGTCTGGTGGTGCTGCATCTATTGGTTCAGAACTATCGGCTGCACTAGGGTACTCAACACAACAGTCTGGTTTGTCTCAAAGAATTACACAGAAGAGTCAAGAGTCGGCTGACATTCAAGGACAGATTAATGCTCTATATGGGAAAGCTAATGTTCTTCAAGGACAACAACAATTATCTCTAGCTCAAGCAGGATTGTATCAGTCTCAAGCTGCAAACATGTTTGGTATTGCTTCAACTGGCTTTAAAACTGCATCTATGTTTATTTAATAGGATACCTTTAAATGGAAAACCTTAATAGTACGTTTATAGACTACGATGGGAGTAAGTTCCTTGATGAGTTTGAAACAGAAGAGCAAATAGATACAGCTGTAAAGACTGACTCTGAACTTGATGAGATTACTGTTACTACAGGCACTCCTCATAACGATACTAAAATTGCTAAACAAGATTTTATAGATCAGAATCGTCCACTAGAAACATATGCTCAACAGCGTCTAGATTATCTTGACGTTGATCCTCAGAGGTTTGCAGAGAATATAGATCAGTATACTCAGAAAGAGGTAGACTTTCTAGAGAATCCTAGTTTCTTTTACGAGCAAGCTTTGGCTTTGAAAGACCCAGAGATTAATCTAACAGATGTACGTATTGCATCTAATAATCGTATTGCACAAAACGTAATAGAGAAGTACGAGTCTCAAGAAGAAACTGGTGCATTAGATGCTATCTTTGACTTCGGGTCTATGGCATTACATGAGTTCGTAACATCTCCTAAAACTCTACTAACTGAAGATGAGTTAGAAAAGCTAGGAGAAGAAGTTCTTAGTGCTAAGATTACAAAGACTCCTAGAGAGTTCGATGAGTGGTTTAATACTTTCGCTGAAGACTACATGAGCAAAGGTCCACGAGATGATAGCTCTTGGAGACTATCTCAATTAAAAGAAATAGTAAACAACAATGGATTTAGACCTACTTCATCTAAGGCTTTGACTAAGGCTTTTGCTGCACTGGATGCTGCAGGTTTAGGAGTGATAGGTAAAAACGCAGTAAAACTTACTGTTAAAACTGCAAAGAATAAAACATTAGTAGGCCGTGTTGCAACTAACGAAGGTCCGGAGAATGCAGCTAATGTTGCTGAAGATGTATTAAACAACAGACTTGATCCTGAAGTAACTTCAGATGTTGGACCTGCGTCACTAAACCCACACTTCGATGAGGCATTACCATCTGAGGGTTCTGTAACCAGTAGGCTTCTAGAAAATAAACTTGTTCAGAATATAAAGTTTTATTACGACAACAATGCGATAGGACGTGTGTTACCTGAAGCTGATGTAGCTAGACTTGCTGCAGAGGCAGGTGCTAAAATGAAGAAAACATTTGGCAATCCTATATACAGGGGAGTACATGGTACAGACCAAGGGGTGTTCTACACTGATGATAGTCTAGGTAACTACACAGTAACTGCATGGTTTGGACGTAAGACAGATGGTCAGGCATTCAAAGCAACATCCACAGGAAAACCATCCCAAGGTGCAAAGCAAGCCGCTGAACGTGCTCAAGGTGAGTTGATCCCTATAAAAGATGGGGATGATATTACAGGTTACGTAATACAGAAACGTGAGAATCTAAACCTAGCAAAAGAGATTCCAGGAATAGATGATGTCTTTGAAGGTGCTATGAACCTAGAGCGTAATGCTATACGCACTATGATTAACGATTGGATTGCACCTGTAACTACACCGATAGCTCGTGTGTTTGGTTCTGCTTCTACTCGTGGTTTAGAAAACACAAAGCAACTAGCATTGCTAGGGGAAGGTGCTGCGGCTGCTATAGGTAAGCTTGTTAAAGATGCGGCAAGACCGATAGAAGCTTTGAATAACTCTGATCGTGCTGCTCTAGCTTTTATTACTCGTACTCTACGAGATGATCCTCTAGAATCAGCTAGACGTGGATGGTACAATACGGAAGAGTTTGCTAATAAGTACCTTGAGTTTACAGGCAGACAAGCAACACCTCAAGTACGAAAGGCTTACGAGTCTTTAGTTGAAATCAGTGATGCTTCTTACTTGTTGCAATCAAGTAACATTATGCAGAGGTACGTACAGAAAGGCTATCAAGCAATTAAGATGCCTAATGGTTTTAAAGTACCTGCTAAAGCTCTCTCAACTAATGCGTCTGTACCAGAGAATGCAAGGATACTAGACATTCTAGATAATCAGACAACGTACAAAGAGTTTCTAGAACCTAAAGCACAGGTATGGAGACTAGATAAAGAGTACGAAGGTTACGAATACATAGTACGTCCTAAGTCTGTTGACTCACTAGACCCTTCAGATGTGATGGGGTATAACGCAGGTGGTCCTCGTACTAATCCATTTGCTAACTGGTTTGTAGTAGCAGGAGATTACAACAGAGGTAGAGTAAAAACTTGGCTATCTACTTTTACTGAAGAAGATGCCGTAAAAGCTGTAAGTGAAATAAATACTATAATCGCTAACAGAGGTAGAAACAACATAGACGATATAGTAAAACAGAACAATAGTTGGAATCCTGACATTGAAACGTTTGATGATCTAGAGAGATTTGCTAGAGAAAACGGATGGGATTTAAATACAACAGGAACACTGCAGACTAAAGAACGTAACGTAGCTATACAGTCTTTAGACGGTGACGATGATGCTTTCAATGGTATGTCTTTCGGAGACTTCATTGAGAATGACATGCGAAGAGGAGACAATGTTCTACCTCACTATGGTGGTGGTAAAACTACGAACCACGATCCTTCTGCTAATATTGTAGCAGGTATCAATAGTGCTATAAATGACTTTAGTTACAGAGCCTATACTTTAAACGCTATGGTAAGTTGGGTAAAGAAAGCTAAAGGAATATCTGGTATACGTTTACCTGCAAACATTCCTGAAGATGATTACTACAATCTGTTTATGGGTGCTCAGTTTACAGGTTCGGGTAAAGAAGTTACTCGAATGAAAGAGATATGGAACATTGACCGTAGACGTATGAATGTCAAACGTGCTGATGAAGTAGCAATGCGTAACTTAGGTGGTTCTGTGGCTAACTTTGTGTACGCAAGAACAGGTAAAGAACTAGACTTCGGTGATCCTACTAACTTAATGTTGAAGATTGGATTTCAAACTAAGTTTGGTTTCTTGAATGTAAAACAAACTATCGTTCAGGCTTTCCATGCTACGTCTATTATGATGATCTCACCTACTCATGGTCCTAGAGGTGCAGGTATGGCTTTGACCATGAGATACTTGTACGCTTTTCCGAATGCAATAGATAGAAGTATTCCTACACTAGCTCAAAGATACAATCTTACAGAAGCTCAGATTAAAGATATAATGACATATGTTCGATCTTCTGGACGTATGGACTTAGACACTGAGATTGCTGAACTTAACACTGGGTACGGACGTGGTATCTCTGGTTTTGCAGGGGAAGACTACACACCTAGTAAGTTAGCAAACGCTTGGGCTAATTCTAAGAAAGCAGCTTCTAAGGGAATGGAGTACGGATTAGTTCCTTTTCGTGAAGGTGATCGACTCGCTAGGTTAACAGGTACATACACTGCTATTCTTGAGTACATGGCTAAGAATCCAGGAGAATCTATACTTACAGCAAAAGCTCGTAGACAAATAGCTGCTCGTGATAGTGCTCTTAACTTTCATATGTCTTCTATCTCGAATGCTTCTTGGCAAAAGGGTGTGCTACGTTTACCTACACAGTGGTTGTCTCACACAATGAGATCAATGGAGATGCTCTTTAATGGTAAGGAGTTTACTGTAGCAGAACGAGCTAGACTAGGTGCTGTTCTTGTACCCATGTATGGTGCTGCAGGTTTTGGATTTGCTAATGCTGCAGATTACATTGCAGAAAAAACAGGTATGTCTGTAGACAATGAGTTCTTTACATTCTTAAAGTGGGGTCTTATTGACGGTATAACAGACGTTATGATGACTGATGAGAATGGACGTGTAGGTACAGGTCTTACTACAAGCTTTGCACCTGCAGGGCAGATCAGAGATACTATAAGAAAGATCAATGAAGGTAGATTCCTAGAGGTAGTAGGTGGACCTTCTGCTCAGATTGGTGCTGATATTACAATGAGTCTTATAGATACTGTAAACAACCTTGCTGATGGTAACACAGTTCTTGTTACTGAATCTGCTATGAAGACTTTTCGTAACATTACAACGTTAGATAACATAGCAAAAGCAGTAGGTATCTTTAATAACAAAGAGTATCGTAGTAAAACAGGAGCTACTGTTCCAGGAGAAATGACAACGACAGAAGCTATCATGGTTGGTGTAGGTATCAGTCCTCTAAAAGTACAAGAGTTCTATGCAACTAAGTCTAGACTCTACAATGATGAGAAAAAGTTACGTAGAGAGATGCGTGACATACGTAGGTTAGCAGACAAAGCACATACCATGATTAGATCAGGTGATCCTCAACAGTACGAAGAAGGATTTGAAATACTACGTGGATTAAACCTACGAATAACTAACAGTGGTGCTCCTTACGCTCTTCAACAATCTATGTACAGAGGATTAGTAAAACCGATTGATGATGAATTACCACAGTTAATTCTAAAACTAAGTAAATACGATAGAGCTAAGATGGCTGAACGTCTAGCTTCAACATTAGGGAACTAATATGGCACAAGATATATTCGCACCTAAGTCTTCTTTTAATATAGGCTTTGAAAAACCACAGCAAGGTGTAGTAGATAACACTGAGAAGATGAAGTCTGACTTTCAAGCAATGTCTTTAGGAGCACAGGCTAGGGCTGTTCAAGGACAAGCTTCTTTCGAAAGGTCACAGACTCAAGCTTTCAATGCAGGTCTTCAAATGGTAGGTCAAGCCTACGATATGTACGATACAGCTAGAGAAAAAGGTGCAGTGTCTAGATTGTTAAGTGACATAGATAATGTTGACGCAAAAGCAGAATCAAATGGAATGTCTTTTGAAGAAAGACGTAGTGGGTATAGTGCGGCTGTAAACAAAGCTGCGTCTGAACTTCCTGGAGGATACGCTGATCTAGCTAAGTATAACACTACACTGAAAGCTAAGACAGGTATGGACTTCGGAGACATACAAAAGACTACAGCACAGACTCAGTATGAAGCTATGCAGAAAGACCCACAGTTTATTACTGCATACGCTGCGTCTAAAGTTATTCATCCAGAGTATACAGAAGACCAGAGATTAGCTTATGCTCAAAACCACGCTGCAGAATCAGCCGCTGTAACCTTAATGGCAACTACTGTAAAGAATAATTCACTTGCTGAATACTACACTAAAGTACAACCTAAGATTGGTAATCAGGTTAAGAACTTAGATATAGCTCTCATGGCTGCTATACAAATAAAACAAGATAGTGGTGCTCCAATAACTACAATGGACATAGAAGAGCTAGAAGTTCGAGTATCTGAAGCTCAGAGATTAATAGATTTATCTATACCTAACTTTGTTCCTGAAGAGGAGAGAGCGCAGTATGATGAGTACTTTACTAATTTAAGTAATTTTCTAAGTGAAGTAAAAGATTCTAAAGAGCCAGATAAAATTGTAAAAGGTATATCATCTTACTTAGCACAGACAGGTGGAACTATTGCAGATGTAGTGGCAGGTGCTAACTTGTTAAATGCAAACTTGTTAACTAGTCAGGCAGGTATTGAACTACATAAAGCTTTAACTGATAAGATGAGTGACGGAACTCTAACGGCTGCTATGTTAAGTAAGGGAAGTTTAGGTAATATCTTTGATGCCTTAGTAGAGGCTCGTAAGGGAGATGTTATAGGTCCAAACACCATTATGACTAAAGAAGAATTAGATATTGTTTTTAGTACAAAAGGACTAACTCCTGAAGATATGATGAAAGAGCGTGATCTAGGTTTAAATATGATAAAAAGCTTAGAAATCTCTGATATTGCTACTGAAAAAGGTAGGCGTCAACTTGTAGCAGGTATAGCATCTACAGTAAAAAGCTTAAACAATCTTGATCTACAACAGACAGGCTCTAAGTTAAATGAGATTATAGTAGATTCTGGTCTTATTGAGAAACTAAACCTATTAGACAGTTACGACACTGCAACTGCCAATCAAATACGAACACTAGTAAACAGTGCAGTAACAAATAATCTTAGATTCTCTGAGTCTAAAGTAACTTCTATGGAGTCAACTGGACCTAGTGGAGCAAAAGGTTATACCAATCGTAACCCCGATCTTGAGTGGGATGAGGCTACACAGACTTACTATGCTACAAATGAAGAATATATAAGAACAAGTCTACAAGGTAATCCTGAAGAAACTTCTAGAAACTTAGTTAACGGTAGACTAGCTCTTCCTCGTAACTCTTATTCAGCTAGTTTTGAAGATATTCAACGAGCCTATAAACACAGGGATGTAATAAAAGCTGCTAACTCAATACTTTCTAAAACTACAGTACAAGAGGTAGACGAACCTTCTGTTGATGTAGGTGGAGCACCACAACAAATACAGTCTGAAGTGCTAGACTTTATCAAGAGTGGTGAAGGTGACTACACGTCCAGTAATAGAGGTACGATAGGTGACGATATTATTGGTACTCAGTTAAACGGTACTACAAGAGGTGGTAAACTTTTAACTGAAATGACAATAGGTGAGATTAAACGATACCAGAAGATCAAAGACCCTAACAATGTTAATAGATTGTTTGCTGTAGGTGCTTATCAACTTACGCCTGATACAATAGACAAGGCTATGAAAGATGCAGGGTTCAATGATAACACAGTATTCAGTGAAGATGTTCAGGATCGTATGGGTCTAGCTTTGATTCTAGGAAGTAAGCGTCCTAGACTTGCTGCCTACATCAAAGGTGCAAGTGATGATATAAACGCAGCTATGTTAGAGTTCTCTCAAGAGTTCGCTTCAGTTCCTAATCCAGTAACAGGTAAAAGCTATTACGCTAATAAAGGAAACAAAGCTAAACACACAGTAGAAGAAACTAAACAGATACTACAGAAAGCAAGAGAAAACTACGCATCAGGTATTATAAGTGAGGAGATGCTAAGAGAAGGTGAGATGAGTGTCTCTGATGTGTCTGCTATGGCTGAAGAAGCAATAGAAAAGGGTGAAGTAAAACCAGAGCCTAGACCTGGACCTATCACTGAAAGCTTAATTCCTGAACCTAGACCTGAACTTGCAAATGCAACTCAAGCTCCTTGGTACACAGAAGAGATAGGAAAGAAGTTTGCTAAAGATGTTAAAGATAAAACAGGACAAACACTTAACTTATCTGATATAACATGGTTTGCTACAGAGGAAGAGGCTCAAGCGGCTGTAGATTCTGGAAGATTACAATCAGGAGAGTTTGTTATCATAGGTAGAGATTATAAACAAGTTGAGGTAGAATAGTATGGGTTTTAAAACTATAGCTACCGTAGAAATACCTTCAGTTGAAACATCTAAAGTTAAATTTAATAAGATATTTGAAATAGGCTCAGATGTTGTAGAAACTGTGGGTGGTGCTGTTAGTTCAGGTGTTGATAAGATGCAAGGACTAGGTGAGAAAGCCCTTGAAGGTTTGCAAATCGCATCATCTACACCAGTTAGGACTATGCTTTCTGATGTGTTTGTTCCTAGTTTTTTAAAAGGTGACATCGATGAGTCTAACTTTAGTCCTGAATCTGTAGATATTCTTAAACAGGCTGCAATAGCTAAAGGTATAAAACCTGGACAAAGAGTTAAACTTGGATATGAAGACTACAATAAGTATGGTGCTGAACTTTCTGCTAGATTTGTTAGTGGTCAAAACGAAGACGCTCAAACATTAAAAGAAAAACTAAAGAATCTAAAACCTGCAGACGAAGTTAAGATGACTCTTGGTGAAGTCATGGTGGAAGCAGATGCAGATGGTAATTTAGTTGCAGTAGATCAGTACGACTTTAACAACTGGGCCTACTACGGCAAAGGTAAACAGAAAAATGGTAAGTATTTATCCTATTCTGCAGATGAGTTCGAGAAGTCAGGTCTAACTTTCTTTGAAGCATTGAATGACACAATAAAGAACAGTCCATCTGATTATCAAATGGTTAGAAATCTTGCATTCCTGTTTGGTAGTAGAGATTACGAAGGAACAGAAAGAGATACAGGCCGACAGGTCAGATTACAATTAGGTAAACTAGGAGTATAGAATGAGTTTTAGGTTAAGTCAAAGGTCAATGGACAGACTCGAAGGAGTACATCCAGATATGACTGCAGTAGTTGAGAGAGCTATAAAACTTTCTAAGGTAGACTTCGGAGTAACTCAAGGAGTCAGAACTTTAGAAGAGCAGAAAGCTAACGTAGCTGCAGGAAGATCACAAACTATGAGGTCTAAACACCTACTACAAGATGATGGATTCAGCCATGCTGTAGACGTAGTAGCCTATGTAGGTCCAGATGTGTCATGGGAACTGAACTTGTATGATGACATCTGTGATGCTTTCAAAGAAGCAGCTAAAGAAGTAGGTTGCAGTATAAAGTGGGGAGCAGCTTGGAGTGAAGGTGACATAAGAACTTATTCAGGAACCTCAGAAGATGCTATGATGGCATACGTAGACTTACGTAGATCACAAGGACGCAGACCCTTCATCGATGCACCTCACTTCGAGTTGATGTAATGGAGATGTTAGAGTTCATAGCTCAGTGGTTAGCCGCACCTCTTGCGTTTGTTGTATGGTTTCTATTTATGAAGTCAACAAAGAACGAGAGAGACATTGCAGTATTACAAGCACAGTATGAATCTAACAGACTAGCCTACGACAGAGAGATGAAAGAACTAAAAGAAACTGTCAAGGCAATATTCAATAAACTAGACAACATAGAGCAAGCACTAAGAGATAAGTAATGGACCCAGTAACTTGTGTTGCAATGGCAACTGGCGCATTCAAAGCACTCAAGGGTGCTATTGGCGCAGGTAGAGACTTACAGGATATGACAGGTCAGCTTGCCAACTGGGGTAAAGCTTTCTCTGACTTTACTAATCTAGAAGAAAGAGAAAAGAATCCTCCTTGGTGGAAGCAGACGTTCAAAGGTAGTGACGAAGAGACTGCTCTAGAGATATTTGCTAACAAGAAAAAGATGGAGCAGATGCGTCAAGAGATAAAAGACCACATCTCTTGGAACTATGGCCCTAGCGCATGGGAAGAAGTCTTACAGATTGAAGCCAGAATGCGTAGACAAAGAAAAGAAGAACTTTATAAGAAGCAGGAGAGAATAGATGCGATTATTAATTTCAGTATTGGTGGTGTTATCTTTATCCTTGGGGGCGGCATACTATTATTGGTATTCTACCTCATCGGCAAACAGCAAGGTAGATGGTGATGTGGTTCCTCGTGTGGATGCAGTTTCTAGTGGGAACGAATGAGTTCGAGTACTACCAAATAGGTACTTACGGATCAGAAGAAGTCTGTAAAGAAGAGATGGTAAGAGCAAGAGTAATGGTAACGAACAGCAAGTCAGCGGTACATTGCTTTGAGGTTGATAGAAATAAATAATAAGTTTGTAGTATATGATAAGAAGGGTAAAGTAGTAATAATTACTCGTAATAAACACATAGCTATAAAGTATGCGAGGAAGAATGGCACACACGGTAATTGATGATTGGAAAATTATACCAAGGCTGATGATGTTGGCTGTAACTATACTAACATATCAGGCTGTACATTGGTATATGGCTTTACCTGATCCAACAATACAACAGTCAGGTCTAGTATCAGTTTGTATGGGTGCTCTGACAGGTTGTTTTGGCATATGGATGGGCAAAGAATCGAAGACAACAGTGACTCCAACAAGGGTGATACATGAGGAATCTTATAGCAAGTCTGATTCTAGGTAGCCTACTAGCAGGTTGCATGTTGAATCCTATGAACCTACTTGGTGGTGGGGGTGGACCTAGTGTCAATGCAAACACCCAAGCAGGTAAAACAAACTCACAGACTCTAGGTAATTCTACAAACACAGATCAAGAGATTAGCCTACAGAATCTTGAAGGGAACCTAAATCAAAGTAACGATAAGAATAAAGTAAGTACCGATAGTGTGGAGAATATAAATATAAATGAGATTCCACCTTGGGTATTGATACTTCTAGTACTAGGTTGGTTAGCACCTAGTCCACAGGAAATGGGGCGTGGTTTACTTACTCTTATTGCAACGTTAAGGAGAAAGAAAGATGGCAGCGCGGCTTAATAAGTCAAAGATGAAATGCAATAAGCCTAGAGCTACGCCTAATCATCCTAGTAAATCACACGTAGTAAAGGCATGTTCAAATGGAAAAGAAAAGGTTATCAGGTTTGGTCAGAAAGGTGTCAGAGGAAGCCCTAAAGGTTCAGCTAGGAATAAGGCTTTTCGTGCTAGACATGCTAAGAATATTAAAAAGGGAAAAATGAGTGCAGCATATTGGGCTGCTAAAGTAAAATGGTAAAGGAGAATACAATGAAAACAACAGCAATCGTAACAGCCGCTATCTTAGCAGCAACGTCTACATCAGCTATGGACTTTTCTGTAGCAGGACAGACTTTATCTATTGGTGCAGAGACTGACCTCAACTATACTACTGGTGTAGAAGAATGGGTATGGGAGTTGACACCATCTGCAGGAGTAACTGCACTAGGTATTGGTTTGAGTGTAGCCACAGACATTGATATGTTGACTCTTGATGAGGGTGACATCTTTCAGGGTCTAGACTTCACTGCAGACTATGAAATATCTAACACTAATATCAATCTATATACAGAAGTTTCAACAGATGCAGACCTAGAATTTGGTGACGTAACTGTAGGGGCTACCTTTAGTTTCTGATGTGGTTAGCTATAGTCATGTTCTGCATGACACCTACAAACTCAACAACGTGTACTCTCACAGTTAACAATGAAAACTTGTATAGAACTAGGGAAACATGTAGAGTTGAGATGCGTGGGATGGTAGATAGATTTATTTCAAAGGGTATCTTTTCACAAGGTACATGTGTAGAAATAGGAGTTACATTATGAATATAGTAAAATGGATATGGAAGTATATCAAACGAGTTGGGTGTGCTATGTTGAATCGTAAGTGCTGCCCTGAGTGTGTGTGTAAGGTTTAGTCATGGCGAGTCCTACACCTACAAAACCTGCTCTATGGTCTAGAGCCAAGGCAGAAGCTAAGAAGAAGTTCAAGGTCTATCCTTCAGCATACGCAAATGCTTGGGCTGCTAAGTGGTACAAGTCTAAAGGCGGTGGGTGGAAAGGCAAGGACAACAGAGTAAAGAAAAAGAAGAAGTGATATGGCTAAAGGCGGTCTAGGTAAATGGTTCAAAGAGGATTGGCGTGATGTCAAGACAGGTAAAAAGTGTGGAAGGTCAGGGAAGAAAGATAAGCGCAGAGGCTACCCTGCGTGTAGACCTAAAGCAGTTGCAGGAAAAATATCAAAGAGTGAAGCCAGAAAGAAAACAGGACCAAAGAGAGTCAAGTGGTCAGTAACCGCCTCTGGTAAGAAAAGAAAAAAGAAATAAAATAAACCCCCTTGGATTTCTCCTTGGGGGTTTTTTCTTACTTGTGTGTCTGAGTCCATCTCTTGCGTAGTCTATTGAGATACCAGATAGCTTTGTCTATATCTTCTAAACCATTCTTGTACTCACAACGCCAGAGATACTTGAGGACATTGGCAGCGTGTGGTGCTATACTACCAGACATATTCTCAGTCATAGCTTCGATAGCTTGTATGCATTCTATCCCACTATGGTTGTAGTGGACAGGATTGTTGACTTGATCTGGACCACTCTCAATACACTCACCACAAACACCATCATCATCCAACACCCTCTCGCATATTTCACAGTTAGCCATAGGCTCTCCTCTTTAGATACTTGATTCTATAATGTTGATACACTATTATCAACGGAACTGCAATACAAAAAAGATATACATTTATTTCTTCGTATGTAATCCCCATCATCTTAGCTGACCACAACAGAAATAAAACACAAGCATCAAAGACTGAATCTATCCAGTATATACCGCTGTTTCCCATCAAGTTCTCCTACGCTGATATGTCTACAATCTCACATGTCTCACCAGTACATGCGAATGTTTGACTAGACTTAGTTGTATCCTCTGACTCATACTCTGATAGCTTAGTCCAATCAATACTCTTAGGCATCGTCTTCATAAGTTCTTTGTATTCATCTTTAGTACA
>Ga0208899_1001956_pt1 | contig 14193 bp, 16 predicted proteins | sample VirMetDEL_Nov_24_FD_184518 | JGI IMG/M metagenome (GOLD analysis project Ga0208899, IMG submission 184518) | Aqueous microbial communities from the Delaware River and Bay under freshwater to marine salinity gradient to study organic matter... | ecosystem: Environmental > Aquatic > Marine >... | reverse complement strand
TCCTTGGCATTGCTGCAAACAAAGACTTGCAGAAGGTATACAAACAATACCCAGTGCTGGGAGCAGAACTTCCTTATATGCTTGCTCACGCAGTAGACAGTATGTACGCTCGTAAGACTGTACCTAGTACTCCTACTAAGAAAGCAGGTAAGCCCAAGATTAATCCTCCGAAAAGCTCCGTTCCCTCCTCTGCTATGCCAGAACAGGGTCAACGAAAATCGTCTAAAGTACTAAAAGATTTATCTTCACGGTTCAAACAAAGTGGCAAAAAAGATGACTTCATTTCATTAAGAACCAAACAATTAAATAGAAAATAATAAAATGGCAATATCAAATACGTTTGATACGACAAATCCTGGTTCGGCTGTTTCCAACCGCGAGGACTTGATGGACGTTCTGACCATCTTGGCTCCCGAAGAAACTCCCGTACTTTCATCCGCATCTAAATCACGTGCAAACGCTACGTTTGTTGAGTGGACTGTAGACAGCCTTTCATCTCCCAGCACTGCTGGTGTTGCTGAAGGTGCTGACGTTACTACGTTCACTGACCAATTCAGTGGCCGCGCGCGTCTAGGCAACTACATTCAGAAGTTCCGCCGCGATTACATGGTTTCCGATTTACAGGAAGCTGTTGACTCCGTTGGGCCTGCTAAAGTAGCACAAGCCGAAGCAAAGGCAATTCGCGAACTAAAGCGCGACATTGAAGCTACTCTAGTTTCTGATAATGAGCAAGCTGTAGAAGATGGAGCTGGTGCTGTTTATAAGCTACGTGGTCTAGGTAAATGGATTCAGTCTAGTGCTCAGTCCGTAAACCCTGTCCCAGCAGCTTTCCGCACTCCTGCTGCTAGCATTCACCCAAGTGGAAACTTCACAGAAACAGTTCTCAATAACCTAATCACCTCTATCTACCGTGTTACGGGAGCTAGCAATGGTTTGACTTTGGTTGCTGATACTGCTCTTCGTCGTGACATTAGCGACTTTGCTCGCATTGGACTAGACGGAAGTTCTTCTGACCAAGGCGTTCGCAGTGTAAATTATAACGGCGATGTAGCTCAGATTAAACTTTCTGTTGAAGTTTACCAGTCCGATCATGGAATGGTTTCTATCATTAACGGAAACCCTGACTGTATGCCCGACACGGCCAACAAAGACACTGGTTATCTGGTACACCCAGAATACTACGGTATTTCTGAGTTGATCCCGATGGGCAGCACCCGTCTCCCCAATCAAGGTGGTGGCGAGCGTGGATTTGTTGACTGCGCATTGACGCTGAACGTATTCCACCCTGGAGCACACGGTAAAATCACAGCAATTAGCTAAACCATAGGAGGTACATTAAAATGGCTATTGAACTAAAAAAAGTACAAAACATTGAAACCCTAGCATTGGGATTCAATTATGAAGCGTCTATTGACTTGTCTACGCTTGGCACAACCGCTGGTTCAGCGACTGCTGTAGACATTCAAGTTGGTGGAGCCGCTATGGCTGGAGGTATCTTCGGAGCTGCAATTATTGTTGACGAGCTTGTCGTCGGAACCAGCATCACGGATGCCACTATCGCTATTGGCGATGATGGTGACGCTGATGGTTTCGTTGATGAAGTTGACGTTTTCAGTGATAGCGGAAACTTAGGCAAAATTTTTGCCAACACAGGAGCACTTTCTGTTGTAGGTTTTCATCTTGCTAGCGCTGTTGACCTCACTTACAACTTCACGGGTGAAGGCCCAGACGTTGCTACTGAAGGAAAGATTCGTCTTTTGATGAAGTACTTTCCTACCGCAGGCCAACTATTCGGATCATAATTAGTTAATAATTATTTATTAGGGGGGTTGGGCCAATCCTGGCCTCCCTTTTTTATTATGAATATTATTAAAACTCTACCAAGATATAGCGATGGAGAGATTAACGATGCCTTCATAAGGGAAATCCAAACGGGTTTTAAAATGGAGCGAGCTAAAGAGCAAGATCGCATAAATCAAGCTGCTACAGAAGCAAAAACAAATGTAGGTAAAACTCACCCTGTACTTGGTAAATGTGTTGCTAATATTCCAGCTAGAGATTACTTTAGATTAGTTAAAAATTACGGAGCAGAAACCGTTACAAGCAAAGATTTTTTGAAGTACTGGAATAAAAAACTTCCTGAGCTTAGTCCAAATAAAGCGTAATGCAAGATAAAGCCAATAAAGATTTATTTGATTTAATTTCTGCACTTTCTGGTAACTCTGATTTTACCCCAGCAGAAATATCCCAGTTGCTTGCCCTGGCAAACAGAAGGTTTTTTGAGGCTTATAACAGAACTCCGTACTGGGCTAGGTATCTTACTGTTGGCGAGGAAAGAACTATAGCAAACTCTATAGTGCCTTTTACTCAAACCAGTAAAACTACAATAGGTGAGTTCTTAAGAATACATAGAGAAGAACCTTTCTTAAGAAACTCAACTATTGATTTTGAATTTTTTGTAGAGAGTGATGGGGCACACGTTATTAATTTAACTTCATCAGATGCAACAAGTGTTTATGTTACGTACAGAAAGCCAATAACTTTACTTACAACTTTAGACAATGCTGGCACGGGAGGAGAACAAGAAGTCCCTCAAGAATATTTTTATTTTATGGCTCATGCAACTTACGCTGATTTTTTGCGTATGGATGGGCAACACTCTAAGGCAGCATTTGAAGAAGACATTGCTAATAACTATTTAGCTGAATCACTAGACAACCCACAACAAGTTTATAATAACAACACAGTAGGACACCGTATTAAAACTTACGTATCTCAACAATCACGATAAATGAACTCAAGAACCTCAAACCTATATTTAGGTAACCCGAACCCGAACGCAACAAATCAAAATCTTACAGTTTCTAGCTCTGCTGTTAGCCTTACCGCACCTCACAAAGACACTGATTATGTAATAATTGATGTGCAAGACAATGATGTTTACGTAACTTTTGACGGAACTACTCCTAGTGCGTCTAATGGACACGTACTTCCCGATGGACAGGGGTTGCTTGTGATTAGTGCAAATGCGGCAAGAGCAGCTAAATTCCTTAGATACTCAAGCAGCGATGGGGTTATCCACGCAACACAGTTCGTTGACTAATGAGAAATGTCGCTTTTAATATGATTAACGAGGGTCTGAGGCTTGCTCAGGCTGGTTTTAGATCTATTGGTGGTTTTCTCACTTGGACGAACTTTAACGCTCAATTAATTACAGCGGCAGATGCCAACGGCCACAACGATTCAGATTCAGAGTTTAACGCCTTCGTTGATTACATATTTTTTAATGCCTCAGCTTTTAACTTATCTGACGGATCAGCTTTAGACACTGCTTTAACGAACGAAACTATGAGCATAGCAAACTTAACAACTTATGCAGCAGCATATACACCTTGATAAAATGAAGAAACTATTACCTATATTGGCTTTGCTTGCTCCAGTTTTTTTGCTGGGCCAAAGCATTACACTGGACTCGGAGTGGGACACTACTACCAAGATTAACACGCACACTACCGACCAAAATTTCATAGTCCAGAGCGGAACAGTGGATATTAACTTGGTAAATCTTACGGATGCTACACAGCTCATTATATCATCTGGGGCCATTACGGTGACAAATACCCTTCATAGCGTTAGGGGTGAGTCAAACGATACACCAGATCAGGTTGACTCTATAGCAGGTGGCGTAACAGGAGACTTGCTTATCCTGACAGTTGACACGGGCGACACCATTACATTTGCTAACGGAACTTCAGGTTCAGACAATCTTGATTTTGCAGGACAGGACGTTGTTTTGGACAGCATAAACGAGAGGCTAATGCTAGAGTACAACGGCACAAATTGGATAATTATTTCTGTATCTCCGTTTGTTATGGGAGTGTCTAGCGTTGAGCTTAAGGGTGGCGTTAATGCTTTATCCGATGACGGTTACAACGGAATATTTATAGCTGGTAAACCAGCAGGGGAAACTATTACCCAATGGGACGTAGTGTACCTAGACGGGACTTCCAACGAATGGATGCAGGCCGACGCTGATGCAGCAGGTGAATTTCCAGCTAGAGGTATAGCCGTAGAAGCGGGATCTGATGGAAACGCTTTAAAGGTTCTTGTTCAAGGCACTATTCGCAATGACGGATGGTCGTGGACAAACGAGGGGAAAACCCTGTTTTTATCTGATACCGCCGCAGGACTAACCGAAACCGCCCCTAGCACGTCTGGGGATGCGGTTCAAATACTTGGATATTCTCTTACAGATGATGAAATATACTTCAATGCGGCAGGACACTATGCGGAAGTTGAGTAAGGCTGTTTTCTTGCTCGTCTTTTTTTGGTTACCATTTACCCTTTTGGGGGAAATAAATAAGCGCGACGGGCAGACTATTGAAAGCCTTGACATAGTTGACGGGGTTGCCACTAGCACTCTTTCAAAGATAGACGGGCAAACGATTGCTTCAAGTTCCTTTCCGTCTACAAATCTAGTTGCGTTTTATAAACTAGACGAGTCCTCTGGTGCTGACGCATTAGATTCAAGCGGTAATGGTTACACCTTTTCTGACAACGGAACAGTGGCATCAACTACTGGAACCATTGGTGGAGAGACAGTAAATGTACGATCACTAGATCGTCCTGCGGGGAAATATTTCAGTTTAGCGGATACCGCTGCTTTCGATGTTAATGACGGAGAAGATTTCACCATATCATTTTGGGCTAAATTATCTAGCTCTATGACAAACTTTGCCACTGGTGGAGTGTTTTCAAAACGAAATGCAGTAGGTGCATCTGATGCGGGTTATTCAATAGATTTGCGCAGATTTAATAGCGACGTTTATATTAGGTACAATGGGGTTTCTGACGGCACAACAACGGTAGGAGACACTAACGCAGACACAGGTATAGCGACAGATACTTTTGCGCATTACATGATGGTGTTTACGGCTGATGCTACACTAATAACATATGTAAACAACGCACAATATTCTAGCGTCGATGCGTCTTCGGTTACAGGTTCGCTGGCTAATTCCATGCCTAATTATATAGGACAACGTGCGTATAACAGCAATGGGGATATAATTGCCGATGTTACTCATATAGGGTTTTGGAAAAGAGCTTTAGATGCAACTGAACGCACAGCACTTTACAATTCTGGAAAAGTGTTGGCTCCATGAAAACACTCTTATCAATCATAATGCTTACAACAAGCATTTTAGGCGCAACATGGAACACCGATAGTGATCCAACTCCCGCTGAGGTTCAGGCGCTAGTTAATGGTGCAAGTGCAGGGGACACCATATCCATTGCCGCTGGAGCGTTTTCATGGGGTTCTGGAGTAACTATTGGGGATCGGATTAACATTAAGGGGCAGGGAGGTAGAAACGGTACAACCAAAATTACAGTTACGGTTGGAGGCTTTGACGTTTTTCATTTTACAGGTTTTACTGCGACTGAGACTCTCACCATTTCAGGTATAGAGTTTAATCTATTGGATGACACTTCTAATACAAGTGCGGTAGAAACCTCTAGTTGCACCCTTGATCAGCTAATAATTACAGATTGTGAGTTCCACTACGGATCGTCGCAATTACTATTAGCAGGGGCTAAGGGAGTAGTCTACGAATGTAATTCTTACAATCCTATTAAATTTATTTCTTATACTGCGGGAACAACAGCTCAGGCTAACGAATCTTGGGATGACCTTACCGCTGGCACAAATGACGCTTTATTTATAGAGGATAACAATATTTACTGGAACTCAGATTATAACGAGTCGTATTCTCAGGAGACTATAGGTACGTTCAATGGTGGCAAACTTGTAATTCGATACAACGCTTGGGACGGTACGGGATACCCTAATTCAACAACGGTAGATCCAATAATGACCCACGGAAGTGCTGGAGCGGGAGTTACTGATGGGTACTGGCAGATAGGAACAGGAGCTAGGCGTGGTCAGTCAGTCGTTGAAATATACAATAACACGGTAACGGCAACTCGTGTAGATACGCTTTGTATACTCAGAGGATCAACAAACTTGGTTTACAATAATACCTTAGACACCGCTACACACAATCCTGTTATATTATTGAGGGAAGAGGAGCAAGACGGAGGCCAGTGGAATCCTGCTCGTACAGCATGGCCCGCAGAAGATCAGGTTCATAATTCTTTTTTCTGGAACAATGTGCTAAGGCTTAACGGAACTCCTAATTCAAATTATGTAAGCGTTCAGTCAGGAAGTGAAACCTATATACAGGAAGATCGGGACTACTGGATGAACGAGCCAGCTTCCAGCGGAGGATCAGAGTCTTTTACGGGTAAAAACGGGGGATCTAGTGCCTATCCTACGGACGGGGTAAGGCATCCAACATTAGGCAATATGACATTTTCGTCTAGTGGAGCGAACGCTCATTATCCATATACGCCGTACAACTACCCGCACCCATTAAGGACACAAGCAGGATCTATTTACACTGGACAGATTAAACTGGACGGCTCAGGGGCCAATCCATCAACCTCAAACGGGGCAAGATTTGAACTCAACTAATTATGACCAAAACAATTAAGAACGCTTTATCAACTACATCTATTCGCAGGGGGATGTACCTTTGCATAGGAATCTCTGGGTACTTGGCTATTGCTGGTCTTCACATGGGAGCCAATCTTGTAGAACTGACAGGCATTTGCGCGATGTTCCTTGGAGCAGGAATTGGTGGAAAGGTTGCACAAAAAGGTAAAGAATAATGAATTGGTTGGAGTCACTAGCAAATGCGGGAACTGGAGGATTGCTTGGCATCTTTGGCTCCGCCGTATCTGGATGGATGAAGCTAAAGGGTATGAAGGTTAAGGCCGAGATAGATCGGGAGATGCTTAAGTTGCAAATTGACAAAGGCACTATAGAAGCAGATAGTAAAGACTTCCAAGCTTCTCAAAAATCAGCACAAGTTGAAAGTGATGCTTTAATTTCTGTAGCCCAACTAGCAGAGAAATCTTGGCAGAAGGGACTTCTTATTTGGCATTTTGTATTTAAGGGAAGTGTTAGACCAATGTTAGCATTAGGTGTTCACGTACTAGCGGGAATATTGTACTTCCAGATGCCTGAGCAGTACCAAGACATTATTTTACAACAAATATTTACAATAGCATTCGCATACGGTGGGTGGTATTTTGGACAACGGGATTTAAACAAGAGATTATTTTCAGAATGAACTTACCAGAAGCAGCACATGAATCTTTTGTAAAGGGATTTGGTTTTTCCTTTGGTGGTTTATTGGCTGCAACAGGTACTATGTTAGATAAAATTGCAGAGCTTAATACAATACTTGGAGTGGTTGGTGGAGTCCTTAGTTTGGTATCTACCAGCCTTGGCATATATTTTGTTACACTTGGAATTAAAATTAGGAGACAAGAAACGAAAGATAAGTAATATGAAATACGGAAAACGCAAATCATGTGGTGGCTACGGTAAAGGTGGCAAAGGAAAGAAGTAGTCATGCCAAAGGACGCTTGCTACAAAAAAGTTAAAGCCCGTTACAAGGTGTTCCCATCTGCGTATGCAAGTGGAGCGATTGCTAAATGCCGTAAGGTGGGTGCCGCTAATTGGGGTAAGCGCAAAAAGACCAAGTAATGTCTGTACGGAAGACAAAGGAAGGTGCTTCTTTAAAGCGGTGGTTCAAGGAGAAGTGGGTAGATGTACGCACTGGAAAGCCTTGTGGTCGCCGTAAAGGAGAAAAGAGGGGTACACCCTACTGTCGTCCTTCAAAGCGTGTCAGCAGCCGTACACCAGTTACATCAGGCGAAATGACTGCATCACAGAAACGATCGAGAATAGCTCAGAAGAAGAAACTAGGTCAACCAGCAGGTAGACCAAGAAGAGTAAAGGCGGTGAGACGTGGCAATAAATAAGAAAAACATGAAGTGCAACGTCCCTCGCAGACAAGTGTCTGGTGGGAAAAAGTCTGTCGTAAAAGCCTGCCAGGGTGGGAAAGAAAAAATCATACGCTTTGGTGACGCTAACATGTCCATCAAGAAAAGCAACCCGGCTAGGAAGAAGTCCTATTGTGCTAGGTCTGGCGGAATCAAAGGAACTAAGAATAAATTATCAGCTAACTACTGGAGCCGCAGGGCTTGGAATTGCTAATGGCAAGATACGATACATATGGTCAGCAGGATGACCGCATCATAGAAGAACTCGATACAGGCTTTGTTGGGTTTAATAATCGCCTACGCCCTGATCAGCTCAACCGAGGCATTTTAAGGGAATCCAAAAATGGACGATTGGGGATTAATGGAGAGTGGCAGACGCGAAAAAGCATTGCTTTCTTAGCATCTCCATTCCAACCAGCTCCATTAAAAGTGGGTTCTACTCGATTGCACGACGGGGCTTGGCCTTCCATATCGGGAACCCCTTCTGTTAGTAGCGGAACGGTAACCATATCTTTTGCTTCAGATGCCTTTCCATATGAAAGTGTGGCCGCCGCCGATTGGGTTGGACAAGTTGTAAATCTTAATGGATTTGCAGGAGCAGACGCATCTGGTGATAGCGTTACCATAGACGGAAACTATTCTATCGCATCTGCTCCAGCCAATGACAGCATAACAATAGTTGTAACTAGCCTAGCAAGCATATCTGTAGTGGGTACAGTGAGGGGGCCGTTTTTAGCCGACACTGCTAGCAATGAAATCGAAGATGCAATAGAATACAGCGATCCAAATAACAATTCGGAAAGTTATGTACTGTGCGTCGGAACCAATAAGGCATCGGTCGTAAAAACATCAGATAGTTCTACCGTAGACATAGAGTACCCAAGTGGATTAGATGCGGTTGGAGGACAGGCATTACAAGCATTCAACAAAGTATTTATTTTTAGAGACGGCAAGGTGGCGTTAGAGTGGGACGGTGTACTAACCGGAACTCCTGCTTTTACTAGGGTGGCAAACGGGTCTTTCACAGAACCTGTTGACATCATCGTGGCTGCTGGAAGTTTTCAAATAGTAAACCAGCTAGCAACCGTAGTATCCGATACTGGATCACTTAGCCAAGGTACTTCCATATTTATACAAAATGGTGTCAACGAAGACATTGGATCAACAAGTGATGCAGGATATGACGATAGCGGATCTGGGTTGGTTCAGGGTTTTGAGTTTTTGGTAAAGGAGGTTTTTGCCACCGATACTCCTAGGGCAATATCTACAACAAGTCTTAGCACAACATCTGGAGCGGCTCCCTTTGTTGGATACAACAAAGCAACATTAACCACTTCATCGGCTCATGGACTTAAGGTTGGCGATCCAATCACTATAGCCAACTACCATAGTTCTATTAATGACAATAGGATAGTAGCCGAAGTAGGTAGCACCACAACATTTTCAATTTATATATCTGGAACATTAAGCAGCCAAGCTCCTAGCGGATCTCCCACTGTAGGGATTAAAAAAGGCTTTACGTTCTCCGTTCCTACTGATCCAGACCCTAATGATCTTAAAGCAAGCATAGGCCGCGTCGCCGCCTCCGCATCAAAGGACACATTGACAGCAACCCCCACCTTCTTGGAAAAAGCATCAGAAGGTGCTGGGTACACGCACATGCCAGCTCCCCCATTTGGTGCATACCACCAGAAGAGAATTGTTGTACCGTATAGGTATGATATGGATGAGAACACTAGCGGTACAACCATTACCGATCGCAACATACACGACGAGATTATATTTTCTCAGATATTAGATAGCGACACATACGATTATATGTTTGGCCAATTCAGGCTAAATGCAGGAACCTCCGATTTCACAGTAGGACTTCATTCTTTTTCCGAAGACAAACTGGTAGTTTTTAATCGCAGCAGCATACACATTGTAAGTAATAGTCTTTTATTGAAAGAAGCTAAAAGCACTCTTATAACAGATGAAGTGGGATGCTTGGCTAGAAAGAGTATAGTACAAGTAGCGAACAACTTGATATTCCTATCAGACAACGGTATTTACGGTGTAGACTTCCAAGACCTGTACAACTTGCGTGGAAGAGATCTGCCTATATCAGCAACCATTGAAGCTACCGTTCAAGACATAAATAAAGATTATGCAGAGAATGCTGTAGCTGTATACTTTGATAACAGATATTTCATAGCTATTCCAACTGGAAGTTCAATCGTCAATAACACACTTCTCATTTACAATTTTATAAATAAAAATTGGGAATCCATAGATTCTATAAACGATGATGCATGGGAATTTACTCACCTAACCGTAGCCGGAAAGGGTCAAGATCGAGCAGTGTACACAACGAACAGAAGTGGAGGCGTTCACAAAATTGAAGGTAAAGACGGAGGTAATGATGTGTTCGTAACCCAAGTAGGGTCAACCGCCAAAGAACAAAGAATTGTTTCTTCAGCTACCACTAGAATGTACACACTCAAATCCATAGATAGAAAAAAGTGGAACAATTTCGAATTGCACATAGAATCTGAACCAGGACTAGCTAGTAATGGAAACCTATCTGTTGAAACAGAGAATGTTGATAGCAATGTTTCTCTGGGAACATTAGCAAGTTTTAATGGTGGCAACCAATTAACAGCAGGAGAAGATTATTCGATTCGGGGAAGGATAGGAAACAATCGAGCTTACGGATTACAATTTACATTAGACACCACATTTGGAAGACCAAGATTTAGATCACTGAAGGTGGCAGGAGCTACAACATTTAGAAACCCAGCAACAGCAGAATAATGGCTATACTAGTTAAAGGAACAGATTTCGTCGATGGCGAACAAATAACATCAGCTAAATTAGATAACTTGGTTGATAACGCAACATTCGCGTCTGGATCAGTAGAATCAGGTGGCGGGATACAGCTCAACGGCAGCGGTCAATTAAAGGTGGCTGGCAATATAGATATTGGAACATCCAATCTGACGGCCACTGGAACTATTAGCCTGGGGACAACATCCTTCAATGACAACAACATCACAAATGTTGGCTCCATCGCATTAGATACAATTACTAATGATGGTACGGATGTCACCATAGACTCTTCTGGGGACATTATACTGGATGCTGATGGCGCGCAAATCAGAATAAAGGATGCTGGGACAGAGCGGTTTGTTTTTAATACGGACGCCACTCCAGAGCTAGATGTTAGTGGTGGAGATTTTACCATTCATGCAAATACAAGTGATGCTGACATTATTTTTACTGGCAATGATGGCGGGTCTACTATTACCGCTCTCACTCTTGATATGTCAGCCGCCGGAGCTGCTACATTTAATGATAAAATCACTGCAACAGAGTTAGATATATCGGGGGATGTTACGGTAGATACTACCACCCTTAAAGTAGACTCAACTAATAACCGAGTGGGTATTGGAACTGCAACTCCTGTACATTCTTTGTCTGTTTTTAAGGACGCTAATGCTGCAAGAACAGAGATTGGCATAGACAACACGGATCAGCGCTTGGTTCTTGGTTCGTTTTATGAAAGCGGAGGTTTGCAATACGCGACGATTCAGTCTACAAACAACGCTGAAACAGGCGCACAAGTCTTAGCCCTTCAGCCTGATGGTGGAAACGTAGGTATTGGAACTGCGTCTCCTGCTGAGAAATTGGAAATCGCTGGTAACGCAATGCTTGATGCTACTGATGCTAACCTGAAAATCAAATCGGGTGCTGCTGGAACCACTGGAGCAATTTATTATACCTTTAATACCGATTCAACGATATACGGTAGGGTTGATTTACCTTATGACACACGGGCAAGTGTAGGACTTAGAATGAAGTCTACTAATGGTTATCCGATCACAATAGACGGTGGTAATGGCATAAACTTTGCCGAGGATGGTACTGAGTTTGCCGAGTTTACTAGTGCTGGTCATTTTTACCACAACCTTACTGGCACGGGAGCTTTTCCGGGGTTGCAGAACGATACTCATGGTCTTATGTCTGAAGACCAAGGAGCCAACGGAAACACTTTACACGTTAGCCGACTAGGAAGCACTGCTGCTCATTTTGCTAGGAATACAAACGATGGTACGCTTATCGGATTTTATTCTACTGCGGCTGGTGGAACTTCAGCAGCTAGCCTAGCTGGTACCATTGAGATCGATAGTGCCACCACTGTTAGCATCCAGAGTGCTTCTGATTATAGGATAAAGGAAAACATAGTCCTTGTTTCTGATGGGATTGACAGGCTAAAACAGATGCCTGTTTACAAGTTCAATTTTACTCACGATGCAGATCGTGTTGTGGATGGATTTTTGGCCCATGAGGTTCAGCCCATAGTTCCTGAAGCTGTAAAGGGTGAAAAGGACGGTATGAAGGAAGAGGAGTTTTTAGTATCTCCTGAAGTTCGCGATGAAGAAGGCCAAGTGGTTACTGAAGCAGTGGTGGGTACTAGAACGGTTGAGAAATACCAAACAATGGACCAATCTAAACTAGTACCACTCCTGACCGCAGCATTGCAAGAGGCTGTGGCTAAGATTGAGGCATTGGAGGCTAGAGTGGCTACCCTAGAGGGATAAAGTAATGAGTAAACCAATCATAGATCCCACCATGGAAATCATGGAGAATCCTATTGAATTATCTGATTATTTAGTATCTGGATCTGATGCAAGAGACATGCTTGCTGATTACTTTAAAGAATACGGCGGCCCTTTAGACTATATAGAAGAAAATACTACAGAAGGCGCCAACAGTATCTTTTCATTGGGCGATGATGGGTCCACTGGGACATCCGTAACTGACAACACACCCGCCTATTCGACCGGACAGCAGATCGCTGACGATGAGGAAGAAGCCAAGAGGAAGCAGAAAGAGGAAGAGGAAGATGAGAAAATCACAAGTATCAAGAATACCATTCAGCCAAGTTACCCTAGAGGTCCAAGAACTCGTTTTCCAGGATTACCTAATACTTCCGTAGGGCTAGGACCAATTTTTGCAGGAGGTGCAGCATTAGCAATTAGCAACAGCGACGACGACGAAACCATTATACCATTTCAACCAGGAAACGACGACATGACCGATCCAACCACAACAAACACAACACCAACATACACTTTAGACCCCATGGGTCGCATCATACCGTCTTCTATGGCTGAAGCGGACCCAGAAGCGGGAACCCCACAAGGCACGTTGAGAGATTTGCAAGACTTCTTTAATGTGTATGGCGGATCCGATGGACTAGGCGGAGAGTTTGCTAAACAGATGGCAGGTGTCACTGGTGCTGGTCAAACCGCATACGCCCAAGAAGTGTTGGGTATGGAAGGCGACGACATTGGAGCTTTCGATATTGCTAGAGAAACATCAAGCCAGCAGCGAGGTGCATTGGGCGATGTCTTTGGACTAGGTCCAGATGCGACATACGCAGATATTACCGCTGCTGGAACAGCCCCCATGCAAGGACTAAGCCAAGTGAGGGATACGGTGCTTCCAGGTCTACAGAGTGCTTTCGAAACCGCTCAGGAACGCCTAGACAAAGGTTTGTCTGGACGCCTACTACAAAATGTTCAGCAGCAAGCTAGGGCAAGATATGGAGATAGATTAAGAGACACTGCGGCCTTTGCGGGTGAAGTGACTGATGTTGCATCGGAAGATGCCGGACTATTTTCTAGAAGCCTACAGGATTTGCTAGGGATTGGTCAGACCACTTCCAACATTGGACAACAGGAAGCATACGCTATGTCTCCATTCACCCAAGCTGCTATTGGATCTGCGGATCTCGGACCGGGTCTGGCATTGGCTGGAGATATTGGAAGACAAGCTGCTGCGGGGACACCTAGCCCAACAGACATCTTTGGACTGGAAGCTGGTGAACGCCAATTTGGTTTAGATCAACAAGCCCTCCAAGAAGCTGGAAAAGCTGGAAGGTTTGATGTATTGGGAAGCATTTTGTCGGCAGGAGCTAGTGCGTTCCGTGGAGGACCATATGCGGGACTCCAACCACAATATGGAACCCCACCATTTATGCAGCAATTTCAACAAGGCGACCAATACCGCTTTCCACTTGGAGGATAATAAATATGGCTACATTTTCAGGAAGAAACTCGCCAACGGCACTCGCCGCATTGGCACCATCTATTAACAACCTAGCCGCTGCAAAGAGGGCTAAGTCTCAGGCCGCTGCTGGCCTCATGAACACATTGGGTGTTCAGTTTGAGAAGCAGAAACAGCAAACCGCCAAGAGGGAGCAGAACGAGGCCGCCCAGCAGGTGGCCGAGA
>Ga0208899_1001952_pt1 | contig 14214 bp, 7 predicted proteins | sample VirMetDEL_Nov_24_FD_184518 | JGI IMG/M metagenome (GOLD analysis project Ga0208899, IMG submission 184518) | Aqueous microbial communities from the Delaware River and Bay under freshwater to marine salinity gradient to study organic matter... | ecosystem: Environmental > Aquatic > Marine >... | reverse complement strand
TGAATCGGGTAAGTGGGAAAGGCCGAACAACATCCTCAACAACTGGAGGGTTACGAAAACCACGTTAAGATTAGGTAGTAGAATAGTTGGTAAATGCATGATGGGGTCAACGAGCAATGCTCTTGATAAAGGAGGAGATAACTTTAAAAAATTATATTACGATTCAGATGTCACACAAAGAAACGCCAACGGACAGACTCGTTCGGGATTATATAGTTTGTTCATACCTATGGAATGGAATTACGAAGGATACATCGATTCTTATGGAATACCTGTATTCGAAACACCGAAAGAAATTACAAAAGGACCTCAGGAAGATGTTATAAATATAGGTGTAATTGATTATTGGCAAAATGAAGTTGATGGTTTAAAAGATGATCAAGACGGTTTAAATGAATTTTATAGACAGTTTCCGCGTACTGAAAAACACGCATTTAGAGATGAGGCAAAACAATCTTTATTTAATCTTACTAAGATATATCAACAAATAGATTTTAATGAAGATGTTAAAAATAAATCTTTAATAACACGAGGTAGTTTTCAATGGGAAGGAGATGTTAAAGACACATTTGTTAGATTTGTTCCAAATAATAATGGAAGATTTTTAGTGTCATGGGTTCCACCTACAATGCTACAAAACCGTGTGATTATAAAAAATGGAGTTAAATATCCAGGCAACGAACATATAGGTGCTTTTGGTTGCGACTCTTATGATATATCTGGAACAGTAGATAATAGAGGTTCTAAAGGAGCTTTTCATGGATTAACAAAGTTTAGCATGGAAAATGCTCCAGCTAATATGTTTTTCTTAGAATATATAGCTAGACCTCAAACTGCTGAGATATTTTTTGAAGATGTATTAATGGCTTTACATTTTTATGGTATGCCAATACTTGCAGAAAATAATAAACCTAGGTTATTGTATTACTTAAAAAGAAGAGGATATAGAAAGTTCTCTATAAATAGACCTGATAAAGTTTATAATAAATTATCAGTTGCAGAAAAAGAAATAGGTGGTATACCTAATTCAAGTGAAGATATTAAACAAGCTCACGCCGCTGCAATTGAAACATATATAGAAAATCACATTGGCTTATTAGAAAATGGTTATGGTCAAATGTATTTTCAAAGAACACTTGAGGATTGGTCACAATTTAATATTAATAATAGAACTAAGCATGATGCCAGTATTAGCTCTGGACTAGCTATAATGGCGTGTAATAAAAATAAATACACACCAGTTCACAAAACGCAAAAGCAACCTGTCGTATTATCTTTTAATAAATATAATAACGATGGATATATTTCAAAAATAATAAAATAGATGATTTATACTAACACTAATAGTTCTTTCCCAAGTCAGGTAGTATCTGACGCAGAGAAACAAAGCTATGAATATGGTTATGCCGTTGGAAGAGCTATTGAAAATGAATGGTTCCGAGGAGATAGAGGACTAGGCGTTGGAGGTAGGTTCGGAAACAATTGGCAATACTTTCATCAATTAAGACTGTATGCTAGAGGCGAGCAATCAGTACAAAAATATAAAGATGAATTATCAATTAATGGTGATTTATCATATCTTAATTTAGACTGGAAACCAGTGGCTGTATTATCTAAGTTTGTAGATATTGTAGTTAATGGAATGACAGACAAAGGTTATCAAATAAAATCTTTTGCTTCAGACCCTTATGCTGTAAGTCAAAGAACTGAACATGCTAGCGCTATAGCTGAAGATGCTTTTGCAGGTGATTTAATAGCACAAGCTAAAGAAAGATTAGGTATAGATTTAAAAAGAACTGAAATACCAACAGAACAATTACCACAAACAAAAGAAGAATTAGAGTTGCACATGCAACTAAATTATAAACAAGCTATTGAAATAGCTGAAGAAGAGTTGATACAAAATGTTTTAGATTATAATAAATATGATGAAATTAAAAAACGTATTGCTCAAGACTTAGTTATATTAGGTATTGGTGCTGTTAAAACAGATTTTAATTTAGCAAATGGTATTACAGTTGATTATGTTGATCCTACTAATTTAGTTTATTCTTATACAGAAGATCCTAATTTTGAAGATTTATATTATGTAGGTGAGGTTAAATCTATGAGTTTACAAGAAGTTAAAAAACAATTTCCACATTTAACTGATAGTGAACTAGAAGAAATACAAAAATATCCAGGTGATTCTAATTATACTAGAGGTTATTATGGTATAGATGATGACTATAATAATATACAGGTTTTATATTTTGAATATAAAACTTATACAAATCAAGTATTTAAAATAAAACAAACAGATCAAGGATTAGAAAAAGCTATAGAAAAAGATGATAGCTTTAATCCACCTGACAACGAAAACTTTAATAAAGTACATAGAGCTATTGAAGTATTATATAGCGGCGCTAAAGTACTAGGTTATAATAAGCTTTTAAAATGGGAGCTTTGTGAGAATATGACTAGACCTTTTAGTGATCAAACAAAAGTTCAAATGAACTATAATATTTCAGCGCCAAGAATGTACAAAGGTCGCATTGAAAGTGTTGTAAGTAAATGTATTGGCTTTGCTGATATGATACAACTTACTCATTTAAAGATACAACAGGTGTTAGCTCGTATGGTTCCAGACGGTGTATTCGTAGATGTTGATGGGCTTGCTGAAGTTGATTTAGGTAATGGTACAAACTATAATCCTCAAGAAGCTTTAAACATGTACTTCCAAACAGGTAGTATTGTAGGTAGAAGCTTAACGCAAGATGGTGATCCTAATAGAGGTAAAGTACCAATACAAGAATTACAAACATCTTCTGGTATAAGTAAAATACAAGCACTTATACAAACGTATCAATATTATTTACAAATGATACGTGATGTGACCGGATTAAATGAAGCTAGAGATGGTAGTCAACCAAACAAAGACGCTTTAGTTGGTTTACAAAAATTAGCAGCAGCAGCTTCTAATACTGCTACTAAACACATCTTGCAATCATTAATGTATTTAACTGTTAGAACTTCAGAGAATATTAGTTTAAGAGCAGCAGATAGTTTAAACTTCCCATTAACTAAAAACGCTTTAATGAACTCTATAAGTTTATTTAATGTTAATACATTGGAACAAATAGAAAAATTAAACATGCATGAGTTTGGAATATTCTTAGAGCTTGAGCCAGAAGAAGAAGAAAAACAAATGCTTGAACGTAATATACAAATAGCTTTACAATCAGGTGGTATTGATTTAGAAGATGTTATAGATATTAGAGAAATATCTAATATTAAATTAGCTAATCAAATGCTTAAAATAAAACGTAAGCAAAAACAAGAAGCTGATAAACAAGCTCAGTTACAAAACATACAAGCACAAGCAGCAGCTAATGCAGATGCTTCTGAAAAAGCAGCGCTAGCAGAAGTTCAAAAGCAACAAGCATTAACAGAAAGTAAATTACAAATTGAACAAGGTAAATCTCAATTTGAAATACAACGTATGCAAACAGAGGCTGAAATTAAAAAACAGTTGATGGCTGAAGAGTTTAATTATAATATACAACTTGCAGAAGCTAGAGCAAAAGTTGAAAGACAAAAAGAAAAAGAAATAGAAGATCGTAAAGATGAGCGAGCTAGAATAATTGGCACGCAACAATCTCAAATGATTTCACAACGTCAAAATGATGAGCTGCCAAAGAATTTTGAGTCAGCTGGTTTTGATTCGTTAGGAGGATTTGGACTAGAACAGTTTGAACCTCGTTAAAAAAGTTTTTATTAATTTTATATTATTTTATTATGGCTGAAGAAACAGTAAAACAAGAAGGTGAATTTACTTTAAAAAATAAAAAAGTAAAACCAAAACAATTAGGTAAATCTTCTGATCAACCTACTAAAGTTAATTTAAAAGAACCTTTAGTTGAATTACCAGAAGATGATATTAAAAAAGTAGTAATTAAAAAAGAAGACGATGCCGTTCAAGCACAAGAGACAAATGATAGCGATGTTGTTGTCGAAGAACCCAAAGACAGTGGCAACAGCGAAGGAGTGGTTGAAGAAATACGGGCCACCGAAGAAGTAGAATCTCCTTTAACAGTAGTTGAAGAAAATAAAGAGCCTAAGCAAGAAGTAAAAGAAACTAAACAAGAAGTTAAAGAAGTTGTAAAGCAAAAGCCTTTACCAGAGAACATTGAAAAATTAGTTTCATTTATGGAAGAAACAGGTGGTAGCGTTGAAGATTACGTAAGATTAAATGCTGATTATTCAAATGTAGATAACAATACTTTAATCAGAGAATATTATAAACAAACAAAACCTCATTTAGATTATGACGATGTAAATCTTTTATTAGAAGATTTTTCTTATGATGAAGAACTAGATGAGCCAAAAGAAGTACGCAAAAAGAAAATTGCGTTTAAAGAAGAGGTTGCAAAAGCCAAAACCTTTTTAGATGGGCTTAAGAGCAAATATTACGACGAGATCAAGTTGAGACCGGGCGTTACTCAAGACCAGCAAAAAGCTATGGACTTTTTTAATCGATATAACAAGGATCAAGAAGTTGCTCAACAAAGACACAAAAAATTTTTAACTAAAACAAATGAATTTTTAAACGATGATTTCAAAGGTTTTGATTTCAATGTCGGAGATAAAAAATTCAGATATGGTGTTAAGAATCCTAAACAAGTAGCTGAAAGTCAATCAGATATTTCTAATTTTATTAAGACGTTCTTAAATAAAGAAGGAGAAGTGTCAGACTATTCTGGTTACCATAAAGCTTTGTATGCAGCTAAAAATGCAGACACTATTGCTCAACATTTTTATGAGCAAGGTAAAGCAGATGCTACTAAAGATATAATAGCTAAATCTAAAAATATATCTAATGAGCCTAGAAAAACAGCTTCAGGCGATGTATTTATTGGTGGTTTAAAAGTTAAATCTATAAGTGGTATTGATTCTTCTAAGTTAAAAATAAAAACAAGGAAATTTAAATAATTAAAAATTAAAAAAAATGAGTTTAACTCCACAATTTGGAAAAATAACTCCATCACAAAAGCAACAAATTCTCTCTGATAATTTCTTGTCTTTTAATGGTGGGGCAAATCCTGGTGACTCTGATTCGTTCGCGCAGCAGTATTTACCAGAGATTTATGAGCAAGAAGTAGAGCGTTATGGAAACAGAACGTTATCTGGCTTCTTAAGAATGGTCGGTGCAGAAATGCCAATGACTTCTGACCAAGTAATCTGGTCTGAACAAAATAGATTACATGTAGCTTATACAGGTGTTGTAACAAGATCTGCTGCTGCAAGTACATTAACTATCCCAACAGGTGGTGCTGGTATCAATTTTAAAGAAAATGTTATTTCAGTAAACCAAACAATTGTTGTTATGGATCCTGGTACAGGATTAGAAGCAAAATGTTTAGTTACTGAATCTAACGCTGGTACAGGTACTAATGAAGGATACATTACAGCAAAACCTTACGGTGCTGCTAACTTATCTGATTTGAACTTCTTAGATACTATGGACGATCTTAAAGTATTCGTTTACGGTTCTGAATATGCTAAAGGAGTAGCTATAGCTAATCAATCAGGTACTAATGAAGGATACGTAAGTATTACTCCTTCTTTCACTCAATTCTCTAACAAGCCAATTATTATTAGAAACAAATACGTTGTATCTGGTTCTGATACTGCACAGATTGGTTGGGTAGAAGTTGCGACTGAAGATGGAACTTCTGGTTATTTATGGTATCTTAAAGCTGAGTCTGAAACAAGACTAAGATTTGAAGATTACTTAGAAATGGCTATGGTAGAAGGTGAAGAAGCTGCCGCTACATCTACAGTAGGTGTTGCTGGTACTCAAGGTTTATTCGCTGCTATCGAAGAAAGAGGTAACAAACAAGTAGGTTTCACTGCGGCTGCAGGAATCGATGCTTTTGATGAAATCCTTAAAAACTTAGATACTCAAGGAGCTATTGAAGAAAACATGCTTTTCTTACAAAGACAAACTTCTTTAGATTTTGATGATATGCTAGCTAATATTTCTGGTGGTTACGCTGGAGGTGTTGCTTATGGTTTATTTGAAAACTCTGAGGAAATGGCATTGAATCTAGGATTTAGTGGTTTCAGAAGAGGTTCTTATGATTTCTATAAGACTGACTGGAAATATTTAAATGATGCTTCTACAAGAGGAGCTATCAACGGTGTTAACTCAATTGAAGGTGTACTAATCCCAGCTGGTACGTCAACTGTTTATGACCAAGTACTTGGTTCTAACATCAGAAGACCTTTCTTACATGTAAGATATAGAGCTTCACAAACTGATGATAGAAGAATGAAGCAGTGGCTAACTGGTTCTGTTGGTGGCGCGTTCACATCTGATCTTGATGCTATGGAAGTTAACTTCTTATCAGAAAGATGTTTATGTGTACAAGGTGCTAACAACTTTGTATTATTCAAAGGAGTGTAATTACTTTATAAGGTTAGGGCGCTTCGGCGCCCAATACCTTTAATTATTTAATCTTATTATATTATGGCAAAAAAACAAAAAGAAGAGGTAGTAGCTCAAGAAGTAGTTGCTCCTAAAAAACAAAAACCAGTTGATACCTGGGAAATAAAGGATCGTAGATATATTGTTATGGGTGATAAACATCCTTTAACATTAACCATACCAAGTAAGCATACTAGAAAACACGCGTTGCTATGGTTTGATCCTGATTTAAAAAAACAAAGAGAACTTAGATACGCTACTAATCAACCATCTCCATTTGTAGACGAGCAAAAAGGTGAATCAACCATGGGGCATATTGTTTTTAAAGACGGCGCTTTAATTGTAAATAAAGAAAACCAGTCTTTACAAAAACTTTTATCTTTATATCACCCTTTAAAAAACAAAGTGTATAAAGAATTTGATAGTGTTGAGATAGCTGCTAATGAATTAGATATTTTAGAGCTTAGAATTGAAGCTTTAAACGCAGCTAAAAACATTGATATAGATCACGCTGAAGCTATATTAAGAGTAGAGGTTGGATCTAAGGTATCTAAGATGAGTTCTAAAGAGATTAAAAGAGATGTTTTATTGTTTGCTAATAACAACCCGGCGTTGTTTATAGATTTAGCAAATGATGAAAACGTACAATTAAGAAACTTTGCTATTAGAGCAGCTGAATCAAACATTATAGCGTTATCAAATGATCAACGTTATTTTAAATGGTCAAGCAATGATAGAAAACTAATGGAAGTACCTTTTGATCAAAACCCATATTCTGCATTTGCAGCGTGGTTAAAAACTGACGAAGGTGTAGAAGTTTTTAAATCTATAGAGAAAAAACTCTCATAACATGTAATAATAATATCGGGGCGGGTAAAACCGCTCCAATATTTAAATAAAAAATAAATGGCAATAAACGTAAATACTGTTTACACAACGGTTTTATCTATCTTAAATAAAGAACAAAGAGGATATATAACGCCAGATGAGTTTAATAAGTTGGCTACACAAGTTCAACTAGAAATGTTTGAAAATTATTTTGAAGATTTAAACCAGCAGTTACGTGTGCCACAAACGGAAAGTGAATACGCAGACCGTAGAAAAAATATTGATAATAATATATCTATATTTAAAACAATTGGTAATACAACAACTGTTCCAGCAGGTAGAGTAACTAGCTTATCTTTAACTAGCGGCGGTACTGGATATACAGCTGCAAATGGAGTAGCAACTACAGTAGTTCCTGTGGGTGGAACAAGTTTAACAGTCAACACATCAATAACAATACCAACATTTACTCTTACAAATGGAGGTACTGGTTATTCAAATGCAAACAATGTAGCAACAACAGGTGGTGCTGGTACTGGATTAACCGTTAATATAACATCTGTAAATTCAGGGGTTATAACAGGTGTTAACATAAATACACCGGGTTTAAATTACGTGAGTGGCAACGTATTAACTATTTCAGGTGGTGGCGCTAATGCTCAAATAACTTTAACAGCGGATAGTAATGGTGTTATATCTAATGTTACTATAAATAACGGTGGATCTGGTTATTCTGTTGGAGATGTAATTACTATATCAACAGGTGGTGCTAATGCTACAGCAACTGTTCAAGCTGTAAATTCTTCACTATATTTCTTACCACCTTCAAACTTACACAGAATAGGTACTGTAATCTATAAAGACGAACAAGAATTACAAAGAGTAAATAGAGACGAACTGCTTCATATTAACATGTCTCCGTTAACTAAACCTACAACTGATTTTCCAATATACATATACGAACAATCTACACAAGGTGTTTCTGGTGTTAATACTGGGCAACCTCATATTTATGTATATCCTAAAACTATAACTACTGCTTCAGATATTACTGTATCTTATATAAGAAAACCAGCTGATGTAGTATGGGGCTTTACTATAGGTGCTTTAAATCAATATGTATATAATCAATCAGCTTCAACTCAATTTGAGTTAGATTCTACAGAACAAAATGAAGTAATAATTAGAATATTAGCTTACGCAGGAGTTGTAATAAGAGATCCACAAATTGTACAAGTAGCTGCTCAAGCTGTACAATCAGAAGAAATAAATTCAAAAAGTTAATAAATGGCTTTACTAACAGAAAATAACAGACAATATTACGAAGGCGCGCAAGGCTTTAGAGGTGATGGTAGCAATAAAGTATTTACAGCAACTTTTGATACTGATCTAATCTGGTACGCAGCTAGTGTATCTGACATAAATTATGCTAGAAATAATTTTAAAATATATCAAAGCACTACTGGTTTTCCAGGAACATGGACAGAAATAACAAGTGGATATACTGTTTCTGATAATGTAATTACATTTACAACAGCACCTGTAAATAATCTATATATAGTTGTACAATTAAAAAGATTAGATGGCGGTAACTATGGAGCAACGCAAGGTGATAAGGCTTTTGGTAATACTGTAGAGCAAAACTATGGATCATATTCTTATATAAAACTAAATGATGTTATAAATAATTTTTTAGTTGCTTATGTTGGTGCTGACAAATTAGTTAGAGATGTAAAAAGAACTGATGTAATATTCCATGCTAAAAGAGGTTTACAAGAATTTAGTTATGACACGTTAAAAAGTATTAGGTCACAAGAGCTAACAATACCTCATAACTTAAGTATACCGTTACCACAAGATTATGTTAACTATGTAAATGTATATTGGGTTGATGATCAAGGTGCTCAGCATATTATAATGCCAACAAATACAATAACCTCTAATCCATATGAGCTACCTATACAAGATGCTAAAGGCGTTGCTACTCAAGACAACTTTGATGAAAATATAGAATCTGGTAATTCACAAGTAGAAGATAAATGGAAGTCTAATAATTTAGAAAATAGATTAAATTTTATAGATGATACAGAGTTAGGTTATTATTATAACTATGAATATCCAGGGTTTGGTTATGGTCAATTGTATGGTATGGATCCGCAAACAGCTAATATAAATGGATTCTGGAGTATAAACGAAAGAGAAGGTAAGATGTCTTTTTCAAATGATTTAGTTGATAAATTAATTGTTTTTCAATATATATCTGATGGATTGTCTGTAGACTTAGAAACTAGAATACCTAAGATGGCAGAAGAAGCAATGTACGCTCACATATTACATGCTATAATATCTACTAGAATAGGTCAGCCTGAATACATAGTGCAAAGGCTTAAAAAAGAAAGAAGCGCTAAATTAAGAAATGCTAAAATAAGATTATCTAATCTTAAGCTTAATGAGTTTGTACAACAGATGCGTGGTAAATCTAAATGGATTAAACATTAATTAAATGGCAGAAGTTAAAAATGCTTTTATAAAGTCTAAAATGAACAAAGACCTAGATGCTAGGTTAGTTCCACAAGGCGAATATAGAGATGCTCAAAATGCTCAGATAAGTAGATCTGAAGGTGATGATGTAGGTGCGTTAACAAATATACTTGGAAATAAACTTCTTGTAGAATTTGACACTACTCAAAACGGTATGCAAAGTATTGGGTATTATGTTGATGAAATAAATAACGATATATACGTTTTTATAACTGATAACACTACTGACGGTTGGATTAAAGAAGGCGGTGGTGGTGGTAATAACCACGCTATATATAGATACAATGTTAGATCCGAAGTATCAACTAAATTAGTTGAAGGCGCGTTTTTAAATTTCTCTACAAAATCACCTATTATAGGCGTTAACTTATTGGAAGAATTATTATTTTGGACTGACAATAGAAACCAACCTAGAAAAATAAATGTTAAAACAGCAGCTGCCAATAGCACTTATTATACTACGGAAGATCAAATATCTGTAGCAAAATATAATCCATATGAAGCTATAACTTTATACGAAGCTAGTACAGCATCTTCTGGAGATTATGAAACAACAATGAAAGATGTTGTTAGCAAATTTTTACCAGATGGTGGGGTAGCAACTATTTCAGTAACTGCTACTGGAACTAGTTTTTCTATAACTGATTTAAATATACCTTTTTATCCAGCTTTACAAACAAGTGGCACGGATAATTTACCTCAAAATGGTATGACGTTAGGCAAAATAACTTCGGCTGGTGGACCAATAATTGACACAGGTGTAACAGTAGGAGCTGGATCTTCAGCATCAACGTTAGTAACTAGCGGATCAATAACATTAAACGCTAATGATGTTGTAGTTTTTAATTATAACCCATATTATAATAATGATTTTGCTGGTGATGAAGATTATTTAGAAGATAAATTTGTTAGATTTAGTTATAGGTTTAAATTTGATGATGGTGAATATTCTCTTATAGCTCCATTTACTCAACCGTGTTTTATACCAAAACAAGATGGGTATTTTTTGAATACATCGACAGACGAGGGTGATCAACAATTAACTTTTAGTTCTACTATTGTTAGCTTTATGGAAAATAAAGTTAACGAAATAAAACTTATAATACCTTTACCAGAAGGTAGAAACACTGTTGTTGATAGTTTTAAAATAGATTCTTTAGAAATACTTTATAAAGAATCAGATCAAACAGCATTAAGAGTTGTTGAATCTATTACTGATATAAGAAGCGTTAGTACAGATGCTTTTTATGAATATACTTATTCAGGTAAGCAACCTTTTAAAACACTACCTGAAAACGAAATAACAAGAGTATATGATAAAATACCTGTAAAAGCTTTTTCACAAGAGATAATAAATAATAGAGTGGTGTATGGTAACTTTCAAAATAAACACACGCCACCTTCTTCGCTAGATTATAATGTAATAGCTAATTCTAAATCTGATTTTAATTTAAAAACAGGTAGCGCTGTATTTGTAGGTCCATCTGGAACTGTAACAGCTGGAACCACTATAACTATAAGTGGCGCAACAGGAACTATACAACAAGGTAGCATTGTAACTGGAACTGGAGTTTCTGCTAATACTTTAGTAACAAGCACAGATGGAAGTACCACTATAGTTTTAGATAAAGACATGACATTAACACCTGGTAGAACAGTAGATTTTGCACCAGCTAATGATATTGAAAACACTACTAGTAAAATAGAATATCCAAGTCATTCATTAAAAACAAATAGAAACTATCAAGTTGGAGTTGTATTGTCTGATAAATATGGTAGATCTTCTAGTGTTATATTAAGTAATAATAACGATATAGTAACAGTAGGTGTTGATGATTTTAAAGGAGATAGTATATATTCACCATATGAAGATGGTACTACTACTCCTTCTTCTTGGCCAGGTAATTCATTAAAAATGTCTTTCAACAGCGTAATAGGTCCTTCACAACCCAATAATTCTACTGGTTGGCCAGGATTATATAATGATGATATTTTTAGTGATGACTATAATCCACTTGGTTGGTATTCTTTTAAAATAGTTGTTAAGCAACAAGAGCAAGAGTATTACAATGTATATACTGCTGGAGCTATTAAAGGAGATATAGAAGATATTACAAAAAATTTAAACACATCATACGTTACATTAATAAATGATAATATAAATAAAGTGCCTAGAGATTTATCTGAAGTTGGGCCGCAAGATAAAACATTTAGAAGTTCTGTAAAATTATTTGGTAGAGTTATGAATAATGAATCAATAACAAATACTTCTAATTTTGCAAATGATGGTAACGAGCAATATTATCCTGATCAAAGAAGCTTTACAGTAAACGCAATTGAAGATTTATTTGATTTATTTACAATAGATGTAAGTACTCATGAAATTACTAGCCCAAGCAATGAATATCATGTATTTTTTAAAGCTGAATCAAATCCTTTTATAGGAGAGTTTGTTACTAGTAATATTTCAAATAATCAATTTGGGGTTACTAATAAAGCATCTACACCTGTTTCTATAATAAATAATTTAGCTGTACTTGAAACAGAACCTACAGAATCTAGATTAGATATATATTATGAAACTAGTACAAGTGGTTTAATATCAGAATTAAATACAGCTGTATTAAATGAGTCAGCTGCTGGTAGTGATTTTGATGGGTTTAACACAGGTATTTTTACTGAAGGTTTAAACTCTGGTGAAGATATTTTGCAAGCTAATTTCTTTTTAGTTAATAATTTTGGAACTAATATAGATCCAGCCGATGTAACTAGTTTTACATTAGATTCTGTATTTACAATACCAGATGAGCCAGGTGAAACAGCTGTTAATGCTACTTCTTATTTTACTTTAACAGGTGATCAAACAGCAGGATTTAATATTCAAACAACTAATGAGTTTTTAAATCATGTTTATTTCCAAAGTGAAAGTGATTTAAATAATTTTGTATTTAATTTTACTAGTGTTATAAACTCATCAACAACTCTATATGTAAAAGAAGCGCTTTTAAAAAATGAAAACCCAGTTATGACAGCTCCTGCTGGTGGTTCTGGATCTGCTCCTTATACAGTTAGTAATAAAACTATAGAAGACGTTTTAATGACTCAAGCGACTGCGGTTAATGGAGCTAATACTAATAATATAAATCAGGGATTAGACATTGTATGGAGTATTGCTTCTCAAACAAATTCAGCCGGTGAAGATGTAAATTATTTTGGTATTGATTTTCAAGTAACTAATAACGGCGATAGATCAGATTGCGACGTTAATAATTTATTACCTGGAACTATAATTCCAGATATATATACTCTAACTTTAAACTGTATCGATGCTGGTCAATCGGATGACTTTGTTATAATAACAATTGATTTAAGTGTAACACCTACGCAAGTTACAGAATATAGAGCTTTAGTTACAGAACAAGGGGAACAACAAGCAGAACAAGATGTGTATATAACACAAATACATATAGAAGACGCTAACGATACTAATCAAAATGGTTATTATATATATAATGGTGGTTGGAATAACGCGCCTGGTAATAACTTATCTGATAGTACAAGTATTATAATAGATTATACAAATGCAGTAAAGCAAAATAGTGATCCATGTGGAACTTGGTATTTTAGTTCTACTGAACAAGGAGTAAGAGATCTTTGGGAAAATTGTTATGATCCAGCAATACAAAGTGTACAATATGTAGAACCAAACAATCCGGATATATCAGGTTATTTCTTTGGTATAGTGTAATAATATAAATATATAAGTGATAATTATATGGGGGCAGTTTTAGAAATAAAATATTTTAATTCTTTCTTACTTAAAAAAATTAGTAAAGACACTGGAGCTCAAGAACCTTTATATTTAGGATCTTTTGGTATACCCCAAGCTATTGGTGGTTATCCAGCTACTAGTGTAGCGATAGATACAAGCGAATGGGCTATTGAAGAAGCAAGGATAAGAGGTGGTTTTAATAACACTAATGTTGATTATGGAGTAAGAGCTTATTTAGTAGAAGACGAACCAAATGCTTCACAACTATTTAACACACTTATATATTCAGGTATATATAATTCTAGAACAGGTATAAATGATACTAATGTTTTTTCTGTTGGAGAAGATATTACTAGAAGTGTTGATCCATCAAGAGGTTCCATACAAAAACTATATGCTGAAGATACAAACTTAATAATATTCCAAGAAGATAAAGTTAACAGAGCTTTAATAGATAAAGATGCTATATATACCGCTGCTGGTACCAGCTCAGCTGTTAGCCAAATAGGTTTGGTAATAGGTCAAATAGTTCCTTATGCTGGTGAATATGGTATAAGTAAAGATCCACAAAGCTTTGCTGTACACGGTTATAGAAAATATTTTA
>Ga0208899_1001947_pt1 | contig 14230 bp, 25 predicted proteins | sample VirMetDEL_Nov_24_FD_184518 | JGI IMG/M metagenome (GOLD analysis project Ga0208899, IMG submission 184518) | Aqueous microbial communities from the Delaware River and Bay under freshwater to marine salinity gradient to study organic matter... | ecosystem: Environmental > Aquatic > Marine >... | reverse complement strand
CAGCAACTGAATGTGCTAGAGATGCAGGTTTTGAACCAGAGCATGCTAGACAATACGCAAGTAAACTTCAAAATCCAAAACTATATCCACTAGTAGTAAAATACATTGGAGAGTTAAGAGAAGAATGGCAAAAAAAATATGAAGTCACTTATGATAGACATATTTCAGAGCTTGCAAAATTAAGAGAGGATTCTAGAAAAAAAGGAGCTTGGTCAGCTGCGATCAATGCTGAAGTAGCTAGAGGAAAAGCTGCTGGTCTATATATAGAACAAAAAATAATCCGTACTGGTAAATTAGAAGACTTAACAACAGAAGAGTTAGAAGCAAGAATGAAAACCATAATTGATGACTACTCACCCATACTAGAAGACGTTTCATTTGAAGAAATAAAAGACCAAGTGCAATCCAAATCAAAAACCAGAGAAGAGTCAGAACCATCTAGTGAATCTTCGTTATCTTCTTTACGCAAGATGTCGGAAAAACCGATCGCTCCGAAAAAGTAATAGAACCATCATCATCAACATCATAACCTGCAAATATTCTTACAGTGTCTTTGTCTTTAGAGAATAACCAACCCTCACTCACCGGTGTTGCTAGTTTCATATCAGTAAATTCTTTTACTGTGCCCCAGCCGCCTTCAGTGATGATGTCAATCCAATCGATACGTACACGCTTATATGGAAACTTAACCTCTTGTTTAACAACTTTAGGTTTACTGTAGCTATTTATTCTTCTAGATTTCTTCTTAGACATATCCTAACCATAGAGTTTTTATTTTGAAAAACAAGTTTTTAAAAAAAGCTAAAAAGGTTTCTTCGCGCAGGGAATCTGACATTGTCACACACTGAAACACATTGTAACACGATTGTAACAGCACTTTATTCAATAATATCAGTTGTTTAAAGCCATTGTCACGTTGTAACACCCTCTCTACGCTGAAAAAAATATTTAATATCATTTTCAAATTCAAAGTACTATGGGTCCCCTGGTTCCTGAAGCTTGATTCTTGTAATATAGGTCAACTCTTCTTAACCATTCGAACATAAACCCTTGAAATTCCTTACCAGATGATACGTACTTTAGAATGGTTCCATTCTTCACGCTAATTAGAATCACTCCAGAGTTGATATTTGAGCCATACACATAATTATGAGCTACAGCATACGCTGCTGTCTGTATAAAATAGTCATCAATCCATTCACGTTTTTTAAATTTATTAGATTGTTTAAAATCCATTATAGCCTCTTTACCTTCATAGACTCCAGCGATGTCACACGCCCCCGCATACAGTCCGGGGTAGTACATCATCATTTCCATACCCCATACTTCGTCAATAGAGTTCTTAAAACCACTATCAATCAAATTTTGGGCCATAACTCCAGCCTCTTGGCCAATGTCAGTCATATCCATGTGACCTTCCCCTTTTATGTACCCTTCAAGGATTCGGTGCATAATGGTTCCTCTAGCTGCCGCATTGTCTCTAATCTTATCTGCCTCAATTTCGCCTACTTTTTGCCTCCATCTAGACAAACTCTCTTCTTTCTCTTTTGTTCGAGTTGCACTCAATATGGTCGTGACCGATGGAAGCTTCTCACCTTTTGCAGAGTAAACTCTACCATCCGGTCCATCAACACGGACAGGATCAAGATAGTCGTATTTAGTGTTCCATGTTATCGTCATAAAATAACTCCCTTAATTTATCTATGTATTTATTTCTAAGTTCTTCATCATGTTTTACATTATCAATTATACTTCCTATAATATCTATGTCTTCACCCCAACGCCTGGTATGTAAATTATTTAAACAACTTAACTCAAATTCTGTAACTTTTTTACAATATGAATTACCTTCAACAAACTCTAAATAACGTGCCGCAACATAAGGAGTGACATTACCTTTTTCATTGTTAGCTTTCCAGGAAACAAACATAATATTTTTAGGTCCATATGGCATCGTAGATAGGATTCTATCTTTAGATATATTACTATCAGTCGTTTTACCTTTACCTCTAATTCTAGTCATTTGAATCCAAGGGAAGTATGGACAGTTTAGACCATATATTTCTTTTTGTTTCTCCCAACAATCAAGGAATTCTTGTTCAGATTTAAAATTATTTCCATGTTTAGATTTTCTAATACCAGCCCACAGTTCTTTGAAATAACCATGTTCACTCTCTCTGTACTTAATATCTTGTCTAGTTTTTTTACCGTGATTTTTTAATTTGTATTCTGCACATCTTTTATTATCACATGCAATACAGTGAGCAGTATAGTTTTTAATTCCAATTGATGAACGGTGTGGTGTACAATAGAAATATTCATCTGTTCGAGGAAAAGTTTTTTTACATTGGCTACATTGTTTATTTTTTAGCGTTGAGTTAGTCCATTTTTTTCGAAGAGTCATTTTGTATTACCATCCTTAATATACTTGTTGTTGGGTTAAAGTCATAATTTTTACATCCTGTAGTTAATACTAATAAAGTTAAAAGCATTAAGACCGCTATTGTTTTTTCTCCAATAAACATTTATTATCCCCCATCTCTACTGTTTTAAAATCATACAGTGTCAAAGCATAAGCAATAATACTCATTTCATATTTTTTATGGTCATCAAACACAAATCTAGTGTGTGGGGCCGATCTATTTGCAAACCAAACAGCTTCTGTCATCACATCTTTTGACATATGCGGACCATCAAAGTGTACGAATGAAAATATAGATTCACTATGTTTAGACTCATTCATAAACTCTGTATCTGTCATATTACACAAAGTAAACTTGCCTTCATTTCTATACTTATAAAAATCTTTAAGCATAGTATCTCTCATTTGATCAGTGTAATCAGCAGTGTATTCTGGACCATTGTCATAGTGTTGGTATTTTAAATTGCCATATGGATCAACACCCACATGGATATAATTATTAATGACATTGTCCATAATAATCTTAGACCCAAGTCCCTCACGAACTCCGATCTCACATGATTTATAACCTTTGCAATCAAAGTCTTTAGTCCATTTTTCAAGTAATTCATAATCAGAACTATCTCCCCTAATCATAATTTAAAGCCTTCCAACACTCCGAGTTTTTCCTCTGCTTCAGTTATTTTTAATAACTGTTTATCTACCTCATCAATGTGTTGTGGGTGCTCACCAATACCTACAGAATTCTCTAGGTATATTTTTATTGTTGCATCAGCTTCAGCTATTTGTGCATGATATCTAGCTTCTAATGCGTCTATGATTGCTCTTTTCATTTGATATCCTTTCTTACCCTTTTCATTCTTTGCATTTCACTATACAACTCTTGCATATTAAATGCACTAGAATTATTGATAAATTCTATCAATTCTTTACGCATATCTTTTTGTTGTTCATGTGCTCTTGCTTTGTTTTCACTTATAACTTCAAAGTGTTCGTCTCTTAACTCTGCCATGTTTCATTCTCCTTAAAGTATTTGGTTGCTTTCATTCTTATGTATTCATGATCAAAGCCGGCAAACGTACACACCGCCTTAAAATCTGCGTTAGGTTCTGTAAACCATCTACGAGATGAGTCACTATAATTTCTGTAAGACATCCCGTATCCGTAAAAACCTTTACCCATTGCATCCTCAAGAGCAACGATTAATACGTTTCTCCATAAGGACTTAATTGGATCTCTATGTTCGCCTGCTATATCAAGCGCTTTTAGATTTAAGTTTTCCATTTAATTTCTTAGCTTTCTCGTCAACTATTATTTTTACAGTTTGCGCTCTACTTAGAGTGACCCCTGGTGCCAGATTCTTGGCTATCTTTCCTATTTTCTCGTAGCAATCATGTGATACTGCGAGACTTTTATATTTACTTATATCCGTCATTAGTATATCCTTTCGATTTATATATAATCATATAGGATTATTATATTTATTTACAAGGTTGTCAATGAAATTTTTTTTAACAATATACATATGTTCTGTTGTATCACAGCAATGTGCAGAAGTACCTCTAGAAAAACACGATTATAAGCGTTTATATAAAACCCATTATGGCTGTGTTCAAAAGGGTTTAGGTGAATCTTATTCTATTTTATTTGATGGTGAAGTATTTGGAGCAAACGCCGTGGAGGCTTTAGAATTGTATCCGAAGTTTCATTGTGTGAAGGTTGAGAATTACCAAGAGAACGCACCACTCGATACCACTCCTCCCGTAGAGAAGGATCTTTAGTTTTATTATACTGTCTAGCTAGCTCGTCTGCTCTTTTAGTAATTTTATTTATCATTTGGTATTACGACTCCATTATATGCAATAGATATTCTTTTATCTTTTAAGATGCCTGCAAAATGATGCAGCATAGCATTGAACACAACTAAATCTCCCGTCTTGACATACTGTGTATAAAAATCACTATTGTATTCGTTATAGTCACCTATCATTTTAAGATCTTGATGAGCTAATAAATTAGGCATAGGATTTAAAAAAGAAATAGCTCCATCTGTTGATAGAGGATAATACACAGCTACTATAAAATGTCCTTTGTGTGTATGTGGTACACATATTAATGGATCAGCATCTACGTTTGCCCATGCTTGATCTAACTTTATATAATATTTATCATTATATATTTTATTAAACATAACATTCATTTTTTCTTCAACCACATTATTTAGTTTAGAAAACAAATTATTTTTTAATATGTCTGCAGTTTCTTTTTCTTTACCTCGTAATGAATTTTGTTCAGCATACTCAACCATTTTTTCATTATTAATGTCTTTTAAATTATAGACATCTATGCCTGTCGAAAATATATTTTTCATTTCTTTCTATTTAACCTTGACCTTTATAACGCGTCATCTTACGCTGTCTTTTCTCTCCCTTGTTTAAATTTTTTTTGTGTTGGCGAGGTCCTCTTTTCTTAGGTTTATCTCTTGGTATGAAGTGCGTGAATTTTTGTTTAGCCATTTGTTTTTATATATTCTTTATCTCTTTCACTTAACTTCATGTATCTTATACTACCATTTATATGTTGTCTAGTATCTGACCCACAGTTAGTACATCTATAATAATCAGTGACAATAGCAACTAATATAGTATCTTCTTGACACTCTTCACAGATACCATGAACTGTATCTATATTATTAAATGTTTTAAATTTATTAGACAATGTCTTTTGCCTTTCCCAATACAGGTCTGTATTTTGTTTTACCCTCTGATTTATAAGCATGTAAAAAACTAGCCCTTGGTGTTCCTTCAACCCAGCTACAATGTATCCACCCCGAATTAGGTTCTCCTGGCGTATAGTACTCGAGTATCAATTGATCTGGTGAAAGGTTTGATTTAATCCAATCAAATAATTCAGCGTTGTCAACTCCAACACATTCGAAGTCAGCGGCCTCAGCTTTGGCATGCTGCGATCTAGCCGAGCTACCAATCGCTTCACACAACTCTACGGACCTGTAGCCCGAGGTTATCTTAACTCTGCCGAAATGATCACGCACTGGCTGTAAAATATTTTCACACAATGCTTTTAGTTTTTCTATTTGCTCTGCGTTTGGATTGTTATTGATTCCTTTACGAACAGCTGTATCCGATTTGATTAATTCTTGAAGGGTGAAGTTTCTACTTAGATTCATCTATAATTTTTTTAATAGCCTTTGATCCATCTATATTTTCTTCTAACTCTGCTTCTACTTTTCCGCACATATACTTTATATTATCATTTGCTGTACGTTCTGCAACCCTCTTACCTTTTAAACAATCTGACATTGCAGGTTGGATTCTATGTTCTTTTAATTCACCTGCTACAAACATACAAAGTGCAACTACTGTGTTAATAACCGTTTCCATTTGCTCTTACCTTATCTTTTAACTCTTCAATATCATTTAACGCTTTTTCTAATTGTGATTTAAGAAATTCTATATTAACTTTGTTTGTCATATTCATTTCTTGAGTAGACTGTAATTTTTCTACGGTCTTGTACAAATCCTCCAATAAAAAATGTTGCTCCTGATCCGTAGGGACTTGTTCACTTTTTTTTAACAAATCATTTTCAAACAACTCACGTGATGTCTCTAACGATACTAACCTCGCCGTCAACTCCGTGTATGCAAAGACGCCAGCTGCAACGAGCAGAATCAGTGAGGCTACCGTTTTCATTGGCATCTGCACTTTTGCCTCTTCTCCGATGTTTAATGGTTTATTGCTCATCTAGGTACGTATCCCGGTTCCATAAAGAAAGCCATTAGCACAAGTAATACAATTAATATTCCGGTAAAATAATAATTCATTCCTGGCTACCTCTATCATTATGTCAACCAACTAATAATTTTTTCCCACCATTTGTTTCCTGGTGCCTGACTCAAACTGCAATCACAGTGAGCACATTTATTAATATCTTCGTGAACGTGATGACTTATCTTATGTCCACATAAATTACACATTTTCGCTTGTGGTTGTTTAATCATTTTTCTTTTCCTCTGTTTCGTAGAACATTTTTTTAGAATCTTCTGTTAACCAATCTTTGTTTTCTACATTCCATCTTGTAGTTTGAACGCTATAGTCCGGCACTTCTCTATCAGTAGTGTAGTTAGGCGCATCCCACAAGATACGATTGTTTGGTTGTGCTGCATAATTACCATTATCTAAAGCAAGTATGTGAGCACACTTGTGTTCCGCTGGAATTTCAGAATGCTCAGTATCAAGTATATTACTATCTGGATGCCCCCAGTCAATAGTAAATAAATACTCAAATGGATAATTTATTTTGTCTTTACCAAAGTATTTGCCTCGTTTTCCTCTTAAAAAACTAAAGCAATGAACACTAGGATAATAACTAAAACAATTCCATAATTGAAGATTGTCGATTGCGATATCTGGTACGTCTTCTCTGTTAAATTTTTCTTGATAAAACGCTGATATAGGTAAACGCCAAAAGCATGCACCATTTGGTAACATGATATTAAATAAGAGAGCGCGATCTGTAATAGAGACCACACTAAAGATACAGCAGTCAACAGATTCTCCCTGATGTTTTTCCAAGTCATAAAGATACTCCTTCCTTATTTTACAATAAATTGGTGGTATATCTGCATTTAAGTAAGCCATAATTTATCACTTTATACTACCCCAATTTGGTCCAGATTCATAGTCTACCTTATTGGGTATTTGTAAGTCAACTGCATTTTCCATTATATCTTTTATTTTTGCAGCTTCTAGATCATTAGTGATAGATATATCAACTTCATCATGTATTTGTATATGTGGTGTAATACCTTCTTTATATAATTCTAACATAGCTTTTTTAGTCATGTCTGCAGCACTCCCTTGTATTAATTTATTTAATGCTTTGTAGGTAAACGCTCTACGACTATCATTTTCATGCCAATAATTTTTTTGTTTATTACCATCTTTGTCAACTATAAATTCTCCCTCTTCATCTTTCATGTGAGGACCCATTGCTTGTAGCTCTAACATTCTTTCATGATCTTGAGGCGGTATATATTTACCCCAATCATTACCTTTTAATATAGGTTCGTATTTAGGAAATCTACATTTTCTATTTAAAATAGTTTTGATCTTACCATTTCGTTGAGCTGCAGTCATAAGTTTATTTGTAAGTTGTTTTACAAAAGGAACTTTACTATGATAGATGCTAAAAATTTCATCAGCTTTAGTTTTAGTTACCCCTAACTCTGCCATAAGTTTAGCTTTACCCATACCATAGAACAAACCTAAGTTAATTACTTTAGCTTGACTTCTTGGAATCTTAGCCATGTCCGCTACCAACTGATGAAAGTCAGCGTTAGGATTATGATCGTATGAATCAGCAATTTCATTTACAGATGCAAGTTTAAATCTTAATGCATACTCTGTAACTAATCTTGGTTCCTGTTGCGAGTAGTCAAACGTACCCCATTTACAACCTTCCTCTGGTATAAATAATGATCTTATCAATGGACCTATCTCTGGATCTCTTGCCGGAATCTGTTGTAGGTTAGGATTAGACATACTAAATCTACCTGTAACTGTGCCTCCATCATCAGATCTAATTTGATTTATCTCTGCGTGTATTCTACCTTTATGTTCATGTCTTAATATAGTATCTATAAAAGTTGTATTGACCTTGTTTATTTTCCTAGCTTCTGCTATCATCTTAATTGTAGGATGTTGATGCATAGAGAGGAAATTTTTAGTAAATGAAGGCGCACCTGTTTTTTCAGTTTTATCAAAAGGTAAATTTAATTTTTCAAAAACTTTTTGAATACTTCTTGCGGCCCATATTTGAGTTTCTATTCCTGTGTCTATTTTTATTTGGTGTATTAATCGTTCTTCTTTTCTGGTTAATTCTTTTTTTAATAGATTGGCTTTTGTCACGTCTACCCGCACCCCTAGGTAGCGCATATCGACTAAGCAAGGAAACAGATCAGTCTCTAAATTAAATATTTGTTGACAGTCTTCTTCTATTAATAATTTTTTCAGGTGTTGCCAAAGTTTAAAAGTTAACTCGGCATCTTTTTCAGCGTAAGCTCCTACTTCACTTGCAGGTAATCTCCACATGTCAGCTTTTGGATCAAGTCCTCTTGATTTTGCAGCTTCGTTCAAAGCTTTTTCATTTTTACCTTCACCTAAATAAAACCATGACAAAGCATTAAGTGTGTATGCAAATCTATTTTCATCTAAAACAGAACATGCAATCATAGTATCTACGATTAAACCATTGATTTTTATACCTAAATTACGTATCCAACATACATCATACATTGCGTTATGAAATATTTTTGTAGCAGGACATTCACAAATATCTTTAAACCATTCTAAAGTTTTCTTTCTGTCCATGTTAGGAGCTTCACCATGAGCAATTGGAAAATACCATTTGTCATTATATGTTGCAACAGCAATACCAACCACTTCACCATTACCGGTAACTGCACCAGAACCTTTTGATTTTAAATCAGGATCTCTTGTCTCTAAGTCAATTGCAATTTCATCATAATCTCTTAAATCAGGATATTCTGTAGGCATTACCCATTCAGTCTGCGTAAGGTACTTAGGTATTTTCATTTGTATTTTCCTTTGTATTTAATGATATTATTAATCTTTGTTCATCTTGATCTACTTTAGCTACTTCATGTGGAATATAAGATGGAAATAATAAAAGCTGATTTTTTTTAAAAGCATGCGTGTAATGTTTAAACTCTCTATCATAAAATATAGTAGGTGATGCTTTACTAGGATTTAGATATAGTATACCTGACCAAACAGAAGAAGGATGATTATGTACTGTGTGTTGACTATTTTGATTATATAGTTGAGCCCAATTGTTACTTAAAACTAAATTATGTACATTTAAAATATTTGTTATTTGTTTTTTTAAATTAACTAATCCAGGTATATCTAAAATATTACATTCACCATACAAAGTCCTTTGCCCTAAATCATAATCATGTTCTTTATTTACAGGTAAGTCTTCTAATAATGCATGAACTGTATCTACTTCATCTTGTTTAACTTCTAACATATATTCATGAAATATGTTCTGATATATAAATGGATCAAAGCTTTTCATATACATATCTCTTTTCTACTATTTTATTTAATTTTTCTTTATTACTAAATGCAAACAAAGAAGCTTCATAAGTATGTGGAAATATTTCCCAATCCACTAATGCAGGATATACTTCTAAAAGAAACTTATGTTTATTTACTTGTATATGTTTTTTAAAAAAATTTCTATTAGGCATTATTTTTTCTTTTTGTTATCTTTCATTTTTTTAATTTCTAAATCACAGTAATGTTTAATCTTCTCAAGATCTTCAATACCATTTTTGTAAGGATATCTCAAAACGTATTTCACAACGTTGCCTTGAAAAAACGTGAGTTCGTTTTTAGATATAAATTCATAAGGTTGAATTAAATAGTGTTGGTAGTGACTCCCGCCTATCTGCTTATCTTGTGGAAATGAATCCTCAAAGATATCTTTATGTGTCATGTCTTTCTCCTTTTATAGCGAAATTAATACCAACAGATACTCTTTCGCAGTTAGATTTATGTGGGTTTACCATGTGCCTTAATCCATATGGAAACATATAAAGTTCCGCTACATTAGGTTTGCCACAAATTTGTGAAATAAAATATGGATTAGATTCTCCGTATAAAAAATTAATTGCACCCGGTCCTTCACTTTGACCTTTATATTCATTTATTTCTTTTTGTAGTTCTTTTGGAATATCAATATATACCACAGCAGAAAAATCACATTTGTCATGAGTATGAACAGGATTATAGTCCCCCGGTTTCATGTAATTAACCCATGCATTAGTGACATATATATTACCTTTTATATCTTTTTGGTACCAATTGGAGTAAGCTTGTTTAAATAAAAACATATAAGGTTGTAAAATTTTATCTAAAATTATTTTATCAATTTGATATTCATGTTCAATATCACCAGCTAAATATTCTACATATTTTTTTGCAGAATCTTTTTTACAAATATTTTTTACCTTAATTAAATCTTCATCTTTTAATTTAGTTTTAAAAAGTAATGGACCCCAATAATGAAAACTATATGCATACTCCATCATAGTTGATATTCCTTTAATATTTTTTTTGCTTTTAGTTTGTATAAATTATTTCTAGCTCTCGTGATACCCACGTACCATACTCTATTCTCTTCATCTTGTTTGTCAACACTTAGGCGAATACTTTTTTGTACTTTACCCCCTTGATGTAGAGATAATATTACATTGTCTTCTTCACCACCTTTCGCTGCATGAATTGTAGATAACCAAACCCTTGCATTCTCAGAAAGTTTTTCACCCCCAAAAATTATATTTCGAATATAAAGTATTTCTTTCTGATCACCAACGAAGATATCATACCAATTTTTTTCAGGATTCCAATTCCCATTGGGAATATAATCTCTGACATCATTGATCTCTTTGTCTTCAAGTTGTCCTTCACGTATCCATTTAGTATATGCCATCGCTGCAGTGTACATTCCAACATTAAAACTTTTACCTTTGTTAGTTTGATAATAAATATTTTTAGATTTTAATTCCTTAGCTATTTCTAATAAATTACTTTTAGTTCTTGTAAGAATTAACCATTTACCTTTAGTAAGATCAATTTGTCCTAAATTATTTATGTGTTGTGCGTGACCTTCTTCTTCTCTAGGCAAATATTCTTTATGTTTCCTGATGCCTGCTATACGATCCACTGCTATTTGAGATTGTTGTTGTACAGCTTTAGATACTCTTCTTGAATATCTTAAAACTTTTTCTGTGGCAGGTTCTTTTATAAATCTATTAACATCAGCTCCAGCCCAGGCAAAAATAGCTTGGTCATCATCACCTGCTAAATACATATCATCACAACGCTCTTTTAATTTATCATATAGTTTCCATTGTAATGGAGATAAATCTTGTGCTTCATCAATAAAAATAGCTTTAAATTTAGGTATTTTATTACACTCAATAGTTTGAGTAATTAAATCATTAAAGTCTAACAAATGATTTTTCTTTTTATATTCCTGTAAGTTTAAATCAATGTGTTTAAGAGTGGGCCAGTATATATCTTTTCTATCGTGATCATTAAGATCATACTCTTCTCTAATACTAATGCCTTTGTTAATTGCTTTCTGTATCATTTGAAAATAAGGATTATTACAAGTTAAAAAATGTGTTTCTTCTTCGTTGTATTTATCTGTAAAGTTAACTCTTACATTTAACATCTTACCTAAATCTTCATAGTGATGTGGTTGAATAATATCTTCTTCAGATTTATTTAATAAATGAAAACAAAATGCATGAAGAGTTTGAAAGTAGGGAGCTTGTTTTTCATCTACACCAATTCTTTTTCTAGCCTCACCTGCTGCCTTTCTTGTAAAAGCAAAATAACCTATTTTATGATAAGGTGTACCCGTTCTAATGTAAGCATTAACTCTACGAATTAATCTAAACGTTTTACCTGTACCAGGTGGACCAAATATTTTAATTGGTTTTTTCATCAGCTTTCTTAAATGAATCAATTAATGATCCTTTGTATCCAAAATTACCATGATGAGTTGTTACTCCATCAACCACTGCATAAAATTTATGTCCAGCATTTCTTGCTAGATTACAAAAAGATACATCTTCTCCAAACCAATGACCTTGTTTAGAATCAAATGTATTTTCCCAAAAATTATACATGTATTTTTTAGCTTCATCAGATATACCATTAGCTGAATTTATTTTTAATTCTGGATGTCTTTCTATTAAAGATTTGTAAACAGTTCTTTTAATTAAAGTTAAACCTGCTGGTCCACCTATAATTTCTGTTAAACCATGTTTATCTATACTGATGTCATTAAAGTTTTCAAATGCTACAGAAAATTTTATTGTGTTGTCTTGTGTTTTTTTTCTATATGGAACACATACCATATCTTTATCAGCAACAATCATTCTACCAACATCTTTAGGATCAAATTCTACATCAGCATCTACAAATAATTGATAGTCAAAATCTGAAGCCATAAACATGGCTGATAAAATATTTCTTCCATAACCTACGTAAGGACATTTAAATGTACTTACTGTTGATTTTATTTTTGCTTGTGTAAATTTATCCATTAATTGTAATAATGATAAACATGTTGCCACTTGCATTGTATCATATGTAGGCATACATACGAATACGCTTGGTGCTTTCGTCATACTATATTCTCCTTATCTTCTATTGTTATTTTTTCATCTGGTATTTCTTCTTTCATCAAATCACCTGCAGGTATTTTTAAACATCTTACTGGTGGAAATGACTTCTCACTTTCTCCTTTTGGAAATCTTTTTTGAATACCAAACTCACCTTTGAAATAAGTTTTAACCAGGGTACCTGTTCTAGGTCTGTCTTGGTTCCATTCATTTCTTTTTATTTCCTCATAGAATTTATCATAATCAAAGTAATAAAACTCATCATCTTTCAATACAGCTCCACTTTTAAATGAAGCATATGTCTTAGCTTCAGGTCCATTTACATAATCTTCTAAATATTTCTTTAACATTTCAATAGGATTGGTACCAGCAGGTGGCTTAATATCCTCTTTAGTGGCCCATAGAGCGTCCAGGATAGGCTGATATTCATTATTCTTAATGATGGGAGGAAATACAGATGTTTGGTCTGCTATGAGCGCTCTCATCTCTTTCATTTCTGATATCTTTTTAATATGTTTTGCGTGTATTTGAACAACTTTACTGTCAGATAACTCTACGTTAAAAAAATATTCTGGATCTGGTTTATATCCTATTCTAATTAAACCTGATATTTGAGGCCAACTACTTTCTTGATGACTACCAATACCAAATTTTCTTTTTAGACAAGTTCCTTTTGCACAGAAAGAAGATATAGGTAAGTCATGACAAGTGTGTCCCGCAGTATCTTTGTCCCAACTTTTTATCTTTTGATTTACTTTGTCATCACCCCAGGTATCGTCATACTTTATAAAATCTCTAGCTGCCTGTAATAATTTTTTCTTCCAATCATCTTTGTGTTTCTTTTTAACAAACACCATATAATTAAATAAAAATCTATCTCTTTCATCTTTTAATTTGTTCCCTGATTCCTGAACCTGTTTGCATATCATCTGTAAACATGGAGGACCATCTAATAAGTCTTCGGGACCACCAGTTAATATTTCTTTTACTTTTTTATTTGAAACTTCTTTTAATGATTCTTTTGTTTGTAAATTATCTTTGACTACATTTATAAAATCTTCAAACTCTAATTCTTTTCCATCAGGTAATAATGCTTTACGTTCTGTTTTTTTAAAATAAGGTAAGTTAATAAATGATCCAGAAGTTCTAACATTATCTTGGTTCATACCTAATTGTGTCTGTTTAGGAAATATTTCTGTTTTTGATGATAGACCAAATAAAAATAATAAGTTTTGTAAAAATTCTCTAATTAAAGTTGCAGGTACTTTCTCTGCTGTAAACACATAAATATGCAGTCCACTACTTTTTGATTTGATAGGTATGACAGGTAGATTTTTATCTTCTATTACTTTTAAGTAATGTTGAATATCAAAACTAGAATAATCTGCCGGATCAATATCTATTGCACCAAAGCTAGCCATGCCAGTATCATCACATGCTTGTATACCTATTGCACGTTTACCATCTAAATGATCTTGATAATCTTGATCAGATATATTTCTTTTAGACCAGCCATAATCGCCTGGATCAAATTTTAATTTGTTTGTTTGTGGATCATGATAAC
>Ga0208899_1001944_pt1 | contig 14242 bp, 16 predicted proteins | sample VirMetDEL_Nov_24_FD_184518 | JGI IMG/M metagenome (GOLD analysis project Ga0208899, IMG submission 184518) | Aqueous microbial communities from the Delaware River and Bay under freshwater to marine salinity gradient to study organic matter... | ecosystem: Environmental > Aquatic > Marine >... | reverse complement strand
TGTTAATTATATGACTAAGTTGGATATGGTCAAGAATCTGTATGGGGAAGACTACAATATATATTTCAAAAATATTACAAAAAAGATATTGACCTGATAAATACATTATCATATACTGTAATACAGTATGCGATTTAGGCACATACTAAACTTAACGTAGGCTAATATAGGCACATAGGAGAAAACAAAATGGCATCTTTAGCAGAAATCCGTGCAAAACTAAAAGCACAAGAATCACGCAGTGAGCGTACAGGCGGCGGCGACAACGCAATTTTCCCACATTGGAACATCCCAGAAGGCAGCACAACGGCAGTGCGGTTCTTGCCTGATGGCGATCCTAACAACACATTCTTTTGGGCAGAGCGACTCATGATTCGTTTGCCATTCAATGGCGTCAAAGGCGACATGAATTCAAAGCCTGTTGTGGTACAAGTACCATGTGTAGAAATGTGGAACGAAACCTGTCCAATTTTGAGTGAAGTTCGCACTTGGTTCAAAGATAGTTCATTAGAAGAAATGGGTCGCAAGTACTGGAAGAAGCGTAGTTACATCTTCCAAGGCTTTGTAAACGAAAACCCATTACAAGAAGATAGCACACCTGACAATCCAATTCGTAGGTTTGTTATTTCACCAAGCATCTTTACACTTATCAAAGATGCACTGATGGATCCAGACATCCAAGAACTCCCCACAGATTATGATGCAGGACTGGATTTCCGTATCACTAAAACAACCAAAGGTCAATATGCTGACTACAGCACATCAAAGTGGGCTCGCAAAGAAAGTGCGCTTACCGAAGTACAACGTGCGGCTATTGACACACATGGTTTACACACCTTGTCAGATTACTTGCCCAAGCGTCCTACTGAAGTAGAACTTAATGTACTCAAAGAGATGTTTGAAGCAAGTGTAGACGGACAAGCATACGACGTTGAGCGTTTTGGACAATACTATCGTCCATATGGTGTAGATGCTCCTGCAGGCACAGCACAGTCCCCAGCTGCTCCTGCTCCGGCAGCACCTGCGCCAACACCAACCCCGGAGACAGCACCTGCAGACACAGTTCCATTTGAGACAGCACCTGCGGCACCTGCTCCTACAGCAGAACCAAAACCGGCACCAGCAGCCACAGAAGGTGGCAAGAGTGCAGAAGACATTCTAGCAATGATCAGAAGTCGTCAATCTTCATAAGGTATCTGCAGAGGGCGGCCTAAGTGTCGCCCTCTATTCTCTCAACAAAGGAAAGTAATTACATGGCAAAACCATTTGACGTTAGCAAATTTAGAAAAGACATCACAAAAAGCATTGACGGACTCAGCATTGGATTCCATGATCCAACAGATTGGATCAGCACAGGAAGTTATGCACTCAATTGGCTCATAAGTGGTGACTTTTACAAAGGCGTGCCTATGGGCAAAGTCACAGTGTTTGCGGGTGAAAGCGGCGCAGGTAAAAGTTATTTCGCAAGTGGAAACATTGTTAAGGCAGCACAAGAGCAAGGCATTTTTGTTGTGCTGATCGACAGTGAAAATGCACTAGATGAAAGTTGGTTGAAAGCACTTGGTGTTGACACAGACGAAAGCAAACTGCTTAAACTAAGCATGAGTATGATTGATGATGTTGCTAAAACTATCAGTGTGTTTATGGGCGATTATAAAGCAATGGCAGAAGAAGATCGTCCAAAGGTACTGTTTGTACTTGACAGTTTGGGTATGATGATGACACCTACAGATGTTGACCAGTTTAACAAAGGTGACATGAAAGGTGACTTGGGTCGCAAACCTAAAGCACTTACTGCACTTGTGCGTAATACAGTGAACATGATTGGCAGTTACAATGTAGGTATGGTGTGTACCAATCACACATATGCAAGTCAGGACATGTTTGATCCAGATGACAAGATCAGCGGCGGCCAAGGCTTTATCTATGCAAGTAGCATTGTGGTTGCAATGCGCAAACTCAAGCTCAAAGAAGATGAAGCAGGCAACAAAGTCAGTGATGTGCGTGGTATCAGAGCCGCATGTAAGGTTATGAAAACACGTTATAGTAAGCCTTTTGAAGGTGTGCAAGTTAAGATTCCATACGAAACAGGTATGGATCCTTACAGTGGACTTATTGACTTGTTTGAAAAACAAGAACTACTTGTCAAACAGGGCAACAGACTCAAGTATGTCACAGCCGCTGGTGAAGAAATGATTGAGTTTCGTAAACAGTGGACCGGCGAAAAACTTGAAGTTATTATGAAAGATATCTCCGACGGAAAGGTAAATACCGAGCCAACAGCAGAACTAGAGCCCGAAGAGGTTATTGCAGAAGCAGTTGAAATAGACAACGGAGAATAATAATGGAAGAAAAAGACTTGATCATCGAGTCTTGGCAAATTCTTTCTCAATACATCAAAGACAAACAACAGGCTGCTGATCACTACATTAACAGCCTGATTGACTTGGGTGTGGATGAGCAAGACTTGCTAGAACTAGCAGATAACAAATATCTTAAGACTTCACTAGAAGAGCAAGGCATTTTAGAAAATGAATATGAAGAAGAGTTTGATTGGGAAGATTGATGTCTGACAAGTTTTTTCCTCTAAACACTGCAACAGCATGCAAGCTAAAATGGGCTTGGAGTACTATAGTTTTAAGAACTGGAACAACAAAATCTTGTCACCGTGTTGAAGGTGACAAGATTGACCTAGCAGATTTTGGTAATTTTCATAACACAGAGCGTAAAGTCCAGCATAGAGAATTAATGTTGCAAGGCAAATGGCCCGAAGGCAACTGTTCTTACTGTAAAATTATTGAGGATGCAGGTGGCCAAAGCGACAGAATAACTCATAACAACATCCCAGGCTGTGTTCCAGAGGAACTTCGTAACGATTTGTCTGCTACTGTGGTTGTTCCAAAAATTTTGGAAATTTATTTTGACAATATATGCAACATGGGGTGCATTTATTGCAACAAAGGTTTCAGCAGTGTCTTAGAGCATGAATATAACAAATTTGGCGAGTATTCTGTAAACGCCAATGAGTCGACAAAACTAATTGCAAAATCAAGTGAACCAGACTCTCTAGATACTATAAATCTACGCAAAGAAAAACTGTTTCAGTGGTTAAATAAAAACCATAACAGTCTAGAAAGGCTACATTTTTTAGGTGGCGAACCATTTTTTCAACCAGAATTTGAAAGAATGTTCGATTTCTTTGAAAAAAACCCATGTCCCGGTCTAGAGTACAACATTGTAACCAATCTAAAAATTTCACACAAAAAATTGCAACAGTATGTGGAAAAACTACATACTTTGGTTGAATGTGGTCATCTTAAAAGAGTCGACATTACTTGCAGCATTGATTGTTTTGGCTATGAGCAAGAGTATGTAAGATATGGCCTTGATATTGATCAATGGAAACAGAATTTTTTGTATTTGGTTGACCAATCTTGGATCTATCTCAGCATTAATCAAACTTTGAACAGTTTAACAATAAAAACTATACCAGAATTAATAAAATTTATAAACAATCATAAAACACCTGAACGCGAAATCAACCATTTCTTTGGTTTGGTCGTTGGCGGTGATGACAAGCATGTGGAATGCCAGCACCCAAAATATTTTGGTCCAGGATATTTTAACAACGACTTTGATAATATCTTACAATGTATGAATGAAGATACATGGCAAGAACAGCAGGCTAAAAACTATATGCTAGGAATTAAAAAAGGTTTGCAACATTCAACTAGAGACGATCAACAGATAAGCCGATTAATAGACTTCCTAGATGAAATTGATAGTAGAAGAAATCTAAATTGGCGTTCGGTATTTCCATGGTTGACAAAAGAACTAGATAGCGTATAATAAAACTATGGCAAATTGGTATAGCAAAGTAGTACAGGATCTATCACATATTCCTGACTTTATAGCACACTTTGAAGCAGAACTAGAAGAGGCTCGCAAAGAAGTAAGCATCCATGGCATCGTTGAAAAAAACATCAAACATTTGCCTGCAGTCACAGAGATACGCTTCAATCAACTACAAGAAGTAGAAGCAGTACTCAATCATCTCAACATACAATTGCGCAAAATACGCCGCAAACATTTTGTTAAGTATTTGGAAAACTATCCTAGAGCACTTACATCACGTGATGCAGAAAAATATGTAGACGGTGAAGATGAAGTGGTAGACTTTGAAACCATTATCAACGAAGTAGCACTGTTACGCAATCGTTGGTTGGGTATTATGAAAGGCCTTGACACCAAGCAATGGCAAATGGGCCACATTGTGAAACTGAGAACAGCAGGTATGGAAGATGTCCAAGTCTGATATAAATCCTAACATTGTATATGAACGCATTAACGAACTTTATAAACTTGAACGTAGCATGCTGTCTGGTATACGCAACGGTGTAGCAACTGCTGATGGCTGGGGACGTTACAGAGATTGTCAACGTTTTTTCCAAAATGCTAAAAAATGTTATGGAGATGCTGCTAACATCTTGCGTGTTATGGAAAACAATCCAAAGTATCACGAAAAGAAACATTTGTCAAAATTAATAAAAGATGGTGATGATGCATTGGAAATAGCCAAAGGTTACAGCATGTTAGGTATATTAAAGTCATGATGTTTGCAGATGCAGATGAAAGCCATGCTCACAGTTTATACACACTAAAATATTTGGATGGATTTATAGATTTCAAACTTAGTATTCGTGACTTATTAGATATTGGTTGCGGGCAGGGATTAGATTTGGATTGGTGGGCTAATGCCACTGATGGTGATCTAGAAAATCCTCAACCACTTAATATAAAATGTGTTGGACTAGACATCAACCCCAAACAGCCAAAAAACAACAAAAACATTACACTGGTCAAACATGACTTTAACAGTGCAGAAAGACTGCCATTCAGTGAACGCAAATTTGATGTTGTTTGGTGCCATGATACACTGCAGTATGCACACAGTCCACTCAAACTATTAGGTGCAATTAGCAAACAAATGAGTGTCAATAGTATGCTTTACTTGTGTGTGCCCAGTACTGTAAACGTTGTTCATCATAAGTTTAAAAATTATACATTTCCAAATCATTATGCTACTTTTACACTAACTCAGTTAATTTACTTGCTGGCACTAAATGGTTTTGATTGTGCCGATGCTTACTTTAAAAAGCCTGCATTTGAAGATTACATTGAAGTGCTGGTTTACAAGAACCAAGATCCTGTAGACTATGCCAGTACCTGGTATGAACTTGATGCACTTGGATTGCTAAGTGAAAATATGAGTGATATTATTAACAGCACTGGGTATCTGACTGATAACGGGCTTATTACCAAATGGCTGGACGGGGAGGTGTTTGACTACAGACACCACTCCTAGTGTTGCATATATGCAACACTTTTTAAAAAAATGTGTTCGATAATTGCAATAATTTAAAAAGAATGTGATTATTGTAATAAATATCTTTGCTATGTGGTTGAGTTTTTCGCAAAAATGTTTTTGCCATTTCAATACCAAGCAATGAAAAAAGCAGCAAAAAAATAGCTGTATAATAACCCTTAAGGAAATTACCAAGATGAAAAGAATACTCTCAACTGCTGCTATTCTAGCAGTATTGACAACACCTGTCATGGCTGATGTAACCATCGGCGGCGACATGGAATGGTCATACCAGGACAACGACGGAACAACATCAACAGCAATGGATGGTGATATTAACTTTGTAGCAAAAACTACAACAGACACAGGCTTAACATTTGGTGCAGACTTTAACTTGGACCACAGTGGCAACGATGACGGTGGCAACAGTATTACTATTAGTAATGATCAGTTTAACCTTGATCTAGGTGATGTAAACAGTGCGCTTGACGCAATTGATGACGCAACAGATTTTGGTTATGTGTTGACTAATGGTTCACCAAGTACAGACCATTCAGCAATCCTAAGTCTGTCACCAATCAGTGGACTTACTGTAAACATTAGTAATGCAACAGGCAGTGACTACGGAACAACAGCAGGCGAAGGCTATGCATACAGTGGTACATATGCAATTGGTGAGATTGCAACTGTTGGTGCAGGTCAGATGAAAAATGCTGATGATTCAGAAGAACTTCTTATGAATGTAAAAGGTTCAATGGGTCCAATTGGTCTTGCATACGAAATGCATACAGCAACAACTGCAGCAGACGTTGACACAGACACAACTACAATGGGCGCAACATACTCAATTGGTGCAATGATGGTAGGTGTTGAAACAATGAAAACTGAATCAGCTGGTACAGTTTCAAGTGATGAAATTACATTTGGCGCACAGTATACTGTAGCACCAGGTCTAGTTGCATTTGCTGAAATGACAGACGACGATAAGACTGCTAGTGAAAAAACTACTGCACTAGGTCTTTCAGTAAAATTCTAATTTAAATTTAGGATAATAAAAAAGCAGCGTTTCCGCTGCTTTTTTTATGACATTATTTTTGCTATTTCAGGGTACATTTGTCTGAAGTTTTGGTTGCGTCTTATGTCTATGATATCAATTTCTGTCCAAAATTTTTCTTGTAAATTATGATATATGTTTTCTTGTAATTTTGGTATAATTGTTTTTACAATTTCATACTTGCTTTGTGATAGATTTTTGATTACATTATCTCTTTTGTCAAAAGCAATATTGTACAAACTAAAATATTTGGGATGTTCTATAAAGTTCAACTCGTACCCAAAGTGATACTGTGTGCAAATATCTAACACATTGTCTAGGTCTAATACATTTAACACACTGACTGTAGGAAAAAAATCTATTACATATCTTGTTTTATCCAACTGTGAAAACTTTTGTATATTCTCAGCAACCAAATTCCAACTGCTGCCATTCCTTTCGTAGTCAAATTTTTCACCAACATTGTCTATGCTTAAACTTATTCCTACTTTGTCGAAGTTATCTAAAATTTGAATAATATCATGATTGTATTGTGTGCCGTTGGTGTTGTAGTGTATAAAAATATCTGTGCGACCAGTGTCAACTAATTTTTTTAGTAGATGAATGTGAGTCTTGTCTAAAAAAGGTTCTCCGCCGGCGAATGTAAGATATTTTATATTTTCAAGACTGTCGATTTGATCCAACCAAAAGTTTCTGTCAAGTGTAAATCCATAATCAATTTCTTCTAGTGTGGGCACAGATATAAATTTTTTATCTTCGGCATACCAAGCACTGCTCGACGGATAACCGCATATTCTACATTTCAAATTGCAAGCAAATCCTAATTTCATATCAAGTGCAACTAAATTACTTTTTTGTTTGTATTCTGTGGTGTATAGTAAATCTTTGAAATAGTATTGATCTCTTTGTCGTTTGCTGGTAATACCTACATCTTCTTTTTTCCAGCACTTGTTACAATAGTTTGGCTTCTTGCCTTGTAAAAAGTCTTGTTGAATTTTTTTAATGTATTCACTGTTTAGAACTTGTTTAATTGTTGTACTTTTGATATTAGGAAGGATTGGCAAATCCTTGGAACTTTTGTCAATCTCACAACAACTGGTGATACTACCATCTACATCAATCTCGAGATTCATAAAAGGATTTAAACACATATGATCACTGTAATTGAATTTGTTATTGATTTGGTTTTGTTTAGATTCTGTTGAATCTAATGTGACTGTGATTGTGTTTTCGTATGGTATAATTTGTACACAAAGATTTTCTACAAGTTGTTTAGTGTTTGTACAATTTGTTTTGACTGTGATGAAAAAAATTGGTATGTCTATGGTTTTCAAAATGTTGAAAAAGTGTCTCCAAATTCCTTCGTCAGTTGTTCCATATGCAGTAACAACAATACGCTCAACAGTGTATTCATCTTTTTTGATAGCAGACAAATCGTTGTACATGTCAGCAAAAGGTTGACTATAGTAGTCTGTTATGTCTTTGTTATAGATAATCACGCAGTCTGTTCCATTGTGTGTGTATTTCATTAGCATACCATTCTGTGTAACACAGTCGGTTGAGCCAGTTGTGTCTAGGTCCTCTAGTCAAACGCTCTACACTGTAACTGCCAACATCCCAAGCAAGACTGTGAGGACTTACCACAGCAGGCACACCTTGTAGTATGCTGTTAATGCCAGCGTTGCTACTGTAACTGTATACACAATATGTGTGTTTGAGCATGTGTTCTAGATCAAAACTGTCGTAAGTTTGTTGAATGTGTTTGGGTATGTTCCATTCACAACCTTGCTGTGCAAACCATTCCATGTCACAACTAAAGTGTAAGTTTTCTCTGTAGCGAGGATGACTACGCAACACTATGGGTCTATCACTAAACTTGCGTATTTCTGTGACAGTGTTGTGATAGTATTCAGCCATGTCAGGCATGTTGGCCCATTGTTGACTGTGACCATGCTGACCACACACCAATATGTAATCACCATCTCCATCATGGTTCCAGTTTTGCATCAGTATGTTAAGTTTACGCACTCTGTCATCTGGCATGTAGGTATCTAGTGCAAAGTCTGCATCTCGGTTGATTCCATTTATACCTAACTTCCAAGTTTCATTGCGTATAAGTCCGCCAACTTCTATAACAATTACAGGTTTGTTTTGTGCTCTGTAGTGATCCCATACACGCTTGTTCGCACTCATTTTGCCAAACCACAACACACTCCATATGAGTGCAGCATCTGCATCCATGTCATTTTCAACAACAGTGTCAGTGGTTCTTAACGCATCCAACACTTGTGGATACACCATGTCTGCGTTATTTGGCAGGTTATTTGGGAAGTGACTTATCTTCATGGTAAATAGTTATATGCGCACATTATCAGTATTTACCTCCTGGCACCCAACAGGATACAAGAAATACGGCAAACAGTTTATTAATGGGTATCTCAACTGTTGGCCACAAAATGTTCCTCTTACAATATATGCAGAGGATCATGAACCAGACACTGCAAATGCAGAAAGCATCACTGTGTTAGACCAAGCAAGCACACTGCCAGATCTTAAAGCCTGGCAGCACAGACACAAAGACAATCCGCATGCACATGGATACAACAAAGACAAAAGCAAAAAAAGTTTCTTGTGGGATGCCAGTCGTTTTGCAAACAAAACATTTGCACTGTGGCACTTTGCAAAAACATGCGGCACTGACATATTCATGTGGTGTGACGGTGATGTTAGAACACATACACCTATGCCACTGGAGTTTTTACACAGCATTGCTCCCAGTGAAAATCAACTTGCCACATACTTAGGACGTAAGACTTGGCCTGAATGTGGTTGGATGATGTTCAATCGCAACCATCCACAGTTTGATCAGTTTATGGAACAGTGGCGTTGGATATACGAAAGTGATGACATTTTTGAGCATGAAGAATCACATGACAGTTTCATATTTGGTGAACTGGTAGAAGACTTTAAGAGCATGGGCGTACAGTTCAATGATTTGGGCAGTCCTAGTGCAAGTGGACATATCTTTATCAACAGTGTGTTAGGGCAGTACATGGATCATCTTAAAGGATTTCGTAAAGAAGTAGGCAAGAGTTTAAAAGGCGATCTACAAGGCAGCAAACTACACTTTGAAAACAATAGTTGGTGGCAAGATGTGCGAGACGTAACCAAAGCACAAATCCGTGCAGAGAAGTTGAAAAACCCACATGAATATGATGCGGCACAGCAACAACGATCAGAAGGAATAAAAAAATGAATGACCTAAGTTGTATACAAAATGTTAAACAAGTGCATACTGATCCATATCCATATTTGTGTGTAGAAGGTGCACTGCCAGATGTACGTTACAAAGAACTATGTGAAACATTTCCTATGGAACTTGTCACCAGTACCACACCACATGATGGAGGCATTTGTTATCGTTACAAAATGAAAGAATGTCAACAAGAAGCACCGCCACCTATTTGGCAAGACTTCTTTGCGTATCACACCAGTCCAGAATACTTTCGTGCATGCATTGAATTGTTTGCACCCAGCATTGAAACTGCATATGGCGTAGACTTCTTACATAATCTTAGTACAGGAACAGTAACACCACGTGATGTAGACAACAGCGGTCAGCATGTAGCAGACTGTCAGTTTGTTGTTCATGAGCCTGTGGACCAAACAGGCACCAGTCGCACACCACATGTGGACAACCCAGTAGAGATTTATGCAGGGTTACTGTACATGCGTCAGCCAGGAGATACTGCAAGTGGTGGTAACTTTACAGTGCATCGTGCAACAGGTGAAATCACAGAAGTAAACAAAAGCCTAGGTAGACAAGTGGATGACAGTTTGCATGTACCACATTTTGAAGTGCCATACGAAGCCAACAACTTTTGTATGTTCCTAAACGTAAAAGACAGTGTGCATGGAGTAACACCTAGAATTGAACCAACCATGCGCCGTCGCAGTATCAACATCATTGGTGAGTTCAACGGCAATGGCAAGATGTGGAAAGTAAAAGAAATAAAGAACTAGTGTTTAGTTACGGAAAAATTGTGCAGAGTGAACGTTATAGTATAGGAAAAAGCAGCGGTGTTTTTATCAATGAAGACAGTGTAGTAAAAATATTCAATCTTAGAAGTAAGAGTATCAAACCTGCACGTGGTAGTTATGAACTGTGTTGGCAAAGAGAAACTGAATGTTTGCGTAGACTAAAAGGTTATCTACACTTCCCTCAACTTATTGAAGCATATGATGACCATCTTGGTTTAAAAATGACAAACACTGGTGAAAGTTTATTTGATACTTGGCAAGAACATAATCTTATGCTATACTTAGATCAAGTACATCGTATTGCTGACACACTAGAAGAACAACGTATACAGTACTTCTATCCCGGCATGGATCCGGGTAGCAAACACAAACAGTACACAAAGTTTCCGCTAAGTAACTTTACAATACAGGATGGAGAACTAAGTTTAATAGACTTTGAAATGGCTAATCCTGTAGACAGTTTGGCTGAAACAAAAATAAGTGATAGGTTAAGATTTCTATATAATCATTATAATCCAAATCACTTTAGGCAAGCACTTGTTAATGCCTTGGAAAATCCCGGAGAGTGTTACGAATCAGAATTAATGGCAAAAATTCCTAATAGAGAAAATTTTAAAGAAATTGCCAAACAAAATCCAAGAAAGGTATGGAAATCAATGACGACATTTACACAACCCAGCGACAAGGTCGTTAAGGAATGGAAAAAATATCAAAAACGCTATGGCATGGATGATGCTGTGGACAGAGTTGAACGTATGAAACTTGCAACTATTTGTAAACCAGAACACAAACTTGTTGATATTGGTTGTAATGATGGCTTTATTACAATGCTGGTTGCACCAATGGTTGCTAGTGCCACAGGAGTGGAACCATTTGTTGAACTACCTGATAAGACTGGAAATAAGCCAGACAATGTAAGTTGGTTCCGCAGTACATTCAATGACTTTGTAAACCAAAACACCAAGCAGTATGACATACTGCTAAGTCTGGCAGTTAGCATACAGTTGCGTGACTTTGGTGGATTGACAGAACAACAGATTGTAGATGCTTATTACAGTCTACTAGCACCAGGTGGTATCGTATGTCATGAAACACAAAAACTTGAAAATCGTCCAAACAACCAAGCACACACCGAAGCAATGCTCACAGCATTTAGAACAAAATTTGTACAAATAGATCATGGACAGGCAAGACCAAGTGGACAAAGAGAATACTATCATTTTCAAAAAGTTTAATAAACTATACATAAGATTAAGTAAAAAATCCAGTCACACAGATGTAATGGATTTAGAGTTTGATCTAGTTGACAGTGAATTTTTACCAAAGTGGATTGATTGTATGTTGTTGTCACAGCAACGACAAGATCCTATCAGTGAACCATGGGCATTTTATAATTTAAATGATCAATGGACAGAACAGTATACATTAGATTTTTTGAATGACAATATAGATGCTTGTAATAGGATACATCCTGGAATGTTTGATAAAAAAATATTTGATATCAATGATCAGGACACACTTAACTATTTGCATAGTATTTTTGAACTACACCATGGACAATTAGATGCTTGGCAACAAAATACTATTTTTGATGTTGAAAAAGGAAATCAACTAAGGCAGCATCTAAGTCACATAAATCAAACCATACATCGTTGTGAAGGGCAAGGCGGTACCCCGAAATTGCGTGTTGTATATTTTGATACTCCAAAGACAAAACGCTTCACAGCCGAAGATTATGAACTGTTTACAAACAATATTGACTTTGGAGGAGTTTACACATGTTATGCAGATGTTGGAAAAAATTTAGAAAGTCTTGCCATTGATGATGATGAACACCATCATGACTTTGTGCCTAACACACACTACAGTACAGATTTTTATGTAAAGTTCTGCAATGACAATGGTATAGAAAAAACAAAAGTTTATAAAAAATACTACAATGATAATCAAAGTTATTTTGATAATTTAGGATATGCAAACAATGACATTAGACTAACCACCGGAGCAATCAAACTTGCCCAATTGGTTTATGATAATGAGCAGGACGTTTTGCAACAAATAAGTAATTACAATTACATTCAATCAGTACAGATAATCTAGGAGGCCAAGATGGCATTTAACAACATAATGCAGTTAGCAACTGCTGAATTAGTAAAACGTGGTTGCTTCAACTCAGGTGCTACAGTTGTAGAATGGGGCAATCAACGTTTTAGATACAGTGAAGGATGGTTAAATGAATGTGAAAAGATATCAGGAAGAGTACATAGACGACCCACTAACTTTGTATGGGAATACTTTGAAGACCTCGGATTTAGTGAATATCTTGCTATTGACATTAACACTGAACTGCGTAGCATTGCTATGGATCTCAATTTCATCCTAAAAGACAAATACAACTACACAACACAGTTTGATTATGTAACAAACAACGGCACAGGTGAACACATCTTTGATCAACGCACAGTGTTTGAAAACATGCACAACCTATGCAAAGTAGGTGGCACTATGATTAACGTACTTCCTTTTGCACCCTGGTTTAATCATTGCTTTTACAGTTTTCATCCGCAGTTGTTCCGTGACATTGCTGCAGCAAATGGTTATGAATGGAAGTTTATGTGGTTGGCACAGAACACAGGCAAGTACGTTGACTGCCCTACAGACTTTGATAGTTGGAGTTACTATGAACAAAAGAAGCCTCGCACTCCTGTTAGTGATTTGGAAAAGCATTTTGATGCCCTTCATAATCGTGAAGGCAAAGTTCATAATGTTAGCATTGTTAGTGCGTACACTAAAACAAGTGATAAGCCGTTCCAAATCCCGTTCCAGGGACGATATGTGAATGACATTGTAGATGATCTCAAAGGTGAATACAGTGAAACTAACGTTGATGTGAGACAGAAGGATCACACCAGTGCGACTTATTAATGTTTGTAACTACCAATTACAAAATAGGTTTTATACACATTCCAAAATGTGGTGGGACCAGTATCTATCATGCATTTAGAGGAGGACTAAGAGGACCTAACAAACGCAACATTAAGGATCCATGGAGTCCATGGCCCGTTATGCGAGCGCACAGTACATACAAGGAGTTTAAAGCAGAAAGTACATTTCCTGGTCCTGAAACTTGGTTTACTATTGTAAGACATCCCTGTCAAAGATTTCACAGTTGGTATCATTACCAAATAGCCTGGGACAAAAAAAGATTAACTGGCGAGTTACCTACAAAAGGATTGGATCTAGAAACTTTCGAGCGGAGAATTAAAACACTAGAAGAACTTGGACTAAAAGGTACATTGCAAAATCTAGACACACTAAAGAATGACACAGGAATAAAACTTGCCAGGCATATTGAATATCCTATGTACAATTGGATTGCAAATTGCAAAAATATCAAAGTGTTCAAACTGGAAAAGATTGGTGCACTGTATGATTGGTTTGATGAAATAGGATGCACAGTAGAATTTACTCACAGCAAAAAAACTCCGCGGAGAAGTACCTGGCAAGATGAATTTGATGACGAAATGATAGAACTAATCAGCAAACGCTATGCAAAGGATTTTACTAAATTTGGATATTCTCTACTACAGTCCTAAACAAGGCAGCAAAGGTAATTGGGTAATGGACAGCATCAAACGTGGCTGGCCCAACTGTACACCTGGATATAGAAACGAACCTGCAATAGAACCCAGTCACTTTTGGGGTATGCTGTATAACGAACAAACCATACGTTATCTAACAACAAAAAAAGTTGATTGGTACTTTTGGGACATGCCCTATCA
>Ga0208899_1001940_pt1 | contig 14261 bp, 17 predicted proteins | sample VirMetDEL_Nov_24_FD_184518 | JGI IMG/M metagenome (GOLD analysis project Ga0208899, IMG submission 184518) | Aqueous microbial communities from the Delaware River and Bay under freshwater to marine salinity gradient to study organic matter... | ecosystem: Environmental > Aquatic > Marine >... | reverse complement strand
AGTTTAAGGGTGCAGCAGGACGTAGGCTCTACCCAATTGAGTGTCACGACATCATGTGTAAGATTGGTGAAGTGGTAGTCGTAGGTGGTGTACGCCGTAGTGCATTGATTTCATTGTCTAATCTTAATGATGACCAGATGGCACATGCCAAGTCAGGTCAGTGGTGGGAGAATGAAGGACAACGTGCGTTGGCTAATAACTCTGTAGCCTACAAGACTAAGCCTGAGATGGGTACATTCATGCGTGAGTGGTTGTCTCTGTACGACAGTAAGTCGGGTGAGCGTGGTATCTTCAACAGGCAGTCAGCTATCAAGCAAGCTGCTAAGAATGGTAGACGTGAGACTGACCATGACTTTGGCTGTAATCCTTGCAGTGAGATTATCTTACGCCCATACCAGTTCTGTAATTTGTCAGAGGTAGTTGTACGTGAGAGTGACACAGTAGACACACTCAAGGAAAAGGTACGCCTAGCTACTATCCTTGGCACATTCCAAGCTACCTTGACTAATTTCAAGTACCTGCGTAATGTATGGAAGAAGAATACAGAAGAAGAACGCTTGCTTGGTGTATCACTAACAGGCATCATGGACAACAAACTGACATCTACAACAGGCAATACGCTTGAGGTGATGCTAGAAGTCCTACGTGATACTGCAGTGCAGACTAATGCAGCTATGGCAAAGCAGCTTGATATACCGCAGTCTACTGCTGTTACTTGTGTTAAGCCTAGCGGTACTGTATCTCAGCTTACTGATGCAGCGTCAGGTATCCATGCACGGCATAACCCATACTACATTCGTACTGTACGTGGCGATAACAAAGACCCACTCACACAGTTCCTTATGTCACAGGGTATACCAGCAGAGCCTGATGTAATGAAGCCTGATAGCACAACGGTGTTCAGCTTCCCTATGAAGTCACCCTCTGGTGCAATCACTAGGACACAGATGAATGCTATTGAACAGCTTGAGTTGTGGCTTACCTATCAGCGTCATTGGTGCGAACATAAGCCTAGTGTAACAATTTCAGTGAAGGAAAACGAATGGATGAGCGTAGGTGCTTGGGTATATGAGCATTTTGATGAGGTATCTGGTATCAGCTTCCTGCCATTTAGTGAGCATACATATCAGCAAGCACCTTATCAGGATATTGATGGAGAACAGTACGCTGAGTTCAAGAAGAAGATGCCTAAGAAGGTTGACTGGACTAAGCTGAGTGACTTTGAGAAGGAAGATACTACATCAGGTGGACGTGAGTTAGCTTGTACTGCTGGTGTCTGTGAAATAGTTGACATCGCAGCAGCGTAGTGGTAAGTTAGTATGGAAACGAGGGGACGGTTGGGTACAGTACAATCCCCCTCGTAGCCATCCTAGTTACGAAGAGTGGCAGAAACTTAAAGAGAAGGAGAAAGAGAATGAGAAACATGCTGATTGATGCGCAGACTTCGCATCTAGTAGGTCATATGAATAAGCATAAGGCCAACATTGAAATCCTGCTTACGCATCCAGTTGGCATTGGTGAGCATCAGGATATTCAAGAGGCAATCGAAAAAGAATTAGAAGAGATTGCTAACTACCACGATAAGCTAGAGATGCTTATTAAATACTTCCCTAAAACAACTAAAGGAGAAAGTAATGAAGAATCTGGAACCAAAGATTAAAGACCGCAAGAAGTTTGACATTGACCTAGAGTATGGAAAGGTACGTGAGCAACAGGTAGCTGACATGCTACAAGACAAGAAGATTGAGGTAAAAAGTGAAAGAGATGTTTGGCAGAAAACTGGCAACATTGCAATCGAATATGAGTGCTATGGTAAGCCAAGTGGCATCAACGCTACGGAATCAGATTACTGGTTCCACAACTTATGCATTGGTGATGAGACTTTCGCAACAATTGTGTTCGATACTACCTCACTGAAGCGAATCATTAATAACCTAGATTACAAGCGTAGTGTATCTGGTGGTGACAACAATGCATCTCGCATGTATCTGTTAAACCTGCAGAAATTGTTCTCTTCTGACGTAATCAAAGCATTTAAGGAGACTAAAGATGCGGCGTAATGGACTAAGCAAGTACGATGCTCCACTCAGGATTCAATTTGAGTGGGGCTATGAAGCCTTCAAGAAAGGTAAACTTAGTAAAGCAAAGAAAGGATTTTTTATCGCGGATAGTGGTATAGATACTAATACTATGCAGCACCGCGAATGGGTACGTGGATGGAATACCGCCTTCTACGATAACTTAGAGAAAGTACAAAAACGTGAACAAGCTAGAGCAGGAAGCTAACAAATGGATGAAGGAGAGAAAAATGTTGAGTAGTATTACAGCCACTGAATACCAGATACGTGCTGCTGAAACTGCCATCTTCCCAAAAGAAAAAGCCCTTGAGTATATCACTCTTGGGCTTACTGGTGAGGCTGGTGAGATTGCTAATAAGGTAAAAAAATTAATACGTGATGGTGCAGATATAGAAGGATACAATGATAAGAAAAATCAGATAGGTGCAGAGTTAGGAGATGTCCTATGGTACTGCGCTATGCTTGCAAAGGAAGTGGACATGAATCTTGGAAGCATTATGGAAGGTAATCTTGAAAAGCTGGCAGATAGGAAAGCTAGGAACCGTTTACAAGGTGACGGTGACAACCGTTAAGGTTATGCCATTTGTTATTATTACACTTTGGTTTCTGTATATGTTTGGTATGGCATTAACCAATGATATATGCGATTGTATAAAGCAGTATGATGGATGGTGGCGCATAGAAAAGGGGGCTTAATTGCCCCCTCTTTTAGTAGTCAACCATCCAAAATGCACCATCCTGCTCTATCCCTTCTTCGTGCAAGTCAGGAAATACAGATTTATATCTGGCTTCTAGTATTCGTCTATCAGTTTTAGGCATATTCAAAAAAGTAGCACGTTGTTTTCTGCGGAACTCAGCTTTTGTAGTTGCGCCATCTGGGTCCATGACCATATTACGTGACATAGTTCTAAATGCGTTAACTTCTTGTTTTAGACGCTTACGTTTCTCTATGTCATTAGGTAACAGTAAGTAATCATCTGACATAATAAAGCTGCGAACATTACGCTCAACAAATGCCCCCATCTTACCTCGTGCCTCATTACTCAACGGCTTATCAAACTTAATGCGATAAGGGCTAAGTTCAGCGTAATCAAACTTCAGTCTTTTTAGTTCATCTTCCACAACAGTACGTTGCTCTATAGGAGACAAACCAGTAAGCTGTTTAATAATAGGATTAACACGTCTGATACCACCAGACCGTGTAGCCGATTCTAGCTGTCGGCGTTGTCCTTCACCTTCACCAACTTGAACAGGTATTGACCTACCTGCTTGCTTCAAGAAGTACTCCCACATATTTACATCTGTGTTATCGGGCAATTTTCTGTAGTCAGGGTCTAGCTGAGCATAAATATCTTTAAGCGCACCCGCACCCACTGTAAATGTGTTAGCTATGTTACCGAAGTACTTAGCCAGATTGTCTGCTATTTCAAGTTCTGAATCACCAGCATTAACACCATCCGTAAGAACTTCTACTGTGCCATCCAAAATATCTAAAGATGTACCAGCGCGAATATTACCCCCAGCTAACGCCTCTAGCATCTCACGGCTAGTAAACGGCATTGCCTTTGACACTTTATCATTATCATGCCACTGCATTGGGTTGAAACGGTAAAGCATATCTGCAAGCATTGCGTAAGCAGAGAATGGGCCAATGGATGCTTTAGCATCAAATAAGTCATTACTTGTTGGGTCTTTGTACTCATATGCACCTGTAGTTTCATCACCAAAGTTTGCACGTATACCAAGGAACGTACCTAATATAGTTAGTCCACCAAGTTGTTTACCTACCGCTTCAGGAGATAAGTCTACCAAACCCTTGACACCCTCTTTTCCTGATTTGTTTAGGATACCAAATGAGTTAATCATACCAAGTACAGGCGCGTGTTCGTAAGCAAATCTAAATTGATTTACCAAGTAACGAGGGAAAGGAATAACAGTAGAACCTGCAGTGCTTTGACCAAATCTAATGAATATGTCAGCCGCAGTATTGAACCCACCTTCCTTGCTCCTGAAGTTACCTGTCTGATATGTAAAGTCAAATGCTTGTTCCATAGCATCCGCAAAGTATGAATCGTCAATAGCACGGAAGTTACCTGTCTTGAGTGCATCATTTAAGTTATTAATTACTAGAGGCTCACCCTCTTTTTGTACTACCTTAATAGGATTAGCACGAATAGCTTTATCAATCTCTCTTGAGAAGATAGCACGTTTGAACATGTTATCCGACATTGTATTAAGGCCATTTAATGTACGAGATACACCAATTAGACCACCTTCAGCCCCTGTCATATTTCCTATGTCACCCATTTCACGCAGTAGTCTTTGCACCGTTTGGGATTGACCAAACTTAGGGTCACGCATTAATCGAAATAGAGCATCTGTTTCAACACTCTGCATACCAAAAGCTAAGTCTTTGAAGAACAGAGATTGCATACCAGTACGCAATTGAGCTACACCCATTTTGGTAGCACGTGCAGCTTCTGCTTTAATCATTTCGTCAGTAGGATTTGTCAACTTCTTGAGACTGCCTTTAGCTAGGTTAGCCATACCCGCACCAAAGTTATCCATCATATAGACATAATTACGCATGTAACCGTTTGTAGTATTACGCACAGTGGTAGCTGGTTGGATAGTCATAAAACCAATACGTGCTTTGTTCACGTGGCTAATAAAGTTACCTGCCTTAGATAAATAACCCTTACCCATTTGAGCATCCAAAGTCTCACGGGCTTGATTAGTAGCAGTTCCAAAGCTACGCAGAGCGTCATCAACTTCGTTTAATACTTTTACGTTCTCTTTATATGCTTGTTTCTTTGTAAGTTTCTTTACACCAGCACCAAATGTACCCAAAATAGAACCTGCGCGGGACAATTCTGCGGCGAATAAAGGCCCAAGCTGTTCTACAGTAACATTGTGGTCGCGCAGAATACGCCCAAGGTCTTCTTCTTTAATCATGCCGCTTGTAATTGCCCTACTAAAACGAGATGCAAAACGCTCTGTCTTACCTACAGGTAGGTCGGGCAAGTCAGGAATTAAGTGGTCAATTCTAGCGGCGGCAGCGGCAATGTTTTCAATCTCTTTGCCTTCCAATTCACCTAGTTCGCCACGTAGTAATTTACCTTTAGCAAGGTCATCAGGAATAGTCTCTTTAAGTGCCAGTTTACCTGTTGCTTCTTGTGCCGCTTCAGCGTCATCGAACAAAGTGTCTGCGTACTTTTTAGCTGTGTCCTTAGTATTTTTGTCAAAGAATACTTTTTTAGTAATAGTTTTATGCGATTCCTCTGTGGCATCGTCCATTAATTTACGAGTACCCATAGCAATCTGCTCACCCTCAAAGCCAACTTTAGCTTTACGTGCGCCTGTTGCTGTACCCAAAACACCGCCAGCTACACCACCAATAACAGTAGCTAAGCCAACTTGTGTCATGTCAACTTCTTCTTTTAGTCCAGACTCTACACGTGCGCTTTCTTGTAAAGCTACTGTACCACCTGCTGCGGTGGCATCTACAGTTGCGCCAACTACACCACCACGCAATGCACCAGTTTTAAGTGCTTGGCGAATACCAAACTTAATACCTTGTTGTGCGGCTAGTGCGCCAGCTTTACCTGCTCCAAACGAAAAAATGCCAGCGTATGTTGAGGGTGCAGTAAACACACCACCAAGATAATCGCCAGCAGCTTCAAGACCCAAATCTGAGTCCATCTTATCATATGTATCCATCAGTCTACCAAAACGAGCCTTTGCTTCATCATCAGCATCCTGTGCGTATGTGAGGTCACGCAGTGCGGTTACTTCGTTAACATTCTGATAACGAAAGTGTTCCATAAAAGCATCATACACTTGCTCATTACTAGCCAAGTCCTCTGCATCATAGCCTTCTCTGTCAATAAGAAACTGAGAAGCATCTTGCACAAAACTATTGTTTTCCAGAAGCGACTCTTTATTTAGATACTTCTGGTCATACTGATTGTATAGAGTTGACATAGTTAAATACCTAAGATTTTCTTAGCTTCAGTTACTGCATCAGCAGGACTCATACTATATGGAGGTTGTTGTAGAGTTTGTTGTAGAGAACTTTGTACCTGTGCTTTAGCACTAGCTGTTTTAGCAGCATTATATTGACCCACGGCATTACCAATAGTCACATTTACAGGGCTTGCTGCATTTTGTTGTGTTGAAGCACCCCCACCGCCCTGTGGTGTTACGACAGTAGCGGGGAATAATGTAGAAACATCAGTAATTAGTGAGTCAGCTTCACCGTAAGAGAATGTACCACCACTTACAAATGGGTCATCAGACGGATTAAATATTAGTATTCTGTTTTCACGTGCAGCACGTGCTGTAGCTACTGAAATATCAGAGGCATTAACACCAGCGGCTCTTGCTTGGCTGGCAACTTTAGTTATAATATTGGCCGCCTCCGTGAGAGCATTAGCTTGTTCAGAAGCCATAGTTCCTGTAGTGTAAATACCGTTTTGATATTGCCCTTGGTCTGCTACACCGTTAGCAGCGGCTAGTTGAGCAGTCAATCCAGACACAGAACGCTGTACATCTACCTCGTTATAAATTTCACCACTATTCTGCAGAGACTTCGCTTCAAATAAACGTGTATCTGCGGCAGCGCGTACTTCATATGCTTCTTCTAGCAATGCTTTATTACCAGTTTCATTAGCTTTAGTATACATCTGCTGTGATACAGACATAAGGCGTTTAGCATCTGCAGCTGGGTCATCTAGTGTATAGAGTTCCCACTCACGAATACCTCTACCACCCACAGCTTCTGGCATATCCACAGTAGATGTTTTAGCATCTGTAGGAATACCTTGCGCAGACAACAGTGCATCTGACCTGCGTTTAATTTCATCAGTAGGTTCTGCACCAAACAGGCGCATGAATCCACCTGCAACATCTTCTCCACCAGTTACTTCTGGTATCTTCATTGCTGGTGTAACAAATTCAGCTAGTTGTTTAGCAGTTATGGATGCACCCTTACGTTGCTCAAGACCCAAAGCACCTTGTATGTCAAATACACCGCCACTCTTCTGTTTTCTCTGATATAGAGTATTGGCTATATTCTGTGCTTCAGCAAATCCATGCCTATCAATAAGAAACTGTACAGCATCTGCACTACCAACCTTACGTGACATATCTTTGATATTGTCAAGGTTGTTCTTCATGTCTTCTTCGTAACGCTCTTGCTCTCTGACACCACGTTCAAAGCGCACTCTAGCTAGACGTGAAGTATCATCCTTCATGCGTTCCATGTCATCACGAACACCACGGTCTACTGCTTTCGCTAAACCTTCAACAAAACCTCTACCAAAGTTACCACTAAACATTATTGTCTCCTCGCCATAAGACCAGTAAGATTAGACATTGTATCTGCCTCTTCCTTTGGCTCTTCAGCTACTGGTGTTGTTTCTTCAGTAGGCATCTCATCCTGTCGCTTCTCTTCTTCTTTAAACTTACGCATCGCTTTCTTAACCATAGCGTCACGAACATTTTCATCTTGCTCTTCAAGGCCAGTACGATACTTTACGTTAGCACTGTCGCCGATAAGCATAATAAATTCCATGAGAACTGGCGTTACCAGTACACCAACATCAATAGTGTGTACACCTTCCATTACGTTGGCAAGTTGCATAGTGTGTGCTAAATCAACTACAGATACATCCATCTCAAGAATGTCAGCAATCTGTACCGCTACCTCGTCAGTAGCCATTTTAGATACGTAAAAATCTACCACTTCTTCAAGAGTAGTATACTGAGGCGGGTTCTGCCACGGCCTAGCACCAAGTTCATGCAACATAGACTGACCCGGAATAGGTGCATCAAATAGAGGGTCTTTACGCTCCATTCTTAAATGCCTCCCGTTGCTCACGAATAGACAGTACGTAGTTTGCCGCACGTTCTACTGGTTCAATTACTTTCTGTTGTTCTTTCTTCTGCACCATTTTAGTAGGCACAAGAAGTCCCATACCCATTTTTTTCTTGGGTTCGTTATTAACTTTAATAGTATCTATATTTTTATAAGCTACGATTCCCGGATTAAATTGCCGCATAAACTTTTCTCCGCTTTCTATTCACAACCAAATCCATTAGCTGTTTAGTTGCCCACTTGAATAGTGGTTTGTCAGATATAAATGTAGCATATTTTTCGCCGTGTGTCGAGTATAATTTGTTTAACCACTTAGGCGCATCGTGTTTAAGCCACATACGGAATACAAACCAGCGAGGGTCTCCTTTACCGTATACCTCACGTGCTACCCAACATAGTTTCGCAGTAATGAACGCACTGCCAAGTGTACCAATCATACCACCAATAGCACTACCAGCGGCTGATGAGCCTTGCTCACCTGCAATTTCTTTACGGGCTTTAGCATCTAGTTCAGCAACAGCTAGGTCAGTAACACGGTCAAGCTGGTTCTCCGCAGATTCCCATGCCCACTCCATAGTGTCGCCGTAATACTGCCACAAGTTACCGTATGCTTGGTTAGATATGTCAAGAATAGCCGCAGCATTAAGTTCATTAGCGCGATTTACTGCCGCTGTATCTGCTGTAGCCACTTCCCTACGCCACTGTGCATTTGCTTGTGCAATTACAAGTTGGTTCTGCGCATTAAATTGGTCACGTTGATTATTCAGTTCGGCGTTGAAACGCTCAAGTGTATTTACCTGACCTGCGTTAAACTGTTGCTGTGCATTATTTTGTGAAGCATTAAACTGTGCTACCTGATTACCTAAGTTAGCGAAGAACTGGTCAGTCTGCTGTTGACTACTCGCGTTAAACTGCCGCGAAGCATTTTCTGCTGCTTGGTCAGTAAACATGCTCTGAACACGCTGTTGTGCTTTAAATGTTTCAGTTTGTTGTTGATTGCTAAGATTAGTCAAGTCACGTTGCAAGAAGTTCTGCGCATTTTGAACAGATACTTGCTGACGATTGTTAAGGTTAGATACATCTAAGTTTGCCAATGCACTAGCTTCAGCAATAACCATCGCTTGACGGTTACTTAGATTTGCCATATCCATTGTGTTAGCCAAACGACTATTTTCCAACTGAACCTGTTGTTCAGCGGTAAAGTTCATGTTCGCTATATCACTAATCTTAGATGCATTTTGAACACGCATCTGAAACTCTTGGTCAAATTCCTGACCCAAGAACTTAGCACGTTGTTCTGCCGCCATCATTGCGGCTTGTTGTCTGTTAGATAGATTCTGTGACTCAAACTGTGTACGTATTTGTGCATCAGCCTGTGCAATAGGCATAGCTGATTCCATAGCCGCTTGAACAATAGCTTGTCCAGCCAGAGATGAAGCACCAAGTCCACGTGCCGCCATTTGTGCTGTAGCATTACGCATAGCACCAGCCGCCCATGTTGGTGTTGCGCCACCTGCAAACTGTTGCATGAGACTATTAAGCTGTCCTTGCACAGTAGCTTGCTGTGTGGGTGTTGCTGTCGCCGCTTGTACTTGTGCGGTAGCCTGTGATACTTTAGCCGCATCTACTGCGTTACCACTGATGAGTTCACCAGCTTGAATCTGACGTTGTATTGGATTATTAATTAATTGGGCATTACCCTGTGCCGCCTGTAGATTACCTACAGATGAGGCAGTTTGTTGTGCCGCAGTTACCTGCGCACGGGGGTCGCTAGGATTAACCTGTGCGGCTTGTGTAGCTTGCATTGCAGCATCTACTGCAGGTGCAGCTTGTGTAGCTTGCATCTGTGCCGCTTGTGTCTGTTGTGGACCTGTCGCAAAAGCTGTTCCTGCAATAGCCGTGGGTGCAGATATAGTGCCTGTTAGCGCACCTGTTCCCTGCTGTAATTCTTGTGCCGCAGTTACGGGAGTAGTAGCCGCTTGTGTAACACCACCCACAGGTACTGCAGGTTGGTACATACGCTCTACTGTAGCTTCTCCAATTGTCTGACCACCTGTTGTTGTTGATGTAGGTGTAACAGCACCACCCGGTGCAAACTTCTTAACTGCACCGCCTTTAGCCATCTTCTGTGCAGCATTAGTAAACTGTTGCATACGTGCTTGTCGTGCAGGGTCTTGTTCAATGTACTGTTGAAACTGGTTCATGTCACCCTGATAGCCCATTGCCTGTGCAATCTTATTCATTGCGGCTGGTTTAAATGCTTTAAACATTGCCATTGATTACAGTTCCCTACTCAATACTTTATCTAGCTTATCTTCTACACGGTGTAGTGCTTCCATGACACGGCGCATATCGTCTTTCATGTCTGCACGAGTAGCGTAGTCTTCACGTGTTTTATTCAACAGTATCTCAAGACGCTTCTGTTCACGGGTCGTGCCATTAGCCCACCACGCACCTGCAGCAGCAAGTATACCCAACAGCATGTCTACAAGACTGGTCATCTCCATCAGTCAGCATCCGCTATGGTCAAGGTGCCAGCTTCAACCTGACGCATGATTTCTGCGTAGTGGCGGTTGGCTGGGTCAAGTGGTACTGACATTTCAACGTCGTCAATGGTGGCTTTAATGCTTGAGTTATTGTCATCGTAATCTTTGACATATTTTGCTAATGTAATTGTTATATCGGTCATTTTTATAACTCCGCATCTGCTGTTGGGTCAGCTATCACAGGGTCATATGTTGCCCTTAAAAAAGTAAATCCGTGCGTAGTAGAACTTTCAACTGAACTTGTTACACTAGAATAGCCTATTGTGGGTGTTGAACGCTTTGTTGTGTTAAATGCCACATAACCCCTAACTGTTGCGCCACTTAATGTGTAATTAGCAGCGCCAACCCGAATATTTCCTGTTCCAAGTTTCTCATAATACCGCTGACACCTACGCAACTCATCGCCAAAGCTACGATGTTCAAACGGCGTGGCTGTCTCGCCTACCTCTAGCTGTACGCCTGTGAGGAACCAATTATTAGCTGTATCGTCTACAACATTAACTAAACCAGAGAAACGATTAGCGTCTGTATTATGCCAAGTGTTTTCAGTAGTCGTGCCGCTGGTGTAATCTGAACCAGCCATAAGCCAATACTGAATCATCAAGCTGTTACCATTGTCATTGTTAAATGCAGTTGTCTCATACCCATTATAAGTAAGACTTACATACTGCCAAGTGTCAGCCGCAGCTATAGTGTAGGACTGTTGGTTGTGATAAGACGCATCGGTGTGGTATAGTTCAACATAATGCTTACCAGTTTTGGGTGATTTAACCCAAAAAGATAAGGTTATTTTTTTAGCTGAAGAAGTGCCGTACAGCAAACGCTGTAAATCTTGTCCTTCAAGTTTTTGTCTTATAATAGCGTAATGGCTTGCTGAAAGTGTGCCACTGGCTGTTGTAACATCTACTTTAAGCGAGTTTGCAAAGCCTTGACTTGCGGGGGTATCTGTTGACTGTGAAGTGGTTATAACCGTACTTCCACTTTCAATAAATTGCCACCTGTCACAAGCTGTGTATGCACTCGTTTGGTTGGTTTGCGTCCCCCGCTGTGCCACCTGCATAGCACCGTTGATAATCAGGTTTCTGTTTGATAAAGCCGTCTGCGAACCAATCAGTGCGGCTAGTTCTGCTGCTTTACTCATGCGAGGTCTCCGTGTGCGTGATATTGCGATATGTTTATGTCTATCAACGCTGACATACTTAAACTTTGCAAAAATATTTCTGATGCACTATCTCCACGAACAGCCTGTGCGTGTCTATTAATATTTGATGAACCATTATCACTTGTTGTATTTTGACCAGCCGTAGCACAGGATATTGTGGTAGTTGAAGAAAATGCGCTGGTTATAGCAACTTTTTGTCTTCCTGTTGCTGTATCTGCTGTCGAACTTACGTTTAGACTGTCGTTTATGCTTGTTCCGTTATCAACGCTTGTTATCCAAGACTTCGCACTACCACCCGCCACAAAGCTAGTAGCAATGCTGTTGTTCCCAGCGGCATCCTTCAGGGTGTTTACTCTAAGTTCGCTTGCCATTATGCTAGGTCTCCTAAAATCAAAGGATATGCTTCATCTACGTCAGCATCAATACCATCGTAACGCTGTGCTAACCACGCACAAGCAGAAGTTGTGTAAGGTAATCTTGCAGGGTGAAATACTCTATCAACGTCACTGGTTCTTGAGCCAGTAGTATTTTCTTTAGGACAGCCTAGCGCACAGTAAATAATGTTACTGAAGTTATTAGAAAAACTGGTGTCGTATGCGCCAGTGCCATCATCTGTCAACGAACTTACGTTTAGGCTGTCACGCAAGCCAATAGTGCCAGTTCCATCAATATTTGCCCAAACCTTCGCCAGCCCCTGCTGAAGTGATTGCGTAGCTGCCCCACCCTCGCTGGTAATCGTGATGTCACCAGCCGATGTTACACCCTGCATTGCGTCTACTTTGAGAATACTAGCCATTATGCGAGGTCTCCGTGTGATGTGCTGCTAACTCTGCGGTCAACAGCCGAACTAGCTTCCTCTAATTTTACGGTGTAATCAGTAGTGTTGCGGCTATTGTTGTAGACGACAGCATTATTGTTTTGCGAACAGTTTCCATTCACAACGGCTTTGTTATCACTCATATTGTTAGTGTAAGTATAAGTATAATTACCGGTTCCGTTGTCTGTAGTGCTGGCGATATTGAAACTGCCAATATCTTCAGCGTTTGATTCTGCGATAATAAATGCTTTAGTCAGGCCCTGCACAGTAGTCATTGTAGCAGAACCGCCTTCGCCAACGGTGACAGAGGTGTTAGCAACCTTGATATTCGTACCGCCAGAGCCAGCCTTGTCTACAATGGTATCTACGTTAAGTTGGCTGGTCATACGATGCTCCAATATCCATTAACAGTGACGGTGGCATTGTCCTGTGTGATAGGCCCAGCCGATACGCCATTCTCGTCAGCATCAATCGTAATGTCTGCTGTGATGGTCTGCCCATTCAAACGGATGATACTGTCGTTGCCCTTGAAGGGATAGCGTGTGTCACTTTCACTCTTGGTGTAGCTGTTCGCAATGCTAAAGGCATCGTACACTACAATTTCAACTACGTCATTCAAGCTGGCACCAGTAACCAACACAACGCTAGTACCGCTAGTGCTAGTGTAGTCCGTCACAGGCTTTAGCAGCACACCATTCTGATACACATCAACGTACAAGCCATCTGTGTAGGTCAGTGTCTTGCTATCTGCGTCACTGCCTGTGAAGGTAGTTTGACCAGCAGTGGCTTGGTAGATGTATCGGTTACGAACACCGAAAGATGGGGATTTACCTATATATGCCATTATGCAATCCTCACTACTGATAAAAATGTGCAACGAGAAGGTTCAAATTCTGTTAAAGTTGTGTTGACCATATTGCTAGTGTCGTGATTAAATTTATAAGGATTTCCGGTTCCTGTCGCAGTGTTGGCGAAACCTCTTACTTGGAGCTTTGTTGTTGCTGTAGTTGATTTATAAATAAAAGAACCAGTAAGCATAAATGAGCCTACCAAATCATTGCCTAAATCAATCATCCTAGACCCACCACCATTGATAGCGGTGTAAGTACTACCGTCTGTCGCAACAAAAACTGCGGCTACTGCCTCAATTATATCTTCTGTCGGTAAAGTATCTGACCGTATTCCAACACTAAAATTAATCAGATAAACCCCATCGCTGCTGTCCAAAAGATACGCATCATTTGCACTATCAAAGTTTGATTTAGTGTCGTACTTGACAGTACCACTGCCGCCAAAATCTACAATATTTATAGATGCGTCAACCAGTCCACCTTGCAGTGAGGTTAACTCGACTTGGAAATATTCAGTATCAGCCAAATCAATTCCGTGTACTGGGTCTATCTTACTTAGTGCCATCTAGTTCTCCAAACAGGGATGACCCCTACGCATTATGCGTAAGGGCTATCACCCAACAAGTCTGCATCCCAAGCTGCCTTGAGTGCTGCAATGTCTGCTGCATTTGTAATTGCTGCGGCAGCCGGTGCATCACGAAGGTTAGTCTTCTTGGTTACAGATGCTGCTTTTGCATCTGCGTCATCAGCTTCTAGTGCCTTCATGTATACTACGTCCTCTGCATCAAGCAGTGGCTTACGAACTTCACGGATTTTGTCCTTGAAGATTGCTTTGGCTGCTGTCATGTCTTCTGAGATGACTGAGCCATTCAATGACCATGCACCACGGAAGTGACGGTCAGCAGGGACAGTTGCAGTTGAAGCATCAA
>Ga0208899_1001939_pt1 | contig 14269 bp, 10 predicted proteins | sample VirMetDEL_Nov_24_FD_184518 | JGI IMG/M metagenome (GOLD analysis project Ga0208899, IMG submission 184518) | Aqueous microbial communities from the Delaware River and Bay under freshwater to marine salinity gradient to study organic matter... | ecosystem: Environmental > Aquatic > Marine >... | reverse complement strand
AAGTCACGGATGAAAGCACTTCGTTCGTTAGTAACAGCCATTGTTTTACCTTTTTTAGGTGAGTTAAAATTAAATAGAGAATCAAGTGACTAAACATTAACTAGGTTTCTTACGCTTTGCTCCTTTCTTTTTAATTACTTTTTTCTTAGTTACCTTTTTTGATTTGCTATTGCTTCCTCGAAAAGCAGTATTGAGCGTATCGTAGAACGCATCTGGATTACTTGGAATAGTAAAACTGTTTATGGGTTCTCCGGTTTCGGGGTCCATAAAACCAGTACCGCAAGCAACATCAATTAGTCGATCAGGATCTCGGCAGAAGATAGTACGATTGCCGTCTTTCCATCCGTAGTACAACCAGAACTCACAAGCGGATTTCAATATTTGCAAACATGCGGGGGCACAAGATGGGCCAATGATAGATAAGGTTCCACTACCGTCTTGGAACTCTTGATCTCGCTCTTTTACGTGAGAGATAAGTAGGAGTCCTACTTTTTCTGACGCACGAATCGTATCAATGAGAGCGTTAAACTCATTCTTGATAGTGTTCCATGATGCTCCGTAATCGTCTTTGATTTGATTAGGGTGAGTGACTCCTAATCGGGCACATACGGATTCGAAGCAAGCTTGGTATGCCAAGTCAACAGTGTCTACCGTGATCGTAGTAATCGTAGGGTCGTCTACTGCTGCGGCACAATATTCAATAAACAATTCCCAAGGGTCATCTGCCCCGTCAATAATTTCTTGTGCAGGCCGAACCATGATGCCTTCATCCGCACCAATCATACGTAGCTTGACGTTCTTACGTCGAGGTTCCCACATGATATTCAAATTCCCTGGAAAGGAAGATGATGCGGTGGTTTTGCCTATACCTTTGGCTCCCATGAGCAGAACAGTGTAGTCATGGAAATCTTCGGGAGGAATATTGAAGTCATCAGGACCGGGGAGAATAATCTTTTTTGTTTTAGCCATTGGTAATTACCTTTTAGCAGGGTGAGATGCTGATAGTTCTGAAAAACACTTATTTCCGCTTGTTGTTCCGATTCTTCGATTTCTTGTAATTAGTTCGAAGAAGTCTCCGGTACCGAGCGTCATTGGTTCGTACACGCCGAAGGGACGCTGATGATGATGAGGATTGGGATCTCCGTTTGGTAGATCCCACGGTGAAAAAGGGTCATGTTTCACCGAATCCCACCACATACAAAGTTGGGTTAATAGAGGGTCGAAAGTTGTTTGTCGCCATCTGGTCATATGCTCTTTGGTTAAAGCAAATTCCCAACGATAGAAAAAGTGTCCTCTATCTTCAGCTATTACGTTGTCTAATCTAGTTAAGAACTCTTTGTCCGTTTCTTTACGAGCAGATGTTCTTTCCTTTTTAGTTACAGGATCGAGTATCTTTTCTTTAATCTTTGCTGGCTTGTGAGTTGGTTTCCTAATTACGTTGTAGACAATTCCAGTTACCGGACGCTTGAACAGTTTTTCAATTGCAACACAGTACATGAGAGACTGTAGATCAAACGGAATAGACGATTCGATTTTGTATTCGTTGAAGCGTTCTTTCGTTTTGTTTTCTTGTACCCAAAGAGTGCCGTCTTTAGCACCTATGATTTCGTCGGACTTACCTACTAGGTTTACCGTACGTCCATTAGGTAGTGTGTATGGAACGAAGAACTCTTGTTCTTGGGCGACATAGTGATATCGGTCTTCGGCATAGTGCTGGCAATATTGATTGAATACTAAATCAGCAATTGCTTTTTGAGACTTAGATATCTTCTTTTTTGCTTTCCTTGATACTCCTCCTGGGCTAAGACTAGGATATTTAGCATGTAACTCTAATAGTTCATGGAAATAGGTACCGAAATCCATTTGCTCTTTAGAGCCGGAGTGTTCTCTTACTCCTTCTACTGCATAGAGGCGAAACCGCTCTCTGCAATTAATGAACCTAGATAGCAAGGAAAAGGACACTCCCTTTTCTAACGTCCACATAGGACTCGGAGCGACTTGATCTGGACGTTTAGGCATGTACTGTCTCCTGGAAGAGGGAAAACAATGATACTAGATCATCGTTGTGACACGTTAGGTCACTTCCTATTTAGTGGAATAAACTGCATTGCCTACTAGATGTTGATTGCTTGCAATGCAGATACGGCACGTTTGTAATCGAGTGTACCCTGTTCGCCTTGATTCAAGATTGAAGTAAGCGTAGGAATCAACGTGTATTCAGGAGGATTAGCATCGTTAGCAGTACGTAACCGTTTTACGGCTTTTTCAGCGATGCGACCAACAGCTACTACGTGTTTTGGAGAAACGATGTCGTAGAAATTTTGTAAGCGGGAACTACAGTTTCGTATCTCGTTCTCGCTAGGTTGTCGCATTTTGAAGGATGGCGGTTCGCAAGGGGCACACAAGATTGTGTAGGTCATACATAACGCAAGCTCATCGTATTCTTCTCCCGAAAAAGCTTCGTTTGTAATCTTAGTTAAGAGTCTGCCAGGTGGTCCCGAGAAAGGTTTTGATAAGACTAGATCAGTATCGGTAGGTGCTTCTCCTACGATCAATATATCGGCAGGTATGACACCTCGATAAAAGATGCGGGTAGTAGAGTATCGCCCTATCGGACACTTTTGACACTCTGTATAGGAAGCTTCGTGCATAGAATAGTTAGACAGTAAGTTCATTGGATTTAGATAGGGTTGTATTCCTTGCCGTAACCGGAAGGAAATTGGATAGAATCGTAAATAGGTTTTTTAATCTCTGCTTCAATTGTTTGAATTTCAACAATAGAAGGTACGTGCCAATTTATGTAGTCTCGATCATTATCAGATTGCTTAGTTCTTAGTTCGTTTAGTTCTTCCACAGTAAAAAATCTAGGATCGGCAAATTGTTCTTGTTTCAGTTGCCTTTTGCAATACTGAAACGATATTAGTTGGCTAGTGAGTGTCGGGTGACGAATGTAGCCTTTGTTGTTCCAATACCAGCAATACAATGGGGGAAGAACTTGCGAAGCGTATAGGTTTCCTGTGATGTATGAGTTGCGTTTATCAGAGAAATTCTTTAGATAAACATCTGATGCACTTTTTGACCAGTCTGGATATTCCTTTCGCATGTTTCGAAGTAGGAAGTATTTGTCGGACGCTTGTGCAACGCATCCAAGTATCTCGTTACGTAATAGTAGTGCCCCAAAGAAGTGCGTCTTAGGTAACTTTGTTTTTATGCCGTCTGCTTTTACTTTCTTAGCTACTGCTCCTTTATGTCGAGTAGATACTAGTTGGTCAGTTATGCGGTGCTGCGAATATGTTACGTAATTATTCTTTGGGTTGAGCCGCACTTCGTTAATTGCTAGGTACGTTTCGGTAATCGAATTAAAAGGTATCCCCATTGCTTTCCTCCGTTTGGGCATTTAAGTATTTGACCATAACGTAAAAAAGGCCGCAAGGGGGTGCGACCGTATTTTAAGAAAAAAATTTAAGAAAATTATGTAAAAGAAAGGGGTACCTTTTAGGTAAGATCCCCAGTTACATAATTAACTTTTAATCTTTGTTTATCTAAATGTTGGTAGCCATTTAGAGATTTGGCTAGGTCTTTAACTTCCTGGAGGAGGACGGACCTTTTAACCGGGGCAGGCAGATCGTTATTAGAATAGTGGTCGTAGATTAGATTTACGATGCCGAGAGCGTTTATCCGCCCAACTCCATGTTTTGTGAAATTATGTCGTAGCTCACGATCAAGAGGGAATAAGTATCGGTCGATGTACCACGCATGATACGAAGTGATAGAGTACCAGTAACGGTCGGGGTGAGGACATCGAGAGTAAGGATTGCGGATACCAGATGCGTGATAGAGGGCACCTACTCTAGCGGTTTTTTCAATAAGATATCGGCATGTATTATTCTCATTATAAAAAGGGCAAGATTTACATATATTTAATCTTGCTTCTTCTAAAATTAATGAACTTAAAGGCATTATATTATGTTCGATAAGTTAAATTAACAGTTTTATCAAAAGAGTTTAAATACGCTATGTAAGAGTTGGCTAAGTCTCTTCTTATTGTATTTAAAGAATTGGGGAACAATGTCCCTCGGCTACCAATGTAGTAAGTAGGAGGAGGAGGCGCGGGAGTTCCAGGAATAGTATCGGGAAAAGTAGTTACGCCAAATTGAGAAGGCAATAGATCAGGGTGAATGCCTTTGCTTGTTCGCAATCGTTTGGGTTCATATTCGTAATGGTAAAATGAAAGTTCGGTTGAGTCGTGATTTATTCCTATTTTTATTTGGATTCTTTCATAGTAAAGTAACCATTTTTCTGCGAGAGCATCATTGTAGAGTTCGTTTTCTATTTGCACTTCATTAATAGTAGAAAAAACTGGTCTAGTTAAGTAATCAATAATAGCTTGCTTTCTCTCTTCTTCAGGGACTCGCATTACAAAATTAATTGTCGCTAAGTTTTCTGATTCGGGAAAGAATAAGTTTGTCGTTCTTTGTGAAGATACATTAGTCTGGTATTCTAATATTTCGAAAGGCTTATCGTCATCGTAATTAGTAAATCCTTCGTACACATAATTATGTACTTTTTCATAGCTGTTAGGGTCAGCTATTTCTAGTTGACTATCAGGAATTGCTGGATTGAAAGAATCTAATGACCAAATAATCTTATCTACAAGATTTCCTTCAAACCTAATGTCAATAATTTCATTTTCTTCAATAGAAGTAGGGATTAAAGAAGTTCGATTAATTACGATAAAATCATTGCCAGAAATGACTCCGTGAATTACATCGTGCGGATTAGCATCAGCATCTACTATAGGTAAAGACAGTTCATCTTCTATTATTAAATTGTTTGTTATATCTACAAAAGAAGAAAACACCATTCCGTTGGTCACTAAATTTTCTTTTACGACAGCCTTGAATGCGATATTAAATGCACCTTTTGTAAACCCCGTACCTGTACGGGTACCGTAAGGGTTAGCCGTGTTTCTTTTTTTGTGTTCGACTAAATATTCATAGTTAGTGTTTGTGAATTTTAAAGTTATGCTAGACCATTCGCTTTTAGAATAAAAATCGGGAGGTAAAGCTTTAGTAGAAAAGCAATATTCAGTAGCCATATTAACATGGGCTTTTTTTAGATATTGCGATAATTGGTCGAACTCTAGTAATTGATAGTCAGAGTGGTACGGATAAAGGTTGCATATTAAGTCATAGTTACTTCGCTTACTATACTGATAGTTAATAATTGGAGACTGTGTAATTGTTCGTTCTACGAATCCGGGATTATAAAGTGTTGTAGCACCGTAATAATCTTCCAGCTTTCTGTAGAGTATTACCGAGTTTTGCTCATCTTCTAAGGCATTAAGACTATCTACAGGCCAAATACTTTTTTCATAAATAATGTCTTCGCGATATTCTATCGGTCGTCGATATCGCCATTTCATTGAAGTTAATACATCAGCGGCATCTAAATTAGCGGCGTCTTGTCCGTTAGCTAAATAATCTTCTGGATCGGGAGACACTAATGTTTCTGATAGGAGTCGCCCTTCAAAGTTTTCTAATAAATTTTGAAGACAGAAACGTAACGTTTGTGATTTCCACAAACAATGATGAGGAACTACTGGCGGATATTCTGAAGGAAGGGTTCCGGTATCGTCAGAATAAATGATACCGTAATCTAATTTAATTTTACGAAGACTCAGAAATTCTGCTATGTCTTCCCAAGACAACTTATTGAGAAGTCGAGTAGGAGCAAGCTCGTTATAGCGACTTAGGATAAAAGATAGTCGGTGAAGAATGTTGGCGTTATCTAATGAGGCTTGCCGAGTAAGAACGTGTTTATGTTCATATAATTCTAACTTGACTATCCCTGGTCTAGTTTGCCAATCTCCTAGATCAAGAGATCCGTCTTCGTTAGTTATAGGGTTGCCGTCTGCGTCTTTAATGTAGTTTGCAGGGAAGTGATTAGACAAAACATTTTCTAACCACATCCATTTCTGGAAAAGGAATAAGGGGTTGTCGGGATGATCTAAGTATTCAGTTTTACTGTGGAACTTTCCGGCGTTGTCTAAATTTACAACGTACGCAGGTTGCGAGTTGTTAGGATCATCGGGATCGTAATTAGGATTTCTGATTTCCATCCATACTAGTTCGCTTGACGATGGAGCAATAAATTTGTCCATGTAAACATAACTAGGTTCTGACTTTGCTGAATCTGTAAATACGATTTTAGATTCGTTTTCAAGAGCCAAAACAGGTTGATAATTGATAGTGATCATATTGGAGCATCTATTTCAAAATTAACAGTACATACCGGCATAGAATCTATATCACCAGGAGCATTAGAAGTATTAATTCTCACATCTAATTTATCAGATTTGGATTTAGCACTAAAAGGTATGGTGATTACTCCAGGGAGCGGAACGCGCGGCCAGGGAAAAACGTGACCTAAATAAACTAATAAACCATTCGTCAACCCGACCCAATCATATTCCCATCCATCTCCTAAATCATCAGGCGTTTCGCCTTTACTCCTTAACCTATTGACTATGTTTTCTACAGGGGTTTCTTCAAAAGAAATTTCAGTATCAGCAATAAGATTACTCGACGTTAAATTTCCGTCTGAATCAAAGTCTTCAATTAACCTGTATTCTTTACCGTAGATAAATTCTTCTCTATAAGGTATAGGAAATTGGCCGTTAGAGTAAAATCTACTTACTTCGTAAATAGGTAATTGATTTATAGGGTCGTAGAAATAGTCATTATCATACATATCTGTATGCGGACCCTTTACGTATTGATTATGGTAGAAGTACCCGTTTCTTATTGCTTCAAAATGATAACTGTCTCTGATAATCCTACCATTATTATGAATAACTTCGTATACTCCTACTCTTTTAACTTTCTTTTGGCATTTATATAGCCATACAAACGGTTCTGATACCGGAGAATCTGGATTTCTACCGTGCCATATAATGTCACTAGTAGGAGCATATGCAGATGATAGAGTATAGTTTTCGTCTGCATTACTCCAAATATCTGCATATTGCACACCGTAGTAACTAAATATGTATTGACCCGAATTATTAACTGTTCCTACAACTCCGTTTAATGTGGGATTAATTGAATGCCCCCTACGATACACTACTAGCGGCTCATCTGATTCTGCTACATACTTAGGACTATCTGGTATTGCTTCTTTATTGTACCTGTCTCCTAATCCTGAAGCAGATATTAAACGGTCATTGACATCATAAAATCCTTTAGGACAATGGTATCTTCCGTCTTTATGTAAATGATTAAACGCTTTAGTATTTATTGAAGAAGAATAGGGTAAGTTATCTCCAGATATTATTTCTCCGTAATTAGAAATCGTATTGATAACTTGTTCAGGCTCTCTTTGTTCATAATCTATGTGGTGAATATACTGACTTGTTCCAGCATTTAACGTAATGCCGTCACCTAATAATTTAGATATGGCTCCGTATTTACCGACACTTTGATATTCTTCGTTAAAATAAGCGTTGTCTGCGTCAAAAGGATTAGTTTCTTCTGTAAGATAGGTCGTCGCTTCTTTAGGCGAAACATGATCAATATACAGATTATATTGCCCGTGATTGAAAGCTATGTCTGTCCCACTAGAGAATATAGATTGTGGTGCCGGTAAAGTATGGTGAACGTAATCTACTTCTGGCGTTTTTTGGGCAAGCATGTTTGAGTTAGAAAAAAAAGTATTGTTTTCTGTATTTCTTCTATCCCTATCGTCCCACCTAATACTTATTCTGGGTACTACATTAAAGTTATTTTCGTTATAAATAATATCAGGCAAAGTATCAATGTCTTGCCCAATTATTCCATTATCTAATCTAGCTCTAAAATACCTAGCTACGTTTCTTTCGAAATGAAAAGTAGTATGAGATCCGGCAAAATCCCTAATATTGTGCCAAGGATGTTTAAGTTCTGCATTAGTATAATGCTCGTTATAAAGGTAGATCCCCGATCCGCCAAAGTAGTAGCTCTCATTTATGTATAATGGTCGAACCAAATACCGGACCATAGTTTTTAAATAACTAATTATAGGGGCATTTGTAGTATTTCTAATAGATGCAGTAAGTTCGTTTAAGGGAGTACCTTTAGGGTACAATCTTTCATCTACATATTCTTCTTTATAAATTTTTCCTGTAGAAAAGTAGGAGATATTTTCTTGTCCATAAGGGTCGAAAAATGCGTCAAAATCAATTCTGCCGTCCGTACCGAAAGGATTATAGAACCTAAGATCAGGACGGTTAAAAGGAAAATCGACAGTTGATTCATCAAAAGTACTTTTTACCTTAGATAGCCATAGTTCATCTCTTGCCCAATTCATACCGGGATAATCGGTTAAATACTGATAGATATCTAAAAAATGAGTTAAGCTTTGTTCAATAGCATTATATTGAGTATTACCGTATTGTTCTTCAGTGTAACCTTCTAGTTCTGATAAATTAACATCAACTTTATTTTGTAAATCTATTACTGTAGCTAAGTTATTTGTCAACATACTAATTCGTAATTGACGTTCATAAATTGCTTCATCATAACGATCATCTTCGTTATACGTTAAAAGATTAGTTGTCTCATCTATTATTCGTTGTTCGTTATTTAGCTTGGCTTCAATAATGTACTTTTGCTGTCTTAAAGAAGAAGCAAAAGCTAAATGATTTCGTTTTATTAATCCAATTTTTACAGAAAACGGAAATCTTTCAGGATAAGTTACACTAGTTGGAAAATAAGTATCTGTCGTATCGTGCCATCCGTATCTAGAGTATCTATCGAATGCTTGAGGATAACGAATTGGATATAGCCATAAATTAACGAGAGGGATATTGATCCCTCTAAATATTTCTGCTCGCCGTTCAGGACGATTAATATTTGGGCAAAAAGATAAATCAGTTAAGACATTTGCTTCTGTATAGCAAACACCAGTAGTATCGTCTTTCCAAGAATTTAAAGTTATATCTTTAGGTAAATATTTGTGTAATTCCTTAGTATCTTTCCATATTTTATCGTTAGATATTTTAAGATAAAAAGATAAACTATTACTGCTAGTCATTCTCGATCTTGATTTGGTTGAGAGATGTCGGTGTTCGTTTCAGTCGCCGCTAATTGATCTGGTGAAGTCTGCATTGGATTATACGATTTAGGTATAATTCTAGTAACTTCGTAATCAGGGTCCATCTGATTAACAAGCAATAGCGGGTTGATGATTTGCGAACAAACATCGTCAATCAATTCAATTGAAGCAGGAGCTAAGGAAGCGTAGAAAGCTATCAGAGGTACCTTTCGACCTGTAGCACTGCCTAGACCCGTACTAGACGGGTTCTCTACGACTTCTGGAGGAATACCCATCCCTTCAAGGATTTCGATGCGGAGGTCTTGGCAGTACTCCATCATGCCTTGAGGGGTAGTGTTACTTCTAGGAGCTTCGTAGTCCCACGATCTTTCGTTCTTTCCTTGAGCAGACGCAGGTTTAGGAAAGATGCGGTATGAGCCGGTTTGAGAGTTCTCTAGGATCTTTGCCGCGACTTCAGTAGAAGTCATCTCCGTACCGTCCTCATCTACGATAGTTTCTTGAGGAACGTACAGAGTCCCAGAATCGTAGGAGTTTTTGAAGAACCAATTTCTTCGAACGTCACGGGCACCTCCTAGATTCCAATTCTCGTGCCAAGGAATATGGGCACCAAGTAATCGAGATCGCCCAGTGAAGTTATCATGCTCTCGTTGATGAACATGCAAGAAAGATTTGGGAATAGGAATAAACCTATCTTGTTTTTTAAGATAAATTCCTGTGAGATTATGAGATCGACTTACGGGCTTAACATGATGTACTCCGTAATGCACAAGTTTGTCGTACTCTAACTTTCCTTCAGCATTTCGCTTGTAGATAACTTGATTAGGAGAGTATCCCCAATCAATTGCTTCTAAGGCTTTTAATGCTCCTTCATTCCAAAAACGGTTCAACGTTTTAATGATGAACGCTTCGGTATCAGGGTTCTTAGCCTGAATCTTGTAAGAGTAGTGGTATTCGAGATCAATAATTGCTTGCTGTACCGCAGGGTCTTCGGATTCTTCTTGCGAAAAAAACTTCGTGTACGCATAGATTGGTCCTTTAATCAACGATAAAGCATAACGGATTCTGCTGTCTCGCAACATTAAGTCGATTGTTCCGTATGTGAAATACGGAAAATGATGCGAATAACGAGGATCGTAATACGGCATAGTCGTAAGTTGACGATGCCTAGTCTTTACCACTGATAAAAGATCAATTCTTTGAGCCATTGCTCGATTTCCTAAAGAGTCTAATTAGAGATACTGGAAGTGTAAATGTGAATTAATCTTTTTGCGTAATCTTCATCATCATAGACTAGCATTGCTAGTCTGTAGATTTCGTCTTCATCTATTCCCGGTTTGAATAGGGAATTTAATCGTTCCTCTGCTTCCAAGATTGGCATAGCTTGGAAGATCATTCTTACTTCTTTTTCGTTTTTCGCCGTGAGTTGGACACCGGCTTTTTTAAGTTTTCGTATTCGGTAAATATACTTTTTTTTAAACTATCCATGTTATCTCGATGAGCAGTCCATAAAAGCACTGCCTGACCCGAGGTAATGTTTTCGCCCGTTTTCTTTTTAAAGATTCTAGGAAACTCGTCTTTCCAGGACGTTGATAGTTCTGTAGCTAAATCTTCAGAATCTACAAACATTTGATCTAGTTCAAACGCATCCATTTCAACGCTTTTGGTTCGCGACAAATGAATAGTGAAAGTAGTATCTGACGATTCTGGCAAGTAGATCGAAGTGTTGCCCATTTCTTTCTCTTTTTGTTAAAGGGTTAAACGTAAATTACGGACGCTCCCGTGTCCTGGATAGAAGATAAAATATCGTCTGTTAATATAGATTTGTCAATCGTATAGGTTTGTTCCCACATGGCTAAATATACAGGGAGGTCGCCACCGGGGGTCAAATTGGTGTGTTTGAATCTTCCGTTGCCAACGCGAGTAGCAGGTTGCCCCGCTATTTCTAATACGGCAGGAATCGGAACTTTGTACTTTGCTCTAATCGCATGACCCTTTACTGTTACGTAATAACGGGGAGCAGTCATCGCATAAGTTTTTCTAGCACGAACCGGAAGTTTATTGAACGCTTCTCGTTCGGCAGAATCAGTTCCTTCATACACTTCATCCCAGTTTCGTTCATTAGAAGAAGTGCGTCCTACAAATTGATTGTTAGTATTTCTGCCTAGACTTTCGGCGTTTCCAAAACGGTAGCTACTGCCTGCTTCTGATTCGTTTAATCCGGCATTAGTTCGAAGTGAATCGGGAGCTTGAAATTCTGTTTGGTCTACTGAAGCTAATCCTTCTACGGGAAGCGTAGGATTAGTTTCTGTGATTTCGTATTCTTGATTATACTTTATGTAACTAGCATTTGGATGTATTTCAAAAGTAGTACGAGTAACAGAAAACGGAACTGTTGCGGAAGTTCCCGGTAATCCTTGATAGTTATTTTCTATGTCATTTAAAGTAGATTGTTCAGGATAGCCTAATGTATTAGGATTGCCTGTTTTTTCATTATACAAATTTAAGGAAGGGGCACCAAGATTGTACGGATTGTTAGTTCCGTCAGTGTTGTAGTCAGGATCAAAGTCTTGTGAATCGTAAATGTTAGTTACCAATAACACTTTTTGTTTCATCTGATTGTCTAACGATTTATACGCATCATAATGATGCCCAGAATCTAAAACTTCTGTGCCAGCAGTGTCTCGGTGAGGCTTATGAATAGAAGTTAGTTCTCTAGGATCACCGTTAGAAAAATCGTTAATATCGAAATCTTTTCCACGTTCCGTAGAAAACTGCCAAGTGTTGTGCTGCTTACTTAATGATTCAGGAACATAGGGTTCGGTGGGATTAGTTAATCGTCTTTGGTAATCATTGTTAATTCGATTGAGTATGCAGGATGCACCCAATACTGCTGTAATAGGACACAGCAATAGTTGGTCTATTTCAAAAGTTATAGACCTACTGTAATGCTGATGAACTACCTTAAATCGAAGCGGAAAATAAGTGCCAAGGATGTCGTCTTTCACCAATCCTTTGTTATTACCTTGTCCTAATTCTGGCGGATTGTCTGAATCAGTAACGCTCTTATACTTCATCTGTGATCTACGATTTTGCTGCTGAAGTATTTGATGCGCAATAAACCATGCGTAGTTGGGAGACATCCTTGGGGGAATAGTAATTTTTATTTTAAAATTGTTCTTCCATCCGGTAAAACCGACGAAAAGCCCTTTACCTAATAGATTAGATTCGATTGTTTGTTCACACTTAACGTCCCTTAGATAGTAAGGTTGTGCGTTATTGCTTTTAAGCTGTGAATAGACGATTTGAAATTTAGCGGATCTACCAGTTTTATCTACGTTAAACGTTACTGTTTTTTTGAATCCGTTGACGATTGCCCAAATATCTCTTCCTAAGAAATCAGGATCAGCAACGTTTCCTTTACTAGGAATCCTAGCCGAGTCTGCTGACCATTTAACTTCGATGTAATCCCTAGCTTTATACAGGTCAGCTACAGAGTCCGCATAAATTGTCCCGTCTACTACTACTCGTAAGTCTCCGTCTTCACCAATATCCATTCGGACTTCATTAGAAATCTTAGGCGTAGTTAGACTAGTAGTATTACCTTCAACGCTTTTATCATTAGAAGTGCGGAATTTAACCTTCCACACTAATTCAATCGCTTCTTGTCCAGGCAAAGTAGACATTGTTATGTCTAAGGTTTTAGGACCGTTGAAAGAATCCACCATCCAACCAGTTCGCTTTGTATAAGCAGCGTAGTCGTCAGAAGAAGGAAACGGATCATTGTTTCCGTCAGATGGAAGTAGCTTCCTAATCGGTCCAGGATATCCTCCGAAATTTATAGCTAACCCTTGAGAAGAAAGATGATTGTAAATTCTTTCTAAACGATCATTGAAAGGATCTAAAGCAGCAGGAGGTACTGCCCCGTCGATCCATTCACCGAAAACCATATCATCGGTTAGGATTGCTTTTATGGTAACTAAGTGATCGAAATAGGTTATTCGCGAATCCCCTTCGTCATAGACCATAGTTCGATCTACGCTAACAGAAGTAACTGTGCTTAGTTCTACCGCTTCGGTATAACTGGCTACATCATCCGGTATTTCACTTCCATAATAAGTAGTGCCGGGATCTAGTTTTGCAACAATAATACTTAAACAACTAGCCATTACGGAAACGCCAATGGAGAAACAGTTACTTGAGGACGAAATTGATCTTGTGTTTCGAAGAATGACTTTAAAGAAGCTGCTAGATCAGGAAGACCAGTATCTTCGTTTTCTTTTTCTGTGTTGTCTGCTGTTCTATTAACTCCATTTATAATAAAATCGAGTTTTTCTTTAATTGAGTTATAGTCGGTAAACAGTTTTCCTGTCATTACGTCTTTAATGAGACTCATAGCCGCCATAGATTGTTTTGTTATTTCCATTGATTGCGGTATTGCATTAACAATCACTGTTAGAAACTCAACAATTTGAGTTAGCAATGGGCCGAACCGTTGAATAAAGTCTGCTTGCAAATCTTGAATGGCTCTTCCTAACTCTCCTCTTGCTTGTGCAAACTCAGCGGTAATTGCATCTAATTTAAAATCGTTCTCTATCTTTTTGAATAAACTAGCTATTTGTTGCTGCGTTCTTTCCATTATTGTTGCCGGACCAAGAGACTGCTCTGTGGTTCGTTCCAATAATGAATTGCCTACATTAATTGCAGAAACTACAGGTTCTATTGCTTTAGAAAAACCAGCACCTATTGCTGATCCTACTACTGATCCCAGTGCTGCTCCTAACGGTCCTCCTGCCAACGCTCCTATTGCTCCTCCTGCTATAGGTGCCCCAATGCTTATTGATTTTTGAGCTAATGCCGTAGCTGCTCCTACTGGGGCAGCGGATGAAGGAGAAGTTTGATCAGAGTTTAAAACATTACCATATTGAGTTACTGCTTCTTTTGCGAAATCAACTGCACCTACAAATGCGGCAAGACTAGTAGCAGTGTTCAAAAAAGTTTTAGTAATTGTACCTAAAGTAGTGCCCGTTGGTCCCATTCCTCCAGGACCAGTTGGTCCCGGCGTTCTTCCTCCCGGTCCTCTTGGTCCTCCCGGTCCTCCCGTACCACCTACCCCTGCTCCAACACCTCCTCCAACACCTCCTCTTGGTCCTCCCGTACCACCTGTACCACCTATACC
>Ga0208899_1001938_pt1 | contig 14270 bp, 9 predicted proteins | sample VirMetDEL_Nov_24_FD_184518 | JGI IMG/M metagenome (GOLD analysis project Ga0208899, IMG submission 184518) | Aqueous microbial communities from the Delaware River and Bay under freshwater to marine salinity gradient to study organic matter... | ecosystem: Environmental > Aquatic > Marine >... | reverse complement strand
CTTCAAAACCTTGCTTCAAAGCGAACTCTGCGAACTGCTTTGCAACTTCATCTTCTCCGCGTCCAAATGAACAGGCCACAGTGTTCTTGATGATGTCGTCGTAACCGTTATCACGAAGCCAATCGTAAGCGGCTGGACGATTATCGACTTTGATAGAAGCGCCGTACGTTTGCTTCACCTCGACGGTCGAACCATCTTCAAGCTCTAGCTTGTTCAAACCTAATTCTAAAAACATGCCCGGTAAATCTTCGTCAGTCAGTTTAAGTAACGCTTTCTTTTCTGCTGACAATTTTTCTTCTAACTCTGCGATCAAGTTTTCCTTGTCTCGGATCTTAGTTGCAGTGTCTGCTACACTTTTCAAACCATCTTGGTTCAGGCTCTCCACCGAACTGCGCGGTTTCGATTCCTGTTCCATTAAAGCTGTCAAGTCCATAGTTCCTCCTTTCGTTGTTAAAGACCATATCTGGCCTTGACAAATGCGTATATTACGCATTATCCTACAAATGTCAACTACACGAGGAATTATTTTGAAAGACTACAAATTTGAAACAGAACCCTTTGATCACCAAAGAGACGTGATCCGTGATTCGTGGGCCGCGCCGTACTATGCGCTGTTCATGGAGATGGGTACTGGTAAAACAAAAGTAGCGATTGATACGATGGGCATTCTGTATGAAGCCAAAAAGATCAATGCTGTGTTAGTTATCGCACCCAAGGGGGTGTTTGATAACTGGGTTAAGAAAGAGGTCCCCGTCCATCTTCCCAAAAGAATACCTCGAAAGATCGTGCGTTGGCAACCGAATATCACACAAAAGTTTCACGACGAGCTTGAGCCGTTTGTTCTAGACCCGTTTGATGGCATGAAGATTTTTGTCATGAACGTCGAAGCATTTAGCACCCGCAAAGGTGTACAGATTGCCAAAGTGTTTTTATCCAAGAATCCGGACAACATGGTGATTGTTGATGAGAGCACAACCATCAAGAACAGGCAAGCACAACGTACTAAAAACATTATTGCATTGCAAAATGTCAGCAAGTATCGACGTATCTTGACAGGCTCTCCTGTCACTAAAAGTCCGATGGATTTGTTTAGTCAGTGTGAGTTCTTGTCGCCTAAGTGTTTGGGATACAACAGTTACTATGCTTTTCAAGGCCGTTACGCGAACACACAACAGCGGACAATGGGCCATCGTAGCTTTCAACAGATCGTCGGATATCGTCGATTAGATGAATTAAATCAAAGGCTTGACCGGTTTAGTAACCGCATACTAAAAGAAGACTGTTTAGATCTGCCGGATAAAGTTTACATTCGTCGAAACGTAAACCTGACAAAAGAGCAAACGAAGTTATACATGCAAATGAAAAAACTAGCATTGGCTAAACTCGATAACGGTGAGTTGGCTACAACCGCTAGTGTCCTTACACAGATTATGCGGTTGCAACAAATATGTTGTGGTTTCTTACAGCCGGACGAAGGTGAGATTGAGCCTATCCCAAATTATCGACTACCTGAATTGATGGAGGTAATTGATGAGGTACAATGCAAGGCGATCATCTGGGCCACGTACACGCATGATATCAAAAAGATCCGTGAGTCGTTGGCCGAGAAGTATGGTGAGGATTCCGTGGCTGACTATTACGGAGAGACCCCACAGGATGAGCGTCAAGAGATCGTTGAGAGGTTTCAAGATAAAGACAGTCCATTACGGTTCTTTGTTGGTCAACCACGGACCGGAGGCTACGGCATTACGTTGACTGCCGCTAACACGGTGATCTATTACAGCAACAGTTATGATTTAGAAATACGATTGCAATCTGAGGATAGAGCACACCGTATAGGCCAAACAAATAAAGTAACCTATATTGATCTGGTTTCACCCCAGACGATAGACGAAAAAATTCTAGGTGCATTGAAAAATAAAATTGATATAGCGGGTCAGGTTTTAGGTGAAGATGCCCGTGATTGGTTACTTTAAGGAGGAGTTATGAGAGACAACAGCAATTGGACATTACGCTTTAACCGAACATCCCGTGACGCTATCGGGTATGACTTAAAGTCGTCTGACTTTAAGTCTGAGAACGAAGAATGGTTTTATGTCGCCGTGTGTATTTTTATTGGCGGTGTATTAGGGGCGGTTTTTTTCTAGGAACCGTTCGATTCGACTGATCATATTTTGATCTGTTTCTGAAGGCACGGGGAAACGTAACTCGGTACGACCAGCAAAAGGACTTTTACCTTCTGCGATTCGTTCCATTGCATGTCTTCGTGCTTTCATAACTACCGTTTCTGAAGGGAGTAACTGCCGTGAAGCTCTCATAACGGTGTCGTTAATTTCTTCTCTTGTCAGCGTTGGAACAATCGAAGGATAGTCTCCGATATCACTATCGTATAAAGAATATTCGGTTACCGCCTGACCGCTTGGAGAAGGTAGCTCGCCAAAGTAACCTTTTCCTTTTAAAGAATCACTTATAACGTTTCGGGTGTCTCCACTATATCGGATTCCGTAAGGGTTTAAATTAGCTATGCCGCCTTGTGGAACAGCACCACCTCCTTCAAAACCAAGAGAACCTATACCGTACTGTTGAGAAAAGCCTTCAGGGTTCTGCATAATATTCAAAGCATTTTGACGAGCGGCCTGCAACTGTTGTGCGCGAGCTGTGGACGCCGCTTCAAAAGCATCTAGGTCTGCTTGCGTAAAACTTAAGTCCGCGGGTTTTTTAGGTACCTCTTTTGTAAAATCACTGGTACGAGGACCTGCGTTATATGCCTCTAAGGCTTTATTGTACTCTTCAGCCTGCTGTTTATAAGCTTCAATCGCTTTGTTATAAGCGTCAGACTCTGCTTGATACTTATCTGCTTGGTCTCTATCCGCGGAAGTTAAGGTCGTTGGCACAAGAACTTGATTCGGGTTATACAACCCGCTTGCGCCTGAACCAAAACTAAAACGTGGGATAGCCATTAACTTAACAAGCTTTCTATACCTTGAGATTTAATCAAAGGTGACGTTATATCACTTGGAAACATTGCTGCAAATCTAGACCGGTCCGCGGGCCGTGCTTGTGGTGCCGGTGGCGTTGCTGCCACGGGCGCTTGCGCGACTACAGTTGGACTCGGTCTAGGTGCAGCGGCACTCCGCGTGGGAAGGGCGGGTGTTCTTTCTAAAGAAGCACTGAAGAAATCCGGAACTTCTATACCGGGTCTTGGCTCTTCTTTTATCTCTTCTTCTGTATAAAAACGTGTCGCCGGACCAACAGTTCGTTTAGCCGGATTAATCGCGTAACTCTCAAGAAGAGCATCCAAAAACTGAGTCATTGTTGCGTCTTTCTCTTCCTGTGTTCTGGACTTCTTAAGAGCTAAGGACAACAATTTTCTGTCGTTTAAAACTCTAGCAATCGCATCTTGACGATATTCGTTAGGTATATCCGATAAAGCTTTTAGTTTTGTGGTGATTGCTTGAGAACCCGCCGCTCCAGCTATCAAAGAAGACTGACCTCCAAGCATTCTTGAAATGGATTGACCCATGTTTGCACCACTGATACGACCAAGTAGTAACAATTTTGGATCTACATCTAATTGTAATTCCTCACCTTTTTTAGCGTATCCACGAGATACAAAAGCTTCAACAGCGGCCATTTCTCCGATAAATTTCTTTATCAAGCCAAGTCTACCTTCGCTCATTAAACCCTTGCTTTTTATCCAATCTGCAACAGATAGCTTTTGTGTTGAATTAGGTGCTGGGGTAAATAAAGCATCGTAAGCTGCCCTAAAGTTAAATACGGGAGACCCTTCTCCACCACCCTTTTCAAAAATAGCATCCATTAAAGAAGATAAGAAAGCTTGATCGGCTTCTTTCTTTGTAATCTTTGCACCCTTGTTAAGTCCCTTTTCAATAACAGTAACTCCGCCTTCTCCTAAATCTTCAATGACGCGATAAAGCTCATTTAATTCTGAAAAAGGTCGTGGGTTATTGTCTGAAATAGCTTTTTGCATAGCTACTGTCGGATTAAAGGTTTTGTCCTCTAGCAAACTATATAAAGTAATACCTTGCTTTCTTTGTTTATCGAGAGCTTTAGTTTCTGCAATAGTCTTTTTAAGACCAGTCCTTGTTTTCAAAGCCTGTGTCAGCTCGGCTTTCAAGTTTGGCAAAATATTCAACAACTGATCATTGTCGTCCATCCAAGCCTGAAGATTAGACCAACCACCGGTAACTTCACCTTGTTGATCGTAAGTTAATTTAGCTCTAGCATCTTGAAGTAAAGATTGTTCCGCGGACCTTATATTAGTCATAGATCCAACCATTTCTTGAAGATCCTGACGTAGTCCAGGGATAGAATCAATCTTATCTTCGTGACGTACTGCCCAGTTGTGCAAGGCTTCCATATCAATGGCTCTTGTTTCTGGATTTATCACGCCCTCGTTAAGTGCTAAATCAAACAACTCCTGACCGGACTTTTGATCCGCATCCGACAAGATCTTAGTAAGCATTGCGTTAAATTGGAACTGGGATGCTTTATCTAGCTCCACGGCCCTGTAAAAAGCACCATCTGCTCTTTGAATGATTTTAGAAACGTCCTGCCAACTCATTCTTGATTTACCAGAACTGGTTAACCCTAGTAGGTCTGCTGCCCAGCCTCGTGCAAAAACCTCAGCTTTAGCCGCACTAAAAGTTCTTGCGTTATCGTAATCAGCGTTTACGCCAATAGGTAAAGAATCTAAATCCTCTAGCATAGCATCTCGCATCTTTCCTACGATACGAGCATAGTTGTTATTAGTCTGAGTTCCTGAGCTAGAAGCAGATAAATTTTGAGCGTCAGTTCTAGCTACTTTTCTCCAGTTGACTAGCTGCTTGACACTAACACCACCCGCCTCTTCTGGTAGAAGACGAGACTCTTCTTCTTGTATTTTTCTTTTTCGATTAAGAAGACTGGCGTAACTATCAAGAGCTCTAGCTAATTGAGTTGTTCTAGGGCCCTTGTCTTCACTGGTTTTTAATCGATCTGCTAATTGCCTAAGGTCTTGAACTTTCTGAAACGGTGATTTATCTGACGCGTCTAAGCGACGAATGACAGCTAACAAGTCATCCGCTTCGGTAGTTCCTTCTAAGTCATTTACAAGCTTATCAAAAGCTTTTTGTTCTGGTAATACGTCATCTGATCTACTGGATAGCCCAAGTCGTCTACTTTCCTGTTCTACAATGCCGTCGTAGAACTTCATTGTATCGTTGTTCAAGAACTTTTTTCGTACCTTGGTATCCATGCCAGCAAGCTCTTGTCTCCAAACTCGTACAAAGTTTGGAACCTCTGATACTGTGCCATCAGGATGCTGGAATTCATTTATAATAATATTGTTTTGAATTTTTCTCCATAGCCGGTCTTCTTTTCCAGAAGACCAATTATCTACGGCTTCTAACGATTCAAGCAACTTTTCAGCTTCCGTTCTTTCGTCAGTTCTAAGTCTCTTAGAAGCTCTTTGAACTCTGTCTTGAGCTTGAGCTACCTGATTGACTATTTCAGCTTCCCAAAGGCTAGTCTGGATGGTCGCTAAATCTTGTAAAGATTCTTTAGACCCGTCGGTATAAAGAAGAACAATAGCCTTACGCAAAGCCTCAATAGAATCGTTTGCTCTCTTACGTAGCTCGGGAGTTTGTAACTCATTGTTCAATTGGTCTTTATACTGACCTAATAACCCAAGAAGAGTCGGACTTCGAGTAGCGGTAACTACGTCATATCCGCCACCTTCCGTAGCCTGCAATGCCGCTCTTTTTGCTAAATCTTCATTACCACTTTCTCTGACAGCCTCATCAATCAGGTTTTGGAACTCATCTGACCTTAAAAGCTTCTCTATTTCTTCTGGATCTTCGTCATTAAGGCGTAATTGAGAAGAAACATAACGACCAACCATCGTTAAATCTTCATCGCTTAAATCTGCTTCCGGTATCCCTTCTTTCCCCCGTCCTTTACCCCTTAATCGTTTCATTAAATTCACAACGCCCTGTCTTCCAAGGGTAGCTATCAAGGGTATACGCTTTAGGAGTAAGTCTCCCGCAACAGAACCAGTAACACCTGCGCCTGCTTCAATACCAAGTCTGGCAAGTCCTCCAATATCAGCCTTTTCTGCTTGGTATGCGGCTGCTGCGGTTGCAGTCGTTGCTGCGCCTTCAAGAAAGGCTGCTCTTAATGGGTGATTTTTGTAGTAAGCCAAAGACTTATCTAAAGAACTTTGTAATCTTTCTGCCGTGCGAATGCTTCTAGGTAAAGTTTTAAGGATAGCTGCTTCTGCTATCTCCTCATCCTTCATGTTATTAGCCAACCACTCTCTAGGTCCAATAGATGTGGTCTTTTTGACTAAATAAGGAAACAAACTAAATGCCGTATTACCTACGGCAGCTTTTGTTGCTTCATAGGCACCTTGAGTACCCGGTAAAGTTATTCCGCGCTTACCAAATAGCTCGTCATAAACATCCTGTGTTTGCTTATAAGCAACGGCTGAAGCACCCAAACCAGCTAAAAACGGAACGCCTACTCTAATTCCAAGGCCCGCCCAGTTGTTCGGCATAACGCCAATACGGTTTAAAAAACGACCAGTGTTAAATGTAGTCGCTCGAAAAGCAGCTGAAGCCGCAGCCGAGGCTGGAGTCTCACGCTTTAAAGCTTCCCCTATATCTCGTAATGTATTCGTTCCAGTTTCAAACGGATTACCCTCATAATCCTCAGCTAGTAAAGCTATGATTTGCTTATCGGAAAGACGGACACCTTCACCCTTGTCATCTACTTTCCCAATATCAAACAAGAAAGGGGCCGTTCCCTCTTTCAAGCCTTGGTAGGAAATATAGCCTTCGGGCTTTCCTTGAAAGCCATTAAGATACTTGATTGAGTCTGCTAAAGATTTGGCAAACAACGTAATATCGGGTAACGCTCCGGGTACCTTACTTCTTGCTTGTGTCAGTGATTGCCAGACATTACTAAAATCTTCTTGGCTAAATCTAACTTTGGGCCAAGCTTGAGGAGAAATTGTTTGAGCAACCGGCTGAACAACCTCTTCTTCAACAACCTCTGTTTCTATAGGAGTTTCAGCCATTGTTAGTCTCCGGTATTCTGTTTGTCAATTATATCCCGCATGCTTTCATTAGCTCTACTTACCTCTTTTAGCGATGCTGCCATCGATACGTCTCGGACTGGTCCTAAAATTTCTTTCAAACGATTAATCTCATAAATCTTTTGTTTAGACTGAGCCGCAACAGCCGAATCAACGCCAGAGGTGGATAGCAAAGTCTGTAAACGATATTCTTCGTTTTCAAGTTCATCATATAAGCCAATAAGCTTTTTAGCTTCTGTCTCAGGGTTACTAAAGAACGTTGCTTCATTCGGGAATAGCTCTTGAACCGTTTCTAGTTCTGCAACCGCAAATCGAGGAGAAGTAGATAGCGCGGATCTTCCAAGAATTCTTATCAACCTAACGGCTTGACGAGATTCTTGCGTATCCGCAAACAAATCTGCAAAAGTTTCTGGGGCTAACACGCCACCTGCAACCGCGTCTACGGCCGCAAAAACATTTGACCAAAAACCTGTTCCATTTTTTGCTGCTTGTAAACCATTTTTAACCGCAAGAATATCTTCACGTTTTAGTTGTTCCATCACCGGCTGACCATTTGCGTCAAGTTTTGGTTTTCCGTCTTTACCTAAAACAGGAACTTGCAATCTCTCAGCAAATTTTTCATCTAATCGAGCTAAAGCGGCTTTAGCCTGACCGATTCTCTTAGCATCAGAATGAACTTGCCATGTTATTGTGTCATTAACAGGGAAAGCATTACCCGGAGTTACCCTGACATCACCGTTTTCAAGAACAATAGTTCGACCACCGTCGTAAGACAAATAGACACCGTCGTCTAAACCTTCCACGTCACGAACATACATGCCCTTAGTGGTTCTTACTTCTGTACCAATATATTCCATACTTGCCGAATCAGGTTTTAGTGCATTCATCTGATTCGCTTTACGAATCAAAGCCTGACCTTCTCTGGTATTGGTATCAACTACAGTTTCAATAAGTTTACCCTTGCTGTCTTTGTAACTTACCTTCATCAATTTAGGCGTTGCGGTGCTCTTCTTGTCCGCAGAATACAAATCTGGATTTACTATATTTCCCGTACTCTTATCGTAAACCTGTATTTTTACGGTTTCGCCATCATCAAATTCTCTAAACTCATACTGAGGCGCAAGACCAAGCAGAACTGCCTGTTGGTTTTTTGGCAGTGCAAAGAAAGCATCTTTAGTCATGCCGAATTTTCTAAAATAATCCTCATCGGTTATTGTAGGTAATCCGCGTACAAACCGTAGATCTTCTGGGCTAAGTTTTGCAAGCTCCTCATCAGTCCATCCGAGTTTATTAAATCGTTCTTTTGGCGTAACGATGTTGCTCATGTCGTCCAGCGCAGTAGCGTTAGAATCAAATATCTCAGCTGCTTGATCCTGAGTTAAGAAAGGAGCGGTTCCTTGCTCATAAAACCTACCGTTTAAAGTAATACCGTTAGGGTCCGCAACATAATATTGTTTTCTGCTTCGAGCTTGTTCTCTAAGCTTTTCGGCATCTACTGTTCCCTGCTTTGCATAGTTCCTTTGTACCGCAACGTTATATTTAAGCGTTCCAGGTATGGCCGTAAACGTATCTCCGCTAGGAGTTATGAACACCTCGGCATCCACTTTTACCGGAGCAGGCTTCTGAACTTCTTCATACAGATCGTTCTTGATTAAATCTTTGGCCTGAGTGGTCCTTCGATCATATCCTTTAGTATCGCCAGTCTCTTTATTTCTAAGGTAAACGATGTCTTCCTTCGGCGCATCCGAGCGCTGCCAAGGAGTTTCTTGTGTGACATAAGTCATGTATTCAGGGCCGCCAACTAGGACATCTTTATATTCACCTGTCTGAGGATTAAAGAATCCTTCAAGTTTTGGAGCTTCTGCCGCTTTTGTGCTTATCTTTTCGACTGAAATAGTTCCACCGAAAGGAGCAATCTCTTGTCTAAGAGATGCTAGTTCGCCCTGAGTGAGAGGCGTTTCGATAGTTTCAATTAATTGATCCTGACCGTTGAAAACTTTAACTCTAACTGGCTCTGATACAGGCTTTAACGACTCGGCAAACATTAAATTAGACCGCTCCATAGCACCTTGAGCTGCGGCTAAATCCATCTGTCGTTGTTGTTCTACCTGTTTTTGCTTAAATCCTTCAAGAGCCGCGGCCCGTTCTCCAATTCTAGGGAACAATTGGGTCTGCTGTGCTGCATACGCAAGCTTCTCTGCAAGACTCATGGTCCGTGGGCCGGGGGCCGCGATTGCTAGTCCAGTCTGCGCTAAATCAAAAAGCATTTGAGCTTGGGTCAAATCTTGTTGACCTTTTAGCGCTCTCGTTTGTGCGTCCTGATCTAAGAGTTGACCGTAAAACGCCCGCTGTTGTTGAAATTGGTCTTTTAAGTAAGGATCTATAACGGGGGTACCGCCATTAGCCATGCGTTGAACCGCACCCCCATATCTAAAATTTACAGGAGCAGGGCCCTCCTCAGCGCCCATGTCAACCGTGGACATAATGCCTTGTGCCATGTCTCCTGAAACAGGTTGTCCCATCTGCTCTTGTGCTAGTCCACCAATCCCTTGATCAACCTGTGCCATCATCATGACCGGCTGAACCAAAGTCAAAACAGACTCTGGTGTTTGTTGAGCATCCTCTGGACCAACATACTGAGCTAACTCCTCACGTCGCTCTTCGATTGTCGCCGGAGCTTCTCTCATCGAGTTCATTACTTCTTCGTAACTCTCTGCATCGTCAACCGCTTGCGTCCCCTCTTGGGCCTGCATCAACATTTGTGCAAGAGCTTGTTGGTCGATTCCGGCAGCTTGAGCCATAGGAGGCATAGCTGCGTCCGGTGCCATTGGAGCAGCAGGCATTGGAGCCATCCCGCCTTCCTGCATGTAGTTTACCTGACCGCCGTAGGCATAATCCTGTACGCTACCACCGTCTGTATCACCCGGAGAAAAAGCAGGCCGCCCTCTAATGTAATCCATAAACTGTTGTATGTAGCTTCGATCCATCTCTTCTTGCTCTCTTCGAGCTCGGTCTAGGCCCTCTTGCATGCGACGTTCAGCTTCTCGCTGCCGATACATTTCTTCCCGCATCAGACGCTCTTCATCGGTAAGATCCATAGAAGCAAACTCTGGATCTCCAGGAGGAATTCCACCGTTGCTCATCGGTATCACCCCGCGACCCATCAAAATATCTTTCTGCGTCACTTGCCCATCACCGCTAAGATCAGGAAAAGCCGCACCGCCCTTGGCAAACATCTGCCTTGCCATTAATTCTCTATTCATCATTAAAATAACCCCGCTTTACTTGCTCCGGCTGCTGCCGAAAGACCTGCGATACCCAGTCCAAGAATCTTCTCTCCAGTGGAAACTGATGGTGTAGTTGTTCCTGTCAAAGACATCTGACTAGAAGGAGCACCCTTGTAAATGTCAGACAAGAAACCAAGACGCTGATATGGCTCGTAAGCTTGCTGAAGCGCTGTCTGACGCTGTGCCTCAAGCTCTGCCTGTTGCTGCTGTTGCATCTTCTGCCCAATATCGAACAAGAAACCAGCCTCCTGTTGACCCAACTGCTGTTGCTGTTGACCCAAAGAAGCCTGTCTCAAACCAAGTGTGCCCAACGCCTCACCTTGTTGTAGCCCAAGCTGACCGTAATCAATGCCCAAACCGCCAACACCTTGAGCAAGCCTACCCGCTAATTCTTGACCAGTAAGACCAAGTTGACCCGCTTGTTGTGCCCCCTGAAGACCTAACTGACCCGTCTGTATCGTTCTAGCCTGCTGTGCTTCAAACGCCTGTTGAGCACGATTAGCCGCATCCTGAAACCCGCCAAGCCTTAATTGACCCGCGGTCCGTGCTTGCTGTTCCAAGATGTTACGTGCAAGTTCCTGCTCTGCTACCGCCTGACGAGACCCGCCAAACGCACCAGAGCCCACGGCCTGCGCTCCAATGCCCTGCTGCTGTATTTGTCCTTGTCTGGCAATATCTGCTAAAGCTTGCTGTACGACAGCTTCTTCAAAAGGGCTTTGGTATAGGGCAATGTCCCTTGGGTCAAATCGTCCGGTGGCTGTTGCAGCGCCAGCCAACGCACCTTCGATCCCTTGCTGTGCTGCTGCTACCTGAGGCTGTATACCTGCGGCGGCTTGACGTATTCCAGTTGCCGCTTCTTGCTGAAATGGAGCGGCACCGGTCATAACGCCGCCTATTCCTGTTTGAGCATCACCTAGTGTAAATCCCGCTTCCGTCAAGTAGGGTTGGAAACTACCAATACCTTTTTCGGCAGCGCCAAAAGCCGCAAGCTGTAACGGAGAAAGACCCGCTATTTGTTGGGCCGGAATACTTACTGGTTGATCCGCTAATGTTTTTGCGGACTCTAATAAGCCAAGCTTAATAGCCTCAATTGGGGCCGCTTCGCGGATTATCTGTTCGGTGACCTCGGCCATTATGCCATCCTTCCTTTACGCTCTAGATTAGCCATGACATCGTACATTCTATTTATACCTCGGTTTAAGTCTCCGCCACCGGCACCTTTTACAGCATCTGTCGTCATAACAAACTCACCGGGCATTAGCATCGCTCTAACGCTATCTTTGCCGGGTATTCCTTCATCTGGCATGATTCCTCCCGTTCGACGTGGGAAAATTTCGCCGCCATCTTTTACCATTTGAACAGGTGCCCTAAAGAAGGGGCTGTATTCGCTAGGACGGCTTTGGATCAGGTCTTGATAAGCCGGAGCAAAAGAGGCCGTGTACGTTGTCTGAGGCTGGTATGTAGTACTCGGTGCGCTATACAAAGACGTAAACTGTGTCTTAGGTTGGAAATAAGTTGGCTCGGCAGTTGCAATATTTACCATATATTTCTCTGGGTTAGCTGCAAGCAAGTCTGCTCCGGTGATCACGTTACCCGCGGCATCTTTTTCTAAAACACCTGGATCTTCCTCTGGAGGAGTTTCAAATCCGTCCATTAGGTACGTCGCACCGCCTACAAGTGCGGCAGTTGGGCCGAATTTTCTTAGGAAACTTGGACCAGCTACGGTAGTTGAATTCATAGCTTCTGTAGCAAACTGTTCAGCAAAAGCTGGACTCTTTCCGGAGTTTATTGCAGATTCATAGGCTGACTCATATCTAGATAACTTAGCAGCATCAATCTCGGCACCTGTTGGTGTTTTACCAAACAACAGATCGCTTCCTTTTTGAGCATAACCCTTACCTGTCTCATACAGTTCGCTAACTCTGTCTGAGAACGACGTTTTTGGTGTTACGTCCGGACTAAGGGCTTGATTCCCAGAAGCCCCCGTGTATTGTCGAGCGCTAGGCATATCTGCGCCAAGCATACCACCTGCATCTGGTCTTTGTTGACCAAACGCTATAGATTCGTCATAGAAAGCTTGTGTATCTGCATATTGAGGAAGTGGTTCACCACCGCCTAGAATGTCTGACGCATATTGTTCTTGAGCGCTAATTACCTCTCCATTTGCACTAGGGGCAGTTGATGTTGCCGCTCCCGTAGTACTAGAGGTCGGAGCCGCCGCAGGGGTTGGCGTATATGCCCTAAAGAAGTTTTCAGGGCCTGTAATGCCTTGCATCGTCTGACTAAACCTAGCGCCCGGGTCAGCAAAAGCGTTGCTTACATTCTCACTAAAAGTGCCCGGTCCGCTAACCCCTTGGAAAGCCGCACCGCTCAAACCAGAAATAGCCGCAGATTTAAGCGCATCTTTAAAACTTCCGCCCTGTATCAAAGTAGCAATACCTGAACCAAGAGCCGCTCCATACACAGGACCTAACGGGGTCATAGCTAATGCAATCGGCAATACAATCGGAGCAACCTTCTTAACTACTTTTTTGACTGATTTAGCAACGCTACTGACTGCGCTTTTGACCCTTCGAACAACGCTTTTAAAGAAGCCAAACTCCATCAACCCCGTCTCAGGGTTAATTGAATTGGACTCAGAACCAACAACGTAACGCTCAGGATCTTCAATACCCCGAGCCATCATGTCATCAAAAATAGCTTGTTTTAGAGCAGGATTACTCTCTAATACTTCCCGTGGAACAACGATCTCACCAGTCTGAGCATGAACAAGAGAGTCATCGCCATAACGACCTAATGCCGCCATTTGCTGGGCAACATCCCCAAACTCCGCGATACCTGAGTTGCCAAAAGATCTTTCGGCCTCCTGTCGCTCTAGTTCATTTAAGTCCTCGTCCGACATTAAAAAGTCGGCTACTCCACCTTCCGGTACAAGAACCTCTTCGTATTCTGCGGTCATCTCAGCCATCAGCCTGCTCCACCAGATATGCTCTCGGGCATAGTTACTTGAATTATTGTACTTTTACTTTCTTCCCCCGTCCACGAATTACCGCAATCTGGGCAGTTTCCGCCAGGATATGACTGTATTTCTTCAGGGGTGTCCACCGCATTGCCACAATTAGCGCAATGAATAAGATCACGGCTGGTGGAGGGTTTCCATTTGGAGCCGTCATCCATTGTAAATATCGTATCGTCACTCATGCTGTCGTCACCGTTACAGCCCCTACGGAGCCGGTTGCCTGCTGACCACGGGCATGAGGCTTGTTTATTAAGGCTATTTTAACAAAACCTTCCTGTTGAAACAAAGCCCCATTCTCTAATCCGCTATCATCAGTTTGTAGGTTAGTTAGTACCAAAAAAGTGTTTCGACCCTCTCCTGGGTTCTGCATCTGTTCCAGATACACCGAAAATGACCGTACCACCTCTGTAATGTATTGCCTGTCATATTCATTGGGCGGTACCGGAAAAAACGGTAATACCAGATTTCTAGACATTATCTACGTCCGTCCGGCTTAATATCCACCCTTGGAGACCCTAAACGCCAAGCCAGACCTGTCTGATCTCCAGATATCTTAAATGCCATCGAGCGCCCACGAAGCCTAACATCCACATCGTTTGTAAACTGCTCTACCGGTACAGAAGCACTTTTTACCACCGAACTATCGGTTGTTTTCGTATAGTCCTGACCCGGAAAATTACGAACCTCCAAGGTCATCGTGGCCGTAGGTGACTCGTTCGTGCTGTCTCTAAAAGTCATGTCAGGTATCAATCGACGGATAAACATGAACCGATCCCCGTCACCAATATCTATCTGACTACTCTCGATATATGAAGAAATAGCCGCAGCCGGAGACACACTACCGTCATCCAGACCAAATTCATGATAA
>Ga0208899_1001934_pt1 | contig 14288 bp, 25 predicted proteins | sample VirMetDEL_Nov_24_FD_184518 | JGI IMG/M metagenome (GOLD analysis project Ga0208899, IMG submission 184518) | Aqueous microbial communities from the Delaware River and Bay under freshwater to marine salinity gradient to study organic matter... | ecosystem: Environmental > Aquatic > Marine >... | reverse complement strand
AGCCACAGAAGTAGGCGAATGAACCACAGAACTAGGCGTGCGATCAGTGCCATAAGCGAAGGCGGCGCAACCGAGAAAGAAACCAAAAGCAAGACCAACAAGGCGAGGTTTGAATTCAGATTTGCGGCTGTAAGTTTCCAGCCTGATCGGACCTGGCATTTGTGCGCGGCGCTTGCGTGTCAATGATGGGCGGGTTTTGCCGCGTTGTGAAGTGCGGTGTTGTGTTTGTTTGACTTGCATGAGTGGTGAGTGGTTATTGGGTGCCTCTGCGTGATCGCAGCTCTGCTGAGGCGGTAGGAGGCTGGCGCTTAACTCGTCCTGCGCGGAGGGAGCGGGGCCGTTATCCCGATTCGGGGCGAACCCCTTGGCTGACGCCACTATGGCACGCCATAGAGGGCGATGGGAGGCCACGCGCAACAATCAGCAACAATCTCCGCTTAAGTCTGATCGGTCCCCGAGGCAGTCATCAGCAGGCCACCGCCAACGCGATCAGCTCACGCTTGGCCGTCTTGCGGCGCAGCCCAGTCAATTCTCGAATCTGCTTGCAGGTCATCTGCTCAAAATCGTCAGCCAACAAGCTCAGCGGATGCACGGCAGGTATTGGCAACGCAGCGGGCTTGGCCAATACATCGGCCTCATGCACCCACAATCGGCGCCAGGCCGCGGCCATCTGATCGTTGCGAGCATGTAAGGCTTCGCCTGTCAGATAGCCGAGGCGGTATGCCAGCTCAACGGCCAACAACAGGCAGGTGATCAGCAATGCAATCACAGGTGCTGCAAGGCGAGCAGCACGCTCAAGCCCAAAAGCAACCTGATTAATGGTTGGGATTTTCATGGTGTTTTCCGGTAACAGTGCGACCGCGAGCCATCGCTTCCAGGCTCAAGCGGTCGAGGAAGGAAAACCCAAGGACCAATCAGTGGGTTTAGTTGTCGATGTTCTGTGCCATGGGGCGTCGTCTGATCCGTCTCCCTACCGGAGGCGGCGGCTCATCACCGCTCACGCCGTAACCGGATTCACGGCCAGGCCGTTCCCTTGACCTGGCCATTATGGCACGCCATGGAGCGGTTAGACCCTTGCCAAGGTCACCCGCTCCGGCTGGTTCTGGTACTTCCCTGCGCGATCCTCGTAAGTCGTCTCACATGGATCACCCTCGAAAAACAGCAGCTGACAAATGCCCTCGTTTGCGTAAACTCTGCAATCGGCACCTGATGAATTGCTGAATTCGAGTGTCAGGTGGCCCTCCCATCCAGCCTCTGCTGGCGTCGTGTTCACGATGATGCCCAGACGTGCATAGGTGCTTTTGCCTACGCAGATCACCGTGATATTGGACGGAACCCGCATCTTCTCTAGCGCCACACCCAAGCCATATGAATGGGCAGGCAAGACAAAATACTGCCCGTCTTCATCCTCGTGTAATGGTGCAGGCTCAAGATTTGCAGCGTTGAACCGCTTGGGATTCATCACCGTGCCAGGCACATGACGAAAAACCAAAAATTCCTTTGCCGACAATCGCAAGTCGTACCCATAAGACGAGCACCCAAAGCTCAACACGGGCTGAGCATTCAGCTCAGGATCCAAGTAACGCACCAGCCTCCCTTGAAATGGCTCAAGCATTCCCTGCTCGGCCTGCTCCTGAATCCAGCGGTCGTTTTTAAGCATCGAAATCATCCGTTGCGGTTAGGTCAATCATCCTTTGCGTGCTTGACGCTTGTCCAATACGGCTCACCAGGCTTGCCACGCCGAACCTTCCCGCACTTGGGACGCTCAGCCCATGCCTTCACCGTTGCCTCTGCAACCTCGCTATAGCCAGGCAATGCAAGGTCCGGGCGGCGCTCAAAGATTTCTTGCCAATTCAGCTTTCCCACATCACTCCGGCTTTTACAGCCATTTTCCTAAGCTCCTCCATCTCAGAGCTAATGCCCTGCATCTCCTCAAGCGTTACTTCGCACGTTGACCAGCGATGGCGGCAATCCTGGCAATGCAAGCGCCGCCATACATAACGCTCAATTCCCAGATCAGCCAAATAGCCCATCCGGCTTGGTGGTGACGTGTAGGAGCTTCTGCTGTCACGTGTCCAAACCTGAAACGAGCCGCATTCAATGCAGCGCTTTGTGGGCTCTTTGTTCACCATTCCGGTTGCATCAGGCGGTGAGTATCCCATGCGTCAAGCCATTTGCAATGGCACTCTTCAGGATCTGAATGCTTCACCGCAACATCGCCAGGACCGCTTACAACCGTTACGCATTTATCAACGCGCAAGCCATGCAGATCAATCAGCATATGTGAGTATGCGCCGAGTTGCGCATCTGCCTTTTTGCGCGACTTCACGCCATGAACACTGCCAACCGTCTTCAGGTCGCCCAAGCACAGCGTGCCCTGTGCCGTGCGCAATAGAAAGTCAAACGAGCCGCCAACGCGCTTCACAGGATCGCAAACTGCGTATTCAATCGCGAGCACCTCGCAATCATTGAACAACCAGCAATCAAGCAACGGATCGATCCACTTATAGAAACGTTCTTCTGCCACCACGCCTTTGTTGCTCAGGTGGTTTTCAAGTGCTTTGTGAATGGTGTTGCCACGCAATTCCCAGCCATCCGGCCCATCCTTTTTGGCCATAACTCGTTCAAAGTCGGAACTAGTCAAGGGCGATGCAATAGAGCTGACAGACCAAGGCAACCAGTCGCCCTTGTAGCAGTAGCGGTGTGCTGTTTTGTTGAACTCAAGGCCCTCCACAGGAGGCAGGAGCGAGGCCCCCGCAGAGGCGCCCTGTTGTTCTGGCGTTGTCCTGCTGTTGCTCTGCTGTTGCACTGGGGTTGCGCTCTGGGCCAACTGAGGTTACCCTGCCGTTGCCTTTGACGCAACTGATGGACAACACGGTGTGGGGTGTTCGCCTGAGCGCAGACGAGCACGAGTACCTAGAGGCCCTTGCTTCACAAACAGACGGAATCCTCACAAAGGCAGGTGTGGTGCGGGTTTTGATCCGACAAGCACAGGCTTCAGCATGGAATCCTCTTGACTCGTCTGGTACGCTGGGGCTCGCCAAGCGCAGCGAAGAGGCGAGTCCCTCTTCTTCTTCTTACACTCTTACTTCTTCTTCTTCTTCTTCTTCTTCCATAGAAGATAAAACCAAAGAAAAAAAACAAAGCAAAAAAGAAAGCGCGGAACCGTCCGCGGGTTCCTCTCGTTATCCCGAAAGGGAGCGCAGAGCTGCGGTTGTTCGTCGCACGAAGGGTTCGCCTGAGTTTGAAAGTTTCTGGGGCATCTACCAGTCATGCACCAAGAAGGTCAACAATCAATCCAAGGCGAAGGCATGGGAATGCTGGGAGCAGCTCGTGCCTGAAATGGACCCAGCCGATCTGATCAAGGCGATCACCATCTCCGTTGAACAAATCCGCATGCTCGAAAGCGCAGGCGAGTTTGCCGCGCCATTGCCCGATGCCTTCCGCTGGCTTCGAGACGAGCGCTACGCCGTAGCTCTTGAAAACCATTCGTCAACTGAATCAAACAAACCTTCCTGGATGCTTTGATGAAACTCTTTGAACCTCAAGCCGTTAATCAATTTGTTGTTGCCTGTCTGCCGCTTCAAGCGCGTGAAGGGGTGGCACCTGATTACCGATCGATAGCGGCCAACGACATCGAGAGCGCTTTGCGGCAACTGGATGCTGCACGCCTTCGCCCTGTTTATCCGCACGTTCTTGGGCGGTACGATGACAAAGGCAGATACATGACCTACAAGCCGCCTGTTGATGGCTTGACGCCAGGTCGTTTTGTTTTGCATCCGCTTGCCGAAAAGGAAATGACTGAAGCGGGCTGGCACTGATGGCTTTGGTTCGTCTTTCGAGCGAGCACGCTGCACGATCGCTCCTGCAACGCCTTCTCAACGCAGGGCGCGCCACAATCGAGCAATTCGACCCGCCGCCGCCTGGTCACCTCAACCCCTCCTGCTACCGCAACCTTGCACGCGCCCCAGAAGCCCCTGAAACCGTTCAAATCAGCGATCCGCGTGACTTCACCCCCATCGCAGGGCAAACCCTTGCTCTAGGGCCTTCTGGAGGCCTTTCAGAGCCTTGCGATGATCACCGCGTGCCGCCACCGCCTGATCAGCCCGCCCCTCCTACCGATCACGCCCTGCATTTCGACCCAGACTCACTCGATTTTTGATGTCCAGCAAAATCCGCTCAGGTCACACCGTCATCAAGGTTTCCCTGCCCCAGAGCGAGGTGCTCCCCTTTAAGCACTTCTGCCTTGATCAAGGCACAACCATGAGTGACTTCGCACGCTCTGCCATTCAGGACTCCCTGCGAGCCTCTACAAACCCCTTCAAGCTCCCTGTTGGTGCCAACGTCTTCGCTGATGCCGTAGAAGCCGCTGCACGCGCCTCTGCTGGTATCCCACGCACTCAACTCGAAGCCATCACCGCCGCTATCGTCATCGCACTCAATGAAAAAACTGCCGTTTGATACATGGTGCGCTGATTACGTCGATTTCCTTGTCAAATGTGCTATCGACTTGCACCATGAACGCATTCAACGCGCATACGAACGCGTGACAGCAGAGCCAACCATCACTCAGCTAGAAGGCGATTGCATCCGCGTCTGCCTTGATGGCAACTGCGGTTTTGTCTCCTCTTTTCACCTCGTCGAACCTAAACTCAACCAACTGCGTGCCGCAAATGACAACTCCACAGCAAGCCGCGAAAAACCTCCGCACCACACCAACCAAACACGGTGCTGAAGACATCGAAGCCATGAACAACCGCGTCTTGGCACTTGAATGGCTATACCGCCTTCAAGGCAGAGCAAACGCAAAACCTCCTCTACGCTGCACCTACACCGGCTTATGGCAATCTTTAGAGTAAAAACTGGGCAGCTAACGTTACTCAAACCTGATTAAGTTGTGACTTCGATCAATAGCCTCCTCCCTGATCACAAGAACGCTCGCAAGCGCACTGATCGCTCTGCGTCCTTAATCAAGGAGTCAATTGACCGTTACGGTGCCGCACGTTCCATCGTCATCGACGAAGACAACCGCATCCTCGCGGGCAACGGCACCATCGAAGGCGCTAAAGCCGCGGGCATCAAAAATGTCCGCATCATCGAAACCGATGGCCAAGAGGTAATCGCCGTCCGCCGCACTGGCCTATCAGAAGACGAGAAAATCGGCCTTGCACTAGCCGATAACCGCACTAGCGACCTCTCCGAATGGGATCAGGAGATGCTCCGCCGCCTCTCCGAAGAGCACGACATCTCACCTTGGTTTGAGCAAGACGACCTCGACGAACTCCTCGCTGTAACCGAACTCGCCCCAGAAGAGGGCAAGACCGACCCCGACGAGGTGCCAGAGGCACCCGAGCAACCCATCACCAAGCCAGGTGACCTTTGGATCCTTGGCAACCACCGCCTCCTCTGCGGTGACAGCACCAACATCCAGCACGTCGAACGCCTCATGGATGGCAAGAAGGCCGACATGGTCTTCACCGACCCGCCATACAACATCGGCTTTGGCGGCACCATGTCAAATACAACTAAGAATGGGAAGCTCGTACCCCACGTGGGTATGAACGCCAAGTACGAAGCAATCCACAACGACAAAAAATCCCCCGAAGAGTTCCAAGACTTCATCCGCTCTGTCCTCTCCGCCATTCAGCTCAACTGCTCAGGGGCCTACTACATCTCCTTTGGTAGTGGCAATTTCCACGAACTCCTCACCCCTGTCGCCTCCTCCATTGGATACAAGTCCATCATCATCTGGGTGAAAAACCAGTCCCCTATGGGCGGTGGCGCTTACCGTCGCCGCTACGAACCCATCATTTACGGCAACTTCTCGGGTGACTTCTACGGCACCCCATACTCCGAAGATGATGTCTGGGAGTTCGACCGAACAAACAAAAACGACCTCCATCCAACGATGAAGCCTGTCGATCTCGTAGCCAATGCCTTAAGCCACGGCTCTAAGACAGGCGGCTCCGTTCTTGACCTCTTCATGGGCTCAGGCACCACCATCATCGCTGCTGAAAAGACTCGCCGTTCTGCTTACGGCATGGAACTCGACCCCGCCTACTGCGACGTCATCGTCAAACGCTGGGAAGACTTCACTGGCAATACCGCTGTCTGTCATCCCTCAGACGCACACTTCAACCAGGAGCAAGAGGAGCTGTTCTGATGGCTGGGCGCAAGTCCACCGCTGCTGAAAAGGATTACCGCACCAACCGTGTGGCAAGGCTTCTGAGCAATGGCGCTGTCCGCTCAGAAGTCTTGCAATACGCAGCAGCTGAATGGGGTGTTTCAGTTAGGACCGCTGATACCTACATCGCCGCTGCACGCGAAGTCCTTAAGGCTGACTGGGACATCGACCGCCGCACCTTTACTGCAGAGCTGCTCAGCCAGCTAGCCAGCCTCCAGAAGGAAGCACGCAAGAGCAACCAACCGCACGTTGCCCTGGGCTGCATTAACACCGCTGCAAAGATCGCTCAGCTGTTTTCGTGAGCATCCTCGACCTATGCGCTGGTGGCAAAGTTTTAGAGCCGCCGTTCTTTCAGGCTTCCGATCGTGACTGGACTCCTTTTGCCAAGCAGCTGTACGAGTCGCTGACGGGACCGCAGCGACAGGTCTGGGACAGTCCTGAGCGCTTCAAGCTGCTGTGTTCAGGCAGGCGCTTTGGTAAAACCTATCTTTGCATTGCACGTCTAATTGCTTGGGCAATCGAGCACCCAGGCAGCCTGAACTGGTACGTCACGCAGAATTACAAGTCGGCAAAGCAAATCGCATGGCGACAGCTGCGCTCGATGATTCCCGTTGAAATGTTCGCCAAGAAGAACGAGGCGGAGCTTTCTGTTGAGCTAACCAACGGCAGCCGCGTGCAGCTAAAGGGTGCAGAGAATGCCGACTCCCTACGCGGCGTCAGCCTCAGCAGCCTGATCGTTGATGAGGCTGCCTACGTCAAGCAAGAAGCGTGGGAAATGGTCCTACGTCCTGCACTGTCCGATCAAGGTGGACCCGCATGGTTCATTACAACACCAGCCGGCCTTAATTGGTTTCACGATTTATGGGAGCAAGCAGCCAACCTAGAAGACTGGAAAACCTTTAGCTTCACCACCATCGAGGGTGGTAACGTTCCGCCAGAAGAGGTGGCCGCGGCCAAGCGCACACTAGACGATCGCACTTTTCGTCAAGAGTATCTAGCCTCATTCGAGACGCTTTCGGGTCGTGTCTACCCCGACTTCAGCGACGACAACATCTCGGCAGAAGTCAAAGACATCGGTGGGGAAATCTATTGGGGAACTGACTTTAACGTTGGTGTCATGGCTGGCGTTCTGGGCAGTCGTGTCGGTGACACTCTGCATATTTGGGATGAAATCACTGTGAAGCAGTCGAACACCGATGAGGTGTGCGCGATGCTTAAAGCAAAATTCCCTGGTCGTCATATCGTCGCCTACCCAGACCCAACAGGATCAGCGCGTAAAACCAGCGCAGCAGGCGAAACTGACCACGGCATAATCCGCCGCTACGGCTTCCAGTGCATTAGCCCCAAGCACCCTTGGGCGGTAAAAGACAAAATCAACAGCACGAATTGGATGGTAAAAACCGCCGACGGTCAAATCCGCCTATTCATCCACCCGCGTTGTAAGCACACGATCAAGGCGCTCAAAAACGTCACGTACAAGGAAGGCACGCAAGATTACGTGATCGATAAATCGGCAGGCATTGAGCACTGGACTGATGGCCTTGGCTACCTGATCCTCGGTGCGTTTAATCAGGTGAAGCCATGGCAAACAGCAAGCGGTGATCGCGCCCAGATCCAAAGGCGCATCAGCGAGAAGAGCAAGATGCTCGGCAGGCGTAGATTGCGCTAATCGTTTAGCAGCTTCTCACCGATCACATCCTTGAGTGCCTCGGTTTGAAGCAGCAAGTTAAAGCAGAGGTGGCGAAGCTTTTCTAGGTCATTGCAACGCATGATCTCTCGTTTTGCTGCTTCAATCGTGAATTCACGAGCAGTGCGCCAATCATTCATCGCTGTGAATAATGCTGTGCTCAGTTTGGCGGCACCGCAAACGTAGACTGAAGTGACGCGGAGTTTAGGCAAGACGTGACCCACCACCCGTATCCATCAGGCGTGTTCAACGGCCAGGAGCCGCTTGACCCGACGCTTGAGCGCAACCCTGGTAACGATCCAAGCTGGTTGGCGGGTCCGGTGTTGGAGATGAGCCAGCAATGGTTCCCTATCGACGTATGCGTTGGTGGCACGCAAGCACTGCGGCTGCACGCTGATACCTACATCCCGCGAGAGCCAGAGGAAGACGAGGAAACATGGCGACGACGGATTTATCACGCGACGCTTTCGCCATTCACGACTCGTATTGCTGAGCAGGCAGCTGGTCTGCTGCTGCGTAAGCCAATCCAGCTTGTGAGCAAGGATGAGGGCGGCGAGGTTGACCCGTTCTGGGAGGACTTCGCCCGTAACGTTGACGGCTACGGCACCACGATCGACGACTATGCACGCCGCCTTGTGATTAGCAGCCTGCTATATGGCCACGCTGCGACAATGGTTGATTATCCGAGCACTGAGCCTGCGCCGAACTTAGCCGCAGAACGGATGCTTGGTTTGCGTCCTTACTTCATCCACGTTGATGCAAAGCAGATTCTTGGTTGGCGAAAGGATGGTGATAGCCCAATCGCACCAATCACAATGGTGCGCATCAATGAGGTGATTAGCGAACCGCTAGGCGAGTTTGGTGATGAGCTTGTGCGCCAGGTGCGTGTGCTTGAACCTGGCCGCTGGCGTGTCTACCGCCGCGGAAACGACGATGAAGGCTGGGTGATTTATCAGGAAGGCGAAAGCAGCCTTGGGATTATTCCGCTTGCACCGACCTACAGCCAAAAGGTGTCGGAGTTTATTAGCAAGCCGCCGTTGCTGCCCATTGCAAACCTGAACATCAGTCACGCGCAAAGAGTGGCTGACTTGTGCCATAGCTTGCACGTTGCCGCCTTGCCGATTTTGATGCTGAAGGGCTTTGATGAATCCGGCCCGATCGGCTTGTCGGCAAATAGCTTGATCATGCTTCCTCCTGAGGGAGATGGCCGCTATGTCGAGCCTGCTAGCTCAGCTTTCGACGCGCAGCAATCATTTATCACTCAGCTTGAGTCTCAAATGTCAAACCTTGGGATTAGCACGCTATTTTCGCAGAAGGTTGCGGGTGAAACGGCTGAGAGCAAGCGTCTTTCGCGTACAGACTCAGACAGCCTGATAGCCATCGTCAGCAAGAACCTGCAAAACTCGCTGCAGATGGCAATGGACATGGCTGGCGCTTATATCGGCATTGAAGCGCCTGAGATCATGATTGATCGAGACTTTGACCTGCAGGTTCTAGATTCTGGCCAGATTCAGCAGTATATGCAGCTATGGAGCAACGGTGCGATCACCCATCAAACGCTGCTTGAGATGCTGAAGAAAGGCGAAGTGCTGCCAGAAATCGACATTGAGCGTGAGATTGAGCTAACCGAGCAAGAGCGTGGCGGCGGCATGATGGTTTCGATGTTGCCGCAACAAGGCGAGGAAGTGGTTGAGGTGGAAGCCGATGCAGACGATTGACCTGTGCGGCTTGGCGTAGGCCGGGCGACAGTGCGCCGCTCGGGGCCTTGACGATCCGCCTGTGGCATGCCATAATTCCATCAACGGGCACAGCCCGCCACTCAACACTCAACACTCATGACCACCAACACCGTCCAAATCCAGTCAGTTGGCCGCGTCGCAGGCAAGCCCGCAGGGGAACTCAAGCCTGGCGATCGCACCGTCTGGAACTTTGGCTACACCCACACCGTTGTCGCGATCGTTCGCGAAACCAAGGCTCAAGTCGTCATCGAGTTCGATGGCGGATGGCAAAAGCGCATGGGCAAGACTCGGCTGGTTGCCATGGCCTGATCCTGCTGGGCCCTCCGGGGCCTTGACAAGTATCCTCGGGGCGCCACGATGGCAATACAAGGGGATGGCCCACTCGCAAAACTCAATCACTCAAAACATGTTCACTCAAGAGCAGTTGGATCTTATTACCGAGATTGTCGATTTTCGGATTGCAAGTCACGAGCAATCAATGCATCAACTAATGCATAAAGGGGGCACCGGCTATCACACGCTTGAAGACATAAGAAACATTTTGGTAAACAGGCTAGATGAATTTCGTGACTTTTTGGGTGACGGCGATTTTCACATCTCTGTGCTTCATGCTTTTTTGAGAAAATCAGTGGAGCTGAGCCCTCTTGATAAGGAGTTGCGTTCTTACAATTCAGGCGCCCCCATCACTCGCTTCGAGCACCAAGTTTGTCAAGCTTTTAAGAAATGGCAGAATGCTCCCATAAAAAGAGCAGCCAGGCGTGGTTATTACCGGTTTGTAGATCCAGAAGAATTTTGAGTGCCAACTACTTCTGCCTTTTTAGTGAAAACAAATCATGACTCAACGCCCAAGCCCGCCGCATTTGCCTATGCCCGAAAAAATCCGCTCGATTGCTAAAGGCGTCACGCTTGCTGATTTGCTTGAAAGCCCGTCAATGGTTTCAGATGCAATCAGCTTGATCTGCAACATTCTGAACCATTCTTGGATGTATGAAGATCTGCAGACGGCAGACGAAGTTGATCTTGAGCGTGACTTGTTTGCGATCTCTCGTGCGTATGGTTACGGTGCGCGCAATGAAGCTTTCTTACACCTGCGCGAGCGACGCAACTTCAAGCTGGTCAAAAGGCACAATGACCATCATTTGCCTTGACAAGGCTGACTGTTCATAATGAATACGGCAAGACCACGTGGCAACGATGGGAACCATTCTGATTTCAATCGGCCTTTTGCTCTTGCCGTTTCTTATCTTGCGTCTTGAGCGTCAAGGGTTCCTAGTTGAAGGTGCAGGAGCCTTAATTGCTTATTGCAGAAAAACAGGGCAGCGCCTGTTACGCAAAGGCCTTAAAGCCATTTCAGCCTCTGTTCAGGTACGGCTTGCAATCGCTGCCCTTGCTCGAACCGCATTAAATCAAGGCATCAACAAGCGCGAAGAGGCCAAGCAACGCAAGCGTAAGGCCAAGCGCAGCAGCCAATCTTAGCCTTAGCAAAACGTCAAAACCGTTACTCTAGGGGTAAAGGCGTGGGCCATGATCGAGGTACTTGCTGCTGGTCTTGGCGCGTCGCTGAGTTTTGTCGGCCTGTCTTACACGTCATTCAGTCGTCGCAATAGCGAGACGCGTGAGGCAGTTGTAAGATTAACTGTTGCGGTTGAGAGTTTAAGCGAAAAGCTGGGTGATCTTCACGCTGATCTTCGCCAAAACAAGCGGGAAATATACGACAGGTTGCAAGCTCATGAGTCGCGCATCTCTGGCTTGGAGCACATAGTTGATAGCAGGCGAAACCAGTGATCAAGGCGCGGCAGCTGCTTTTGATAATGCTTGGCGGAATCATGATCGCTCAACTCAGTGTGTTCTGGTTCGCTGGTGTCGAATGCGCAAAGCTGGCAAGGTTTCAACCATCTGCAAGCGAAAACCCTTCATGCCAAAAAGTGAGCGACGATCTACAACGTGCCGTCGATGCTTACATTGCGGTGATCCTTGCGTTGCTGATACCGACTGATGGCGCGCCGTCTTAGGCCTATTCGATAGGCCCTTTATGTAGCCAGTCCGGTATCGCCGGAAAGCTTTGGTCAGCTTTGCGCACCAGGAAGCGGCCAACCTTGATGGCGATTGGTTTCACCAAGACTTCAACGGCCATCAGCGCAACAAACGTGCCAATGGCCGAGTCTGCAATCAGTTCAATCGACTTCATCCGTGGCCTCGATTTCTAGTGTCGGCTCCTCTTCTTTGAATGAGCGGCGGCGGCGCTTGGGCTGCTCTACAGGCGCAGGCGCTTGCTTCTCTTCAATTGGGAAGCGCTGCTTGCCGATGTAGGTGTAACGGGTCATGCGTAGGCTATGGCTACGAACAGGCTAAGCGGTGAACGAGCAGCAACTGAAACTGTTCATCAGCCAAGCGTTTGCACTGGCCAACCGTGAGGCAAAGGTCGTTGCGGCATTGGAGCCACAACTGCTGGCTGCGATGAAGCGCGTTCAAGATCTGGTGGCCAGCCTGCCACCGCCTGGCGATCTGTTCCGCGAGCGCGCATGGCGCGAACTGCAGCCGTCAATCTTTCAAGCGCTTGCGCCTTACAACCAGCAGTTTCTGAATCAGCTGCAGACGCAGCTAGCAGAGGAGGCGCCTGCAATGGCCGCCGAAGCGGTGAAGATGCTTGAGGCTTCAGGCGCTAGCGTGCCTGCTGCGCAGGTCAGAACTGCTGAGGCTATTGGACGTGGCTTCCCTGGGTTGAACGTACAAGACAGCGTGCGCGTTGCCCTTGAGTCGAGGGTGAATAACCAGCGCGTGGTTGATTTGTTTTCAGTGACGCCAGACAGCCCGGTTTCGTCTTGGATGCGAACCAATCAAGACGTGATTAACAAGGTTGTTGCTCGCGGCATCCTTGAGGGCCAATCAACAGAGGATATTGCCAAGGGCATCATCAGCGTGACGACGCGCAACGGTGAGGAGTATGTGAACACTCAAGGCGCAACGGCAACTCGGCGTGTGTTGGCTGAAGAGCGAGCGATTGCACGCACTGCGGTTCAGGATGCAAACCGCCAGGTAAATGAGGAGGTGTTTCGCGCCAACGAAGAACAGCTAAGCGGTCTGCAGTGGGAATGGGTAGCTGCGCTTGATAGCAAGACATGCCCGACATGCGCACCACTTGATGGTCAGCGCTGGGATAAGCGGAGCGATGCGCCAGAATGGCCGCTTCACATCAACTGCCGCTGCAGGGTTGTTGCCGTTGACCCTGAGGACGCTGCAGACGTTAGAGCAGGCTTGCAGGTGTCGCCAACGCGTGATGACTTGCCAGCTGGCAGAGAATACAAGACCAAACTGAAGGTCAAAGGCAGCAAGCTTTATCGAGTGTCAACCGACATCAAGGGCAGTGATGGCAAGCCGCCAACCTATGCCGACTTTTTGGCGCAATCGAACCGTACCACCCAGCAGATGTTTTTTGGTGGCGGCAATGCTGGCAGCATTCGTGCGGAGAGATTTCAAAAGGCAGTAAGAAGCGGTACGCGGCCAGAGGTTGCGCTGAGAGATTTGATAAACAGGGATGCGAATGGTGTTGGTCGCTTCCGGCCAGTTACACTCTGAAATAGCTCCTGTGGAGCGCCTGAAGCCCTGACCCTGTATGTCTGACAACACCGAGATGAACCCTGTGGGTGAAGCTCAGCAGCCTGTGGCTGAACCGAACGACCTGGCAATTCAAATTGATTTGCTAAAAGCGAAAAACGCCGAGTTGATTGGCGAGAAGCGAAAGGTCAACCAAACCGTCGAAGACCTACAGCGACAGATTGCCGAGCTACAAGCCAACTCCAAGAAGCAGAAAGAAGCCAAGCTTCAAGAGCAAGGTGAATATCTGCCGCTTTGGAAGGAGGCCACCGCAACCAATTCACAACTGCAAGAGCAGATTGCTCAACTGCAGCGAGAAAAGGAAGAGATGGCCGCGGCCCATCAGCAGGCAACCATTCAAGCTCGCGCCGTTTCTGCTTTTCAGCAGGCAGGCGTTCAGCAGTCGGAGCACATGTATGCACTGCTTAAGGACAAATTGAGAATGCGGGATGGTTCCGTGGTTGCGCTCGATGGGGGCGTCGAAACCGACCTTGGATCCTTCCTGAACAACCTCAAGGCTCCTGATAGCCAGTTTGCATATATGTTCGCTGGCAGCGGGGCTCGTGGAATGGGCAGCAGTGGCTCAACACCTGTCTCTACTGGTGGTGGAGACAATCCTTACGTCTCGAAGAACTTCACGAAGATCGTGGAACTTGAGGCCAATAATCCTGAGCTTGCGGCACGTCTTAAAGCTCAGGCATCCTGACCCGGTGGGTCGCCATCGTAAAAACAACTCTACAGACCGATGGGCATTTTCCCTGGAAACCTCAACCCAAATTCGACTTTTACTTCTGACATTGGCTCAGCCACTCGGCTAGCCACGTCTGCTCCTTTTGCCCGTTACCTGGCAGAGGAGATCTTTGAGCGTTCTGCTTTCATCCGCTCCGGTGTGCTTCTGCGTGATGCACGTCTGAGTGGCATTGTCGGCAGCCGCCTTGAGGTGCCTTTCTTTGATCCCATTAACGCTACTGAGGAAGTGATTTCCTCTAGCGATACTTGGGGCACCAATGGCAATGGTTACTTCACCAGCCAGAAGGTGACCGCCTCGACGCAGTACGCCACCCACACGTACCGCGGCTTCATG
>Ga0208899_1001933_pt1 | contig 14289 bp, 16 predicted proteins | sample VirMetDEL_Nov_24_FD_184518 | JGI IMG/M metagenome (GOLD analysis project Ga0208899, IMG submission 184518) | Aqueous microbial communities from the Delaware River and Bay under freshwater to marine salinity gradient to study organic matter... | ecosystem: Environmental > Aquatic > Marine >... | reverse complement strand
TTACGAGCTTGACGTAACCTTGAGTTAGGATTCTTTGCTGCTTTAGGAAACTTCTTCATTTGTCCTGCACTACGTGCACAGAATGATTTACGTCTCTTAGCAGCTTTAGAACCTTTTTTAACCTTTCCAGTTACTGCTGTTTTTAATTTACTACCAGGGTTGGCTCTACGATAGGCTGCTACACCTTTCTTAGTCATTCCTGCTCCAGCTTTAGTCTTTCTAAAATTACCAGACTTAACTGAAGTTTTAATACCCATCCCTTTTTTTCTAGTAGTTGCCATGTCTATCCACAGAATAAAACAGTGTTGGTAACATTAGTAATAGTGATTACAGCAAAGTCTGAAAGACTACTACCATTTGAAGTTGTTAATATACCCATACCAGGAAGGAACATATCTTGTGTTCCAGTTGCACTTGCTGGTGTTGCTATATTTAATAACTCTGTACCTGAACTGCTATTCAAGTTCATTTTAACGCTACCTGCTGAACCACTAGCTAAATAATAGAACCCTTTTAATCGAGTTCTAGGTAAAGCTATTGACCCAGTAGTTCCTATACTTACATTACCTGCTGAAGCACCTGAAGCTGTAATACTTGTAATCTTAGCAAAAAAATTACTAGAATCAGCTGTACTAGAATCGGCACCTGTGACGACTTCTGTAGTTGCTTTTCCTGTTATAGCATCAGCTACAGTAATACCAACGATAGTAAATGTAATTCCACTGTCGTCTGCTGCTGAAGTAAATCTAACTTTATAACCAACCCCGTTAGGGCCTGCGTCATCGGTAAGTAAGGTCAGAGCCCCAGCACCCGATATGGATGCTGCTGCTCTATAGTATGTAGCACTTGTGGAAGGGGTTACTGCCCATATATCTCCATTACTGCTCATATTATTCTCCTATTAACTAACTGCTGCACTAAAAGGTGTAGCTAAGTTTCCAGTACCACCTGTGATAACTGAAACACTCCATTTAGTTGAACTGATAGCTGTACATGTGATTGTAGCGTGTGTTACACCACCTGTTGTGCTTCCATTTAATGTAATAGTATCTGATGCAGCTGCTGTTACAAATCCTTCCATGTTATCATCTGTATCTGTGTCAACGATTGTCGCTGAACCAGTCATAACGTCATTTGCGTTTGCAACTTGAACCACTAAATCTCCAGTTTTTGTTATTGAGTTTACTATTGTGAATGTAGCACCAATGTTATTTAGATTGTCAATATCAGAACTTGGTCCTGAACTTGCTCCGTCTGCTGTTGCATTTAGTGCTGGTAATGTGTAAGTTACTGCTCCAGCAGCATCGTTATGTACGATTTTGCCTGCATGTGTAGCGACTGTTAAAGCTACGCTTGAGTCAGCGTCTATGACATTACCTGGTCCTGTGTTAATAAATCCATTTTTGGATACTACTGGACCCGAAAAAGTTGATGTAGCCATCTTATATCTCCATACAAAGTTAAAACTTACCTATCGTGTATGCGTCTGTTCGGGGGCAGTTAGATAAGTTCTATGTTTCCCGATAAGTAAATTATACCTATTTTGAGAATAAATAAAAGAAAAAAGAAAACCCAGCGAGAGATTAGCTGGGTTTCCAAAGTAGTGTTCAGAACTATGAAAAACTGAACACTCTCAAGTGTGCTTATTAAGCACCTTGTGAACCCCACATTCCTAATGGGTCGGAGAAACCGAATGAATATCTTTCACGGGCTTTGTATCTTACATTACCTGTGTCGAAGTCACCGTCCATAGATGTAGTTAATGGTGTTCTTACAAAGTATTTCATACCATTTGGTACATCTGTTGTTAAGAAGTATGCATCAGTATCTGTTAGATAGTGGTTAATTGCATATCCTTCAGGAATTGCACCATTGTTTTTCAATGCGTTAAGGTCATTATCAGCTGTACCAACTCTTTGGTCAGTCTCTAATAATCTTGTTGCAACGAATTGTAACGCTGGTGGGATAATTAGTTTACGTGGCTTAGCAGCAATCAATAAACCTCTTTCATCTGTCCATGCAGCTATTTGAATAACCGCATTTTCTAATGATGACTCGTTTAAGTCAGCAGCTGTTGATTGAGTATTACTGTTTGTACCACCTGATACTAATGGATGGTCTGTAGCAAATAATGTTTTGCCATCACCACCGTTTGCATCAGAGAAACCATTGTTTAGAATGTTCGCAGCTTTCACTTGTTTTGTGTTAGCCATTGAACGTGCTAAAGCTTTTGTGTATCTCGCAGATAAAGTATCGTAAAGGTTATCCTCTACAGCTTCTTCTGTTAGTGAGAAACCTAAAGCTATGGTTTCGTGATTGTATCTAGCTGTGAACGCTTCTTGAGCATTGTCGTAAGCGATAGCAGCACCCTCGTCTTTAACGGGAGCCTGACCAAAGCCAGATAGTTTTGTTTCTTCTTCGAAACTACGTTCTGATGTTTCAGACTCGTAGATTTCTGTGTGCTCTTCTCCATAACGACTGTATTCCATTCCGAATAAAGCATTAAGGCCTGGGAGCAACTCTTTTAATAACTGAGCTCTTGAAATTGCCATTGTTTATTCTCCTTTATATACCTGTTGCGTTAGTGTAAGAATGCTGAGCAATATTGAACTTCACTAACACGTCAGTAAACGCATCGCCTACTTGTGAGTTTGGTGAGTCAACAAAATCAACAATTCTGAAAGCCTGTGTAGTAGTCGCTACTGTTGCATCTAATGCAGTTGTAGAGTTACCTGTCACAGTTGAACCAGTTGATGTAGATTGCACTGCAGCTAATGGAGCGTTTGCACCAAGACCAGCTTGGGCAATAGATGCATCAGCTTGTATTTGAAATACTACATCAGGGTCATCGACAACATAGCCGACAGCATCAGATGCTACTGTGCTTGCTGGCCAATATTGAGCGAAAACCTTTTGTTTTGAGTTTGGGTCTGTATAAGAACATCCAACGAATACTCCTACTGTTCCTGCAGGGAAAACTGAAGAGTTAGAACCAATAGTGGTTACTATCTCAAGTGTTCCTGCTGTAACGATAGATACAACGCTTCCGTTGAAGATGTTTGTGTCATACCCAGACGCTATTTTAATTTGACGAGTAGAACCAGCATAAGGCTGTCCACCAATCAAATTTACGGGTTTTAGACCGTAAGGTGCGGCTGTTGATGCCATAATAATATCTCCTTAAAAAAATTATCTTTTACCTTTAGAAGTAGTAGATTTTTTATCAGAGAATAACGGCATTCTAGGGTCATTCTGTCTCATTAGGTTGTTATCTACAGCCTGTTCTTGAGCTCTGGCTTTATCCCTGTAGTATTCATTTCTCTGGTCTACCATTTCCTGTGGCATTTTACATAATAGCAGTCCACCAACCTCTATACCGTCCTTGAATCTTGAGTTAGGGTCTGCTGGTAAATTTACTTCTGGGTGGTCTGAATGTTTCACAGGCTCCCAGCCTTCACGCATACGTGAGGATACATTTAGATTATCAGCATCATTCAATAATGATACTCGGACCCAACGATACGCCCATCCAGCTTCATGCTTGATTTCTGGTAATGTTGAACGAGGTTCCCATACTTTGTTTCGAACATCAGTATCTTCACGAGTTACTGCTTCTCTACTTGTACGACTTTTAGCTTTGTTATCCATTTGTACTCTCCGTTTTAATTAGTTCGCGTGCATATTGCTCTGGTGTTAGCTTGAATTTCTTTGCTAAAGCTAACTGTGTTTTAGTCAATCTAACCTTTTTAGGGCCAGTTGACCTTGTTGCTGGAGCAACTACAGTTGAAGGTTTGCGTTGGGCAGGTTTAGCCTCTTCCAACGTATCAGTCCCAAAATTTTCTGGGAATCGTTTTTGCATAGTACTATCAATACTACGGTAATATTCGTCAGACGATGGGTCCACCCCATTTCTAACTAATTTCTCATGCAGTCCTAGTGCCAATGAAGTCATTTCTTCGTCCTGTCCAAACCATTTGTTTCTCTCTTGCCAAGCAAGAGCTTTTGCATCTGGCTGTGGAACCGTTGGTCTAACTGTTTCTTGCTCTGAAGATAACGCATTTGCTTCAGTTTGTAAAGTCTCTTTAGTAAATTGAGGCTTTCTATCCTGAGCTTGTCCCAGTTTGTATTGAGCTTCATTCATTTTAGTTTGAGCTTCCACTAACTTTTCACTATCACCCGCATCATAAGCTTCTTTATACTCTCTTTGAGCAATCGCTAAATCGCTTGTATATTTCTCTTGAAGAGTTTTAAGATAGTCTTCTTCTCCTGTTGAAAGAGTTTCTCTAAGCTTTTGATTTTCTTCCACAGAAAGTGCTGCAACTCTACTAGCTTCTTTTTCACGTCTTTGAGAGGCTTCTTTCTCACGCCTTTCGTCATGCCATGCTTTTTTAAGTTGTGCCATTCTGTTTTTTACTCTATCTGAATATTCATCTAAAGTATCAGCTTCAAGCTCTTCTTTAATATTCTCAGGTAAAGGGTCTCTGTTTCTATCAGCTTTAGGAGTGTCATCTTCAATCTCAATATCAAAATCTAACTCCTCTTGTACAGGCTCAGCTTCTTTTTTAGGAGCTTTTTCAGCAACTTCAACGTCACCTGTCTTCTCCTCAGAAGCAACCTTTTCAGCTTCGCTAGCCTTTACCTCAACTTCCTCTCCCTCCATCTCTAATTCATCAGGGATTTCATTGATTATCTTTGCCATCTTTGCTCTCCATGTTATGCACGTTCGTAGCCACGTGGGTCATCCACTACAGCTTCTACTGTGTCGTCATTAATAATGCGAAACTCTTGTCCATGTATTTTGATTCGAGTTCCAGAATATGCCCTAGCTATAATAAAGTCTCCTTCTTTACACCAAGGACCTGTAGGAAATCTGTCTTTATCCAAGTAACACATATCTCCTAACTTCATTACAAATAAAACTACTGTTGAATGTTCTTCAATATTTCTAGTTTTATCTGATTTGATTATCCCACTATCATATGTTTCATCTACCTGTGGCACCATACATAATATACGATAGCCTTGGACATCAGGTAACTGAGTGGGTTTAGTTTCTTGTGTATCTACTTTTGGTGGATTTATAGGTGCACCAGATGCAGATACTATTTCTTTAGTTGGGGTTTGTATTTCACTCATCGTCTTCCTCCATATTTCTCATTATAGAAGCTATAAGACCTTGAGCTATTTGAAAGCCTCTGATAACACCACATGCGTGCATGTATTGTGCGTATTCTTCGGCTCTACCTTGTGCCATATCGTCTTTCATGCGTTGCTCTTCCTCGCCTAATTGATTAGCGAGAACTTTTAACTCGTCCATTGCTCTCTCCTGTTTTTAAGTTTGCGTTTTATTACGTTCCTTCTGTTGCTTTACGGCTTCAGCACCTAACTTAGTGCCTTCCATAAATTCTTTTGCATCCAACTCTTTTTGTTGGTTGACTGCGTCAGCACCAATCTTGGCACCAGCGATTCTTTCTTGCGACTCCATTTTTGCTTTCTCTAACTGGAGTCTTGCTGCGTCTATAGCAGAGTCATCATTCATTTTCTTAGCTTTTGCTTGAGCTTCCATTTGTTTAATTTGAAGCTCTTGTTGTTGCATTTGTATTAATGGGTCTTGCTGTTGTTGAGCAATCTGCTCTTGTTTAGCTTCAGCTGTATTTTTCTGTAGTAATTGGTCAGCTGATTTAGCAACAAGTCTAGATAGTTCAACTTCCACATCTTCAGGTAACGGCTCACCTGGTGGTGGTAGAGGAGCTCCAAGCTCTTCTTCAATTTTGTTTCTATATGCAAAGGCAATATGCTCTGCTATATGTGCTTCCATCGCTGCAAATACTTTATTAGCGTTTGGACTTTGTCCTATAAGTTCTCTAATTTTAGGGTCGTTAATAAATGCTAAGTGAGTTTTAATGTGTGCCTCATGGTCTTGATAAATAAATGCTTTCACAGGTTTACTGTTAATAATATTCATGTTCTCTGTAACAGGGTCCATAGGTTTCATATTATCTTTTTGTGGTATTAGTTTTTCTGCATTCTTAACACCAAGCACATCTAACATCTGACGGTTAAGTTCTATCATGTCGTAGATGTCTGGATTCTGTTGTGCTAACTGCATGACTGCTTGGTACTGAACTACTTTTTGTGACATAGTTGCAGCATTAGGGTCACTGACAGGTATAACTTCTACCTTATCGTAGTCACTTTGTTTAGCCATTCTTGAACCTGTCTCAGGTGTATAGGCATAATCAGCAGGAGTAAAATCTCTAATAATACCTTTGAGTAGTCTAAACTCTTGTCGCATAGCATAGTGAATACGGCTCTGCACCGCAGACATAACTTTTAATGTTCTTTCTAAGATAGCAAGTGTTGTTCCTACAGGAGCATTAGCTGACATGTCAGAAACTTTTAAATCAGCTGCACTAGCAAACCTTCTACCTTCATCAATAATTTGATTCATCAATGAATTTAAAACTTGACTTGGCTCTTTATAAGGGAGTGGTAATATATTATCTCTAATGCTACCTGATGGTACATCTACATCTCTAAACTCAGCAGGGGATATTGGTGTTTCATCACCTTTGATTCTAAGTCCTCTAGACTTAAACCCGCCTGGTAAGTTAGATAGTGTACCTGCATCAACTAATTGTCTTAATATCATAGTACCTGATTTAGCAAACGCACCTATTAAGTGTATTAAACCAAAGTGGTAAAAACCAAAACCAGGGACATAACCATAGTGCACAAAGTGTTGACGTTTTTGTTTAGTCTTATCGTCTTGACTATAGTTACGTCTAATAGATAAAACTGTGTTTGTGCTTTTCTCTATAGTTACCACATATGGCAAAGCAATACCTGTCTCTTTACCATCTTTGTCTTTATCTTCATATCCCTCTAAATCTAAATCAACATGCATCTCTAATATCTTAAAGCGACTATCAGTAGTTGCACTAAACCCCATCTTCTCAGCTATCTTTTTCTCTACATCATCTAGGTCGTAAGTTGGCTCACCTAAATCTATATCTCTATAGAATCCTCCAACCTGTAACTTACGTAAATCATTTTGTGTTTTACGCATTACATGAGTTACACGTTCTGCTGTTTCTAAATCCGAAGCACCATATGGTACAACGATATCTTCAGCTGGAACATACATAGATACTTGACGTTCTAAACTAGGGTCATAGTAAACTTTTTTAAATGCGTTACCTGCAAGACCTAAACCCCATAACATTCTCTCATGCTCTGGTCTATATTCTGTCATCTTCTCAGTCAACTGATAGTTCATGTTTTCTTGTACACGAGCCGCTGCATCTTTACACTCTTCAGTTTCTTTACCAATGATTTGTGTCTTTACAGGACCTGCTGCTGGAAATGTTTCGGTCATAGTCTCTGCTTGAAACTTGACAAGGGTTTCTGTTAATAGTGGATGGTAGACATTACATGCTCCTTCCCACGGTTCACTTCTATCTTCTAACTTAAGACCTAGAAGTTCTAATCCGTCTACATAAGTATCTAGCCAATCTTTACGAGAACTTACATCACCTGAGTAATCATCAATTAAATCACTTGCTAATTTTTCTAAGTCATCATCATCAATTTCTTCAGCAAGGTTTTGATTAAACTCATCATCATCCATACGGTCTGGGTCAATATTAATCTCCATACCGTCAACACTGATGTTAACTTCGTCTGGGTCTACAATTTCAATCTCTAAATCAGGCTCGTCTTGAGCCAACTCTTCCATACTTTTTGGAGCTTCGTATAAACCCTTATCAACATCTGCCATAATTTTTTCCTATAGTATACAAATGATTACTAGTACTACTAGTACTACATTTATTATTAGATTGTATTTGGTGTGGATTTTTCTTAACCACTTAAGTTTCTCTCTTATAAATTGATATAACATAATTATCTCCGTTATTAAATAACATACAGACGTTTCTGATTGTACCTTTTAAAACTACGAATGTCATCTTCTTCGTCACTCGGCAACCTAATAAATCCGCCCTGCCTGAATCTCATCAAGGCAAGCGTTGTCGCATCCACTAGGTCATCATTCGCACCTGAAGGAAAATCGTTACATTCTTCTATCACTTCATGTGCCCACCTTCTATCTGGTGCCCATACTATACCTGAACTAAATAAATCAGACACAGCATTTACTCTACTAATTTTATCCTGTCCTTTGCCTGGTGTAAACTCTCCTACAGGAATACCCATACGTCTAAACTCTTGGTAAAGTGCAGCACCATTTGATTTCTTCTCTACCACAAACGCATCTGGCTCCCATGATGAATATTCTTCAAGACATAACTCTTTGAGTTCTGGGAACTCTAGTCTCTGTTTAATAGCATCTAGTAACATTATGTTGTAGTTGTTGGTCTCTTCATTCATAAAGACACCCCATGTGGTTAATGCATTATAGTCAGCACGATTGTTTGCTTCTTGAGCAGCGTCAAGCGTCATAATAATAAATTCACAGCCAGGAGGATTCTCTCCTTCCCACATGTTCCACCATTCTCTCTTAATAAGTGCCCCTTCTTCAGACACTGGGTTTTGCATGTATTGTGCGTTCCAATATCTTATATCTAAAGCTGCACGTCTAGCGGTAAGTTCTTCTAATGGCCAGAACTCAGGCCACAATGGCTTCTCCTCACCATTTTCTTCTAGTATTGCTGGGAACTCTACTACTTCCCAATCATCTACTTCATCATTCTTCACCATCTGGTTAACAATCTGCCCCGTCAAGTCTAATTTAGACCAACGAGTCATCACTACAATAATCGCACCACCTGGCATTAGACGTTGTAGGGGTCCTGACTGAAACCATTCCCATGCTGGTAGAAAAACATCTGGCTTTCCTAACTTAGCGTCTTGCTCCGAGTGAGGGTCGTCAATAATGAATAAATCGGCACCACGACCAGCCAAGGCACCACCCACACCAATAGCAAAATACTCGCCATTAAAGTTTGTACCCCAACGGGACGCTGACTTAGAGTCTGCTTGTAGCGAGACATCTGGGAATATATCCTTGTACGAGTCCGAACCAACCAAATTTCTAACTCTACGACCAAAGTTGACAGCCAAATCTGCAGTGTGCGAAGCCATGATGACCTTTTTTGCAGGGTGTTTTCCCAAAAACCACGCAGGAGCGAGATAAGATATAAGCTCACTTTTCCCATGACGAGGTGCAATATTAACAATAACCCGTTTACGCTTTCCTTCAGCGATTTCTTCAAATAATTTAGCAAGTTTTGCATGATGTGCTCCTACTTTGTAGTCTGGATAGACATGTTTAATAAATTCTAAGAAAGTTTTACCGCCAGCTTCCTTAACTAGCTCTGCTTTGTAGTCTTGGAGCAGTTTTAGGTTGCGTTGCCTTTCGGATTCGCTCATTTGTGGGAGTGCTTGCTCTAATAACTCTAAATCTTTAGGGCTAATCATCTTCAAACTCCACATCTTGTACTTCAACTACTTCTTTAGTATGTATAATCTTACCTTTGAGCTCATCAATCGTCTTTTTAAGCTCTCTTTCTAACTCTTCACCTGACTTATTAATGTGTGTGACCTCAGTTTTCTTCTTAAATGCGTCAACTCCGTCTATTTCGCCAATCGCCTTCCACGCACTGATGCGTTCTCTGGGTGATTTAGCAAGGGCTGCCTCTTGTAGTAGACCGTTTAGAACCGAAAGTTTAATATTAGCGAGGTCTTCTGTGACCATATGTGAGGTAGTGGACACTAAACCCGCTAAGTAAGCTATCGTTTCGTTAGGATAATTACCAAAATCTGGCTTCACTTTTGGATTTGCCATCATTTCTGTGGCCACTTCCTTTGCCTGCTCCATATTCTCTGCAGATGGCTCTATGTTTTCCCCTGCTAAATCAGAAATAAGCTTAACTGTATTAGCTCGCATCATAAGCTCTTCATCAGGAGACATGTCGGGTAGGGCTTCTCTGGCATTTTTTGGTAGTGGGATATTGTCCTCTATGTTTGGGACCATCACCACTTGGTTTTCGGAAGTGTTTTCTGTCTTCATGTGTCGCTGTTTACACCTATGTATATTATTTGCAGCTTACTTTACTTACTCCGAGTATAATATATAATATAAGTGTTGACAACAAAATACTATGAGGATTTACTATGAGAATGGACATGAACAAAGAGGGAGTTTTACATCTAGATTTATTTGATGTAGAAACCCAAGAAGAGCAAGACCAATTTATATATTACTATTTGGGATTGTCAAGACCTATCAAAAAGAAATTTGAGAACGCATACTACAGCTTATACAACAAAAAACTTTTAGCTGAACCAGAAGCACAACTTATTCACACAGACTTAAATGGTGTAACTCACATTGAAGTGCACCCTAACGACATACTTAAAAACTTGAGAATGATAAAACAAACCTTATCAGGAGATATTGTCGTAGAAGATGAAAACGAATAAACCTTTTGAGTATAAGAAATCAAATTACCCTTTGTATATTGTAGTTTGGAAAGACCACACGGCTGATAGTTCTTGGAAAACAGCAGAGGAAGTAGCAAAAGAAAAGCACGTGCTTGCCTATAGTATAGGATATTTAATACATCAAGATAAAGAATGCGTAAAACTATGTAACACCTACACTTCTGATGACGGTTGGGGTGGATTAGACTTGATACTAAAGTCTTGCATTGTTGAAATGTATGTGGTAGAAATGGAATAAGTAAAGTTTTAGGACAAATACAGTCCCCTACGTAACGATAATTTTTGGGTCTTTTTGTATTTATTTTTCAGCCCAAGTCTCGAGTTATTATTTATTGTCGTTACTTTCTTTCCCCCACGTTTGCTGGGGGTTTTTTTGTCTACAGTTTATGAGGCATCAACCCACGATAGTATAACCTTCTATACTGTCCGTTAATTTTACGGTTTGGGTGTGCTGCCATTATCTTTGCGAGTGTGTAATACATATCGCCTCCCTTGTTGAAACTTAGGTAAGCTTTTCTCCCATGCTTTATGGCTTTATTGAGTATACCTTGGTTTTTGAATTTTTTGCAGAAAATTTTTTTGTATTTGCCTTTCCTTTGATGACGGGGGGTACTTTACATATAGAGGGGGTCGGTGGCTGGCTTTACATATTTTTCTGATTATTTGTGTAAATTACTATGTATACACATAGTGCATACAATATGCTGACTTGGGGGGATATGGGGTATGTGGGTATATTAGAATATAATAATATTAGCTAAAGTTCAAAACGCGAAAAATCGCGTTTAAGATTTTATATTGTTTTACTGGGGACAATTATTTTTATTTATTGGATTTGAATTACTTTACTTATTACTTGATTATGGTAAAATTTATTTATGGTTATGAAGTTTATATAACCATATTTTATTAATAACTAAAGGAAAATAAAATGACAGTAAATATAAAAACAATCAGAAGTGATTTAAAAAACTTAGAAAGCTCGGACAAACTTCAAGCCAGTATATTTGAGAAATATATTTCAATATATAAAAGCGACAGTAAAATGTCTGGGATTAAAAAAGATGTTCAAACAGTGCAATTTGAAATGATACTTTCCGAACCAGCATATAAGGCTAAATTAGGAATTTATACTTTAGATAAGAATGGTAAAATAAAATTCCATAATGAAAAATCTAAAGATGAAATTTCAAAAAGTGCATTAAACTTTTCAAAGGAATTTATCATTAATGGTAATATGAAAAAGACTAAAGCACAGATTGATGAAAAATTGTATAAACACATCTTAAGTCTAAAAAAGGAATTTACAGACGCCAAGAGTAATCGTTGGACAACTTTTGTGGGAAGGGTAAAAAATGCTATGAAGTTACAAGAAAAAGCCAATGATAATAATGGAAAGGAAGTGAAGAAAAAAGACAAAAATATTGAATTAAACCTTATGGAAAGTTTATTTAATAGTCTTTTTGGTAGAGATGTAGTAAATGACAAAAAACCTATTAATAAAAATGCTTTTTTAGTAAGGTTATTAAAAAGTGAAGAAGGGTATAACATAGAGAAATTTTTAAAATTTATGTACCCAGCATTTATTCAATATCTACAATCGCAAGATTTAAAAACTGATGAGTTTACTTTAGAAAAAATCAAGAGTGTAATATCAGAGGTTGAAAAATCATAAGTTAAAACTTGCTAAGCCAGTGGGGCTGTCTTCGGATAGCCCCTTTTTTTTGTCTACGCGAAAAATCGCGTCTGGACTTTCTAGCCAGTTTTTAATAAAGCTAAAGTTAAAGCTAAAGTTAAAGTTAAAATTTTTTTCTAACCCGTTCTCGCCAGTTATCTTTATGACCAGTTCTATTATAACCAGTTCTTTGACTAAAGTTCTAGCTTACGCCTTCTTCTGTTCCTGTTCCATATGTAAAGTACCATTGTTCACTTTTTTGTTCACATTTTTTTTGACTTAAGTACTTGATTTTATTCCATTGTTCCATTGTTCACAGTTTTTTGAGATAGGACAAAAGTTTTTTGTAAAGTGAGAGGTCTCGCCTCTGGTTTTCGCGATGTAAGTTTTATTGCAAATGGATTTGTCCTCTAAAAAAAGCGTGAACAATGGAACAGAGCCAAAATTGACCATAGTTAACCTAATATATAAAATAATATATATAATAAAAACAATAACTTACTTAAAACAAAAAACCAAAGTTTTCCCTGTTCCTGTTCCATAAGTAAAGTAGAGGTGTTTTGGAACAGTGAACAGAAAATACCCCTAACCAGTAACCAAAGCAAAAGACCTGTAGGGTGACGCTATTTGTCAGGACGGCTTCCAACAACGACACCATTATAAAAAGTTCACAATAAGCAAAACATAAAAATAGCATCACGCCTTCTTGAACCTACCTTAGTGTTTTAGTCGCAGTCAAATGTGTACTACAATAAATAACGCAGACCGAAACATATCCCCGAGCCTGATAGTTTTTATCAACAACAAAAGTTCACACTAACAAAAAACATAGACCTCAAGAATTTCCCCCCAGAGAGAGTTTTATACCAACAGCAAAAGTTCACACTAACGAAAAACATAAACCCTAAAAATCCCCCTTGACCGAGAGTTTTACACCAACAGCAAAAGTTCACACTTATAAATAACATAAACTGTCTAGTGCTATCCACTATTAAAAAACACAACATATAGTAGACCGAAGTAAACAACACTAAGCAACGACTAAAGTGGCTAGATAGTGTAGGAATTATAATCACTTGACTTATTGATTTACTTATAGTATAATGTTCATAATGGTAGAAACATATTTACATACCATTAATTTTTATTAACCACAAACGCGAAAAATCGCGTAGGAGAAAAAACTATGAGAGTAGCAAACAAAAACGCAAGTAAATATATCAACGAGCTAAAAGAATTTAAAGGCTCATACAATAAATATGGAAAACATAACGCAAGTATCTTTGCAGAAAACGAGTCGGCTTTTGATATGTATGGTGAAGATTTATATGTCGTATACAGTTATGGCTATCACTTCCCTATGTACATCTATGACCGACAAGCTGGGATATGGATAGGCAGTAGCGATAGACATTCATCTTCAACATCAAAACATCAATCACAATGTAGACCTAGTGAGAAAATACATTGTTGGCTAGATACTGCTGATGAAATGAAAGAGTATATAAGATGTGGCTCTTTGATGACATATATGGAAAGCAAAGCAAGACGAGAGGTTGCATAATCAAACTACAAACGCGAAAAATCGCGTGGGAGAAAAACTATGACAGTAAAAAATATATATGGACACGAAGTCGTAAATGTAAAATATCTAGACGAAAACTTATGCGACTTAATTCAAGAGTATATGCCAGAGGGCTGGGTATCGGAAAACAACGAGCTGTTCTTTGATGATGAGGAAATGGTTAGTCAGTTTGACGATGCAGTAGAGATACTTACCAGACTAATCAGTAAAGTACAAGGGGTAGACTATGAGTAAATCAATGAAAGCAATCTGTTCCGACTGTGGTGCATATTACAGTAGGAAACGACTAGAGGCAGGTTTCAACACTTGCCTTGACTGTGGGGAAACTCAAGCTAGACAAGTAAATCACACAATCGTACCAATGCACAAGTCCAACTATATCGTAGTCAGCGACAAAACAGACTTGAAAGGTATCAATAACAAGGGAGGATTTTACAGATGAGTATTGAAAAAAGACTATTAAAACTATTGAGAGATGAAATTGAAAACTATGACTTAACACCACATATAAGGCGTGTACTAGAAGATGAAGAATATGTCGCTAAACAAGGTGGTGATAAAC
>Ga0208899_1001932_pt1 | contig 14290 bp, 22 predicted proteins | sample VirMetDEL_Nov_24_FD_184518 | JGI IMG/M metagenome (GOLD analysis project Ga0208899, IMG submission 184518) | Aqueous microbial communities from the Delaware River and Bay under freshwater to marine salinity gradient to study organic matter... | ecosystem: Environmental > Aquatic > Marine >... | reverse complement strand
GTAACGTCCTCAATTATCATTTTCCGCGTTGGTACCTTCCACCATATTTGTTACGTCTATGAATTCTGGGTGTCCTGCATCCAGAACAAGACAATGCACACCGGGAGCCGCTATCTTCATGCCTTTCGCCAACCGTTTAGTTGTAAGTTCGATAAGTATACCACGCTGCTCTAGTGTTTTTATTAAATCCTTATAGTTGATATGAGACTCTACGCAGTATTCTTTGAAGTGTTTTGCTATTAGATACATACGCTTTGTGTCCATCTCGTAGCGTATAAGTAGTTCGCCCTTCGGTAGCAGTACAGGCAACTTCGGCATTTTCGTTCTAAGATCCACTTCTTCATCTAAACCCAGTATATTATTGTTATATTTGTATATGTAACCACCAATTATTGATACGTCTTCATTTACTGGAACTGCTACATCCTTTCTCGACTCGTTCACCATATGCATGGCAAATTCATACACTGACTTCAAGTCCCAGTCCATAATCCCAAGTCTTTTCGCAATGCTCCCCCCGGTCATATTCGACGCTACGATAGCAGACCAAAAGCGTTCAGATTGGGTTAACTTCAACTCACGGTCAATCTTGTTTTGCATAGCCAACATGGTCTTCTTAACATCTTCCATACTAGATACAATAAACGGTAGGTATACTTCCGCTGCGTGTCCGTAGTTATGGGATAATTGGTGGTCAAACATAGACTTTGCGTACATAGGTTCAATAGCGTCCACTACTTCTATTTTATACTCAAGCAACCGCATCATCTCACCGAACGGATTCTGTTTAAGGGTGTTTATCTTCTCCATGAAAGATGAATTGGAACTGCACAGGGTAGTTGCCTGCCACGTTGACAGGTTTGTACGCAGTTCATTCCCAGACTGCTTCATACGGTGCCTACCCCGCCCCTGAGTCAGTCCATATATCAACTCCGAAAAGGCGTCTGCTCGCATATTGGTCATCTCGTCCATAGTGAAAGGTAAATTGTTTAGTACGCCCAGTAGAAGAAATATAGAGTTTGCTGTATCTTTCCACGTTGCCGATAGCCCTGAAGGATTACCATACACGCTATTACACATACGCAATATTGTTGTTTTACCTGTACCGGAATGCTTGTGGATAACATTGATTAACCCACCGTTCTGCCCTGTAAACTTCAAAAGGGGCGAACCAAACGCAGTCAGGGCTGCGAATGCATGGGGTTCCAAACCAGTTCTCCCATATAAATTAAACACCTCGCGCCACTTATCGTAAGTACCGACCGGTACCATAGCTGCTGCTAACTCTTTTGTAACACTGGATGGAGGGCTATGATAAATACCATCCGCGCAATACTCCCTATCTCCTAAAATAAATTTGCTGTCTTTGTCAGCCCATCCAAATTGAAGTCTCATTTTTTCTGCCCTTTCACTTGCTTGTAGTTCTTTAATGCTAAGTTGTACAAAAAGAATTAAACGCTCGAACTTTTTCTTAGTTGTTAAAACCCCGTGTTTAGCTAATGTAGATCGTAATTCAGATACATCTGCCACATGGGTATTAGGCACGGTAAATTCACGAACACCATCACGGGGTAGATGCACCTTAATAATCACTACGTCACCTAATATGGGGTCTACCATACGTTTAACTATATATAGATCATTCTCGTAGATACACTCAGGATCCGCCTCTGACTCAGCGGGTTGAAAGTATATACCGCCTGATTTACCCCTAAAGAATGGGTACGGAAACTCCGGTATTACGTGTGTTATTGTACTCTCGGAATCTGGTATAACCTCCGTTACTATATTGTCTTCCTCAGTTGCTATTTCTAGTTCTTTACCTAGCTGAATTGGACTGGTTATTTTTCCCTTATGCGGACACCCTTCACAACCACCGGAGTTATTCTTCTCGAACTCCTCGCAAGTGTGCGGACCGAGAATATGTTTAATCTTTTTCTCGGTGTCTTCAAAACTATACCCTTCATAATCTTTTGATATCTTATGAATAGCTTCATCTTTGTCCTTACAAAACTTAGCTATGGATAGTGCATTAAACCATCTTGGCTCTGACAGTGAAGTCCGATTAGAGTAGCAATCCAGTATCTGATTACACCCGGTGCCTTGAATACTTCTAAGCATAATCTTATCGAAGCTATTGGTTATGTTCTCCATCATGGATTTGGCAAACTCGCTTTGCTCACGTTTTAATGAGTTAGGTGCGTCCACTTCTGAATCTACAACACTTACTTTCGCCGCATCTACTCCAACCAACTCAGCGAAAGATTCGTAGCTTATAGTGTCACCAACACATACCACGCTAACTGGCGACGGTGGGTCAGATTTGAAGTTCAACGTCTCAGGTATACGGAGTATGCGAGCTGGCTCAAACACGGAGTTGTCTACGTATAACTCCTGTTTATTACATAAATCTCGAAAGCTAGACGCGACTGGTTCCCACTCTGCGCGGGTTACCTCTCTATCCAAAACCCAGTATACGTGTAGTCCGCGCCCGGAGTTGACGATAGTAGGCTGTTGCAGATTGACAGCCTTGCAAAAATCTTTGAGCGCTGCTAAAGCGCCCTGTTGTGTAGCGTATCCACCCGGTTTACCCGTCTTGAGATTTATACCTGCTTTGGTTTCCCCACAATCAATATCAAGCCAGAATGCTTTGAGGCACTTCACATTATCTTTGGTTCTACCTTCGTCCGTAGCGAACCGCGCTACTCCAAAATATACATCCTTACCCTCAGATAAAAAACGATCCGTTATCTCCAATGCTTCGTCAATGTTTGATACAAGTTTTTGTACTTTGTTTTTTGTGGACAAACCCATTACAGCTATCCACCCGTCTGATGGATGCACAAATTCCAGAAACTCTCTTGTTTTCATATTGCGCCTGTTTTGGGGTTAAAAAAGGGGAGTTTCCTCCCCTCTATAATTTATAATAGTTTGGTTTAGTTGATTACCTTGGAGCCGTATTTATTACTTTTGATTTCGGCTATCAAGCGGACAATAGCGTCCGTATACTTGTCGTCGGGTATATGAACCCCACTAAACCAATTATATATAGTCTGCCTACTAACTTTCAGCTTACTGGCGGTCAGCGTTACAGGTACATTTCTACATATACACTCCCTACCCAACGCTACACCAAGAGACCTACCATCCGCTTTCTTATTAGTAATTAATAAATGTAAAGTATACCCGTAGCTCATAATTAGTCGTCCTTGCCCCACTCGTCAATAATAGAATCAAGATCAACCTTATCGGCTGCTGGTGTAGGAGCCGGGTTCTTCTTAGTACGTTTAGTAGGTTTTGATTTTGAATCTTCTTGCTGTGGGTTTTCTTCCTGTTTTTCTGGTTCTTTGGTTATCGCTTCCGGGTTCTTAGTTACCTTATCTACCTGCGCCACAGTTAACATCGTGTAGGATTTAGACTCCGGCTTCTGCTGTGCAGCACGTACCATTATGTACTCGTCATCAGTCGTATTACGTACAGGGGTAAATAGTAACTGCATAGTATCGGCATTAGCGTCAAAGCTGATGTTAGTTACCACGTTGTCTATATCCTCACCATTAGCAGCTAAAAACTTACGATAACTTTCGAATGGGTGTGTATTACCGTGTCCCTTACCAAACAGTGATTTGGCAGGGATGTTGAACTGATAAATATCACCGGATTCATCACCTTCTACCAATACTGCAACGCGACGTTGATATCGACAAGCCTTACCACCCTGTTCCCCTGAACCCTTGATGTTCTGAGGGCATTCCATACAGTTACTATGCTGTCTGTTAGGTGATGTATCTTCTGGGATAGCGCCATTGTTCGACCAACAATCAGGTATAGTAGCTTCTTTGTTAGGGTCGTACTTCTCCGCGTAAAACGTGCGGGACACATCAGGCAACGCGTTGATGATGATTACGTTAAGTTCCCCACGAATAGCATCACCAATCTGCTCACCGTTTACGATACGTTTGAATGTGCCGTTAATGTTGGATTGTATTCTGCGTGTTGTGTTAGTTGTTGCCAGTGACTTTGCAAACTCACTAGACTCTCTCTTTATAGATGTTGCGACTTCGTTTTGATTTTTAAATATAGTTATATTGCTCATGTTAGCTCCTCGGCTATTATTTTTGTGTTGCTTTACGTACTTGGATTACATATTTATTTTCCATCTGCATCCCCATAGGTAATACGTCAGGATTAGCAGAAAGAAATTCCTTCATATTACTATTGTGGATGCGCTTCTCCAGTATGAATGGAACTTTGTGTTCCACTATGAAGTTATGCATAGACTCCCAATCGTTTGTCCAGTATCGGGACTGAACGCGCCTTGAAACCGTACCCGCTGCTGTGCGCATACTGTCTGTGTTTTGGGTGCTGCATACTTCGAGAAGTTTACTACTTATAGTATCCAACTGCTCTTGGATAACTGCTATTTCTTCTTTGTGTTGTTCTTCTTTACTTCTTATTACATCTCGTATCTTAACGTATATAGCTACGAGTTCTTCTACGTTAACCGGATTATTATCTTCCGGCAAATCTAATTGTATTTGTTCCATACTATCTCTCCTTTTTGGGCATGTTATTTTACTACTATGTTTTATGGTGTCAAGGAATATTGTTTAACTCCTGTTTATATAAATCAATAATTTTAGTGTGTGTAGAAATATTGCTGCGCAACATATTATAAAGCCTTGTTTCTACGTCGCTCCCCTTTACGTGTACAATCGCCATAGGGTTTTTCTGTCCGGGGCGATTAATACGGGCGTTAGCTTGTAGATAAGTTTCCACACTGGTTACTGGTGCGTACCATATAACTGTGTTTGCAGCGGTGAGAGTGAGACCATGTGATGCTGCTTGAGGTTGTATGATAAGAACTTTAGGTTCTGGTAATGACTGAAAACGGTTAACTATGTCGCTACGCCTGTTAACAGGTACTTTACCGTTGATTACATCACACGTAATATTATGCTTTTCCAAATGGTCTTTTAGTAAGTCTATAGTGTGCGTAAAAGGCACGAAGACCAACACTTTATGCGATGCTTCATCTATAACTTCTCTTACTACGTTCAGACGATTAGATACATCCAAATCTATAATTTCGCCTGTATCTGTATACACTGCACCACCAGATACTTGCAGTAGTTTGTTAATCTGTACGGCAGCGTTTATCGCAGATATTTCCTCTCCCGCTGCTTCTACATACATACTACTTTTAAGTTTTTTATAAACCGCTATCTGTTGTGGAGTTAGTGGGGCTTCTCTGTCTACATAAACTACTTCTGGTAAATCCAGACATTGAGATCGTTCGTACCGTATAGCCGGTTGCAGCATGTTATGTACGACGCTTTGAGCCTTTGGCTTCGGTATCCATTTGAACGCCGATATTTTATACATAACCGAATCCCTGAACTGACCAAAGTAACGCGGCGTGTTTTCAGGGTTTACCAGTTTAGCTAATCCATAGGCATCAACGGGAGATTGTGCGGCGGGAGTACCTGTCAGCATCCATAGCCATTTGGAAGTAGTCATAATATCCCGCAGTGTTTTCCACCTGTTAGTGCTTACGTTCTTGTATGCATTGGCTTCGTCTACTACGATCAGGTCAAACCCACCTTCAATAATGTCTTTTTTGACTACCCCAACCCCGTCAAAATTTATAATCACAAATTCAACGTCGGACTGAATTACTTTCCTTCGTGTGGCTGCGTTACCATGCGCTACGCCACAACTTCTATGCATAGCAAACTTAAATAAATCTTGTTGCCAAGCGGGTTTCATAATGGACAACGGGCATATCACTAACACACGCTTTATCTTACCGAGATCCATAAGATAATCGGTAGCCCATATAACACTAGCGGTTTTACCTGTGCCTTGTTCTGAGAAACAAAAAGCTCTTTGATGTAAAGTTAAGAACGACGCGGTTTCCTTTTGGTGGTCGAAGGGGGGTAGTTTTCCAGACCATTTATAGTCACGCTTTATGGTTGACGGCACATTTTTTACCTTCATCTGTGCCAGCTCCCTTGCTTCTTCGTATCCCCAGTTGACGGCAACGCGGTACATATCGTCCTCTTGACCTACAACTCTGCTCTTGGGTATCAGATTTGTTATCCTGTCTGGCTGACGAGTACGTAACACCAAAACTTTGTCACTAATTATTTCCATTAATTAAACACCACAATAACCGACGGGAAAGGCGCACTGCTAGGAGCGCCCTTAAATTTTAATCTACCTCTGATAAACGTTATATGTCCTTTGACTGCATAGTCATGCCACCACGCGGTGTCTGTTCTGGCGGGTACAAGACATACAACACGTGCACCCCGTAGGCTTTCGTTGTAGGCTTTTTTCATCCACGCCTTGATTTCTCTACCGTAAGGGGGATTCATCCAACATATGCCGGACCAGTCCTGCTTTAACCCGTCCGTTTCCTTGGTGAAAAACTTATTGCATTTTTTATTTTCGTCGGTAGCACATACATCAAGCGTAAACGGTCCATACAATCTGCTAACTTCAAAGAAAAAACCATCCGGTGTTTCCCATTCGACAGAGTTGCTGCTCATCATTCCTTTATTTATTTTGCCCATTACTTAACCGACCTATCACTATTACGTTTGAACGATCTGTTTTTCTTGGCTGGCTTAACCCGTAAATTGCTAGGGGCATTAGAACCACCCTTAGACAAAGGTTTTTTGTGATCGACATCTTTACCATCACCTTTTTTGACCTTGCCTTCACGCATCTTCTTCCGTCTAGCGGCATTGCGCTTGGCGCGGTTCTTTTTCTGCTTTTTGGTTCCTTGATACTCATCGTACTCTTTCTTGTACGGTCTACGTTTATTTACATACGGCATATCAATACCTCCTATTAAAGTCGCATTGTGACACCGGACAATACCCACACAACGGCCCGGTGTTTACGTTCCACACATCTGACGCAAACGCTGCGTCTAATCTATCCAGCAACGGGGTAAAAGACCCAAAGTATGAATCTAAATGTTCTACATAATGATCTTTACGTATAAAGTCATTGCTCACTACAAACAATAAACTTGATTTTATTTTTTCAAGTTGTGGGAAGTGTATGAACAACGCTGCTGCTGCTATATCTAATTGTTTAGTATCCGCATACTTCGCATTTTTACTTGTTTTGTAATCTACTGAATAGGCGACGGAACCATTGATGATAACCAAATCAGCTATGCCATGCCACCAGTAGTCTGGGTCTGAAAACCCACACGGTTTATATTCTCCTTCCTCAGTCTTACGCAGTCCTAACTTTAACTCACAATGTTTATCCCCTTCTATACGATTAAGCGCGTCTAATATCTTCACTACATATTTAAACTGGGGTGGTACCGGAGCGCCGTCCTTGATGTAATCCTCTGCTGCTTTATGCATAGAGCTACCATAAATAGTAGCCTTACTCCCTGAATCTTTTACATCCTGCGCTACTTTAAGGTGGTAATACTTTTTTGGGCACTGCTCGAAAGTTTTAAGGCTGCTGTATGACCATTGTATCTTCATTAGTTTTCTTCCTTAATAAACGTTTTCGTCTTATTCGACCGTGTTTACCTACTTTTTTACTTACTTTTTTACTTACTTTTTTACTTGTTTTTTTACTTACTTTTTTACTTGTTTTTTTACTTACTTCTTTACTTACTTCTTTACTTACTCTTTCAAATTTATCCTTCTTGAATACATCGCGCATCTTAACTACGTCCGATACGGGCACCGAACTTCGTATCCACCTGTCGTTGTCGTAAACAAACGTCATTGGTTTGCCGTGTTTAGTTGATATCTTATAAAACAAATACTGAAAAACCTTCTGGGCATCGGGAGGCATATAGTAACCATCTTTTTTATCCATCATGTCATATCCTTTGTATCGCTAGTTGGTATCCAATATGTATAAATTTAAGTTCTTCACCGAACAATGTAGTAAACATATCAATCGCCATCTTCGGTCTATTTAATAGATCTGTTGGGTTGCCCCATATATAATCGTCAAAAACTAGCACTCCACCCTTGCGAAGTAAAGGCCACGCTAAACATGCGTCCATCATAACGTCTTTAGCCCGGTGTGAACCATCTATATAAATAAACTCAAACTGTTTGTCTTTAATATCACGCAAAACCTGTGATGATTGTCCTTTCCATACATCAACATAACGCTTAGGGTATTTCTCTCTAACAAGTGCTACGTTATGTATAAACCTATCCTCAACCGCTTGCATATCGTCCCCATCAATTTTATGTTCGTCGCCACCTTCCCAAGTGTCTATGACGGTAATTTCCCCCGTATCATCTAGCATATGCTCCAACGCCCATACTGTACTGCGACCTTCATATGCGCCAATTTCCAGAAACTTCAACCGCCCCGGCAACAGCGTTTTTATATGAGTCCACACTTCCGGTGCCCAATGAAACCAATCACGGGTGAATTGATATTCTGCATTCATATAACTATATCTCCCTCTTGTCTTTGCCCATTTAATATCTTGTGTATTTTCTTTTCCGTCATGCGATGCGCCCGTACCATGACTCGTTCTGGTAGACTCTCCATGACTTCCATATAACTATTTACTATAAAACGAAGTTTACTTAGGTCATCGTTGTCTAAGCCATTTGGTATCCCCTGCTCACGCCTGTTCCACGCTAAGGCAAGCACTTCCATACCATCCCGGATAGCCCCACTTGTGTCACTTATTGCGTCCATATCTCTACTTAGGGTGTCTAGCATATTAGCTGCATCCGCCACTGCCTGCCAGTGGTGTACTTCGGGATACATCATTTGTTCTAATGCATCAAGCCCCTCGTATATCTTGGTCATGTGGAAAGTAATTTTGTCTTTAGGTAGCGGATTTATTGGGTCTGCCATTAACTCTGCGAACGGGTTATAGGTTGTTCTCATGGTGTATCTTTTCTTTTTCCTACGCTTCACTTGTACTCCTCCCGTAATTTAAAAGCATTTGAGTTTTCTAGTCGTATAAAACGGTGGTCGTTTTCGATGGGCACATAAGGTTTATCAAATAAACCCGAACCAAAATAACCCACAGAAAGAGAAATAAAAACTACTATTGTGCCTATAAGTAAATTTTTAATGGGACTTTGCATGTCTAACTACCCTCCGTATGTGCTCGCTGATTCTGCTTCGCAGTCTAGGGGTAAATCTAATGCCCAATCAGGTCGTATCCTCATACACATTTCTACATATTCTTTAGCTGTAAATTCCTCTGCTTCAGGTACTACGCACGTTACGGCATCATGTACAGTCAAAACTACAGGGTATTTACGATTAACCGCTAACATCTGCCAACCTATAATGACCCTCGCCAAAGCCTGACAAAAGTTCTCCACCAGCTTACCGCCGTATATCCTCGTCTGTATCACCTGCCTACCACGTTTCATATCGTACACAAACTGCCTACCTTTACCTTCTTCCTCTATCTCTCGCAGGTTGTTGTACTGTAGGTACAAGCCGTTTGGTAGCCGTACCCCAGCACGACCCTCTACCTTCAACACCGCGCCGGGGCCGATATCCATGTAGTCATCAGATAGCATCGAATTAATAGCCTGTTTCGCTTGAGACCACAAATAGGGAATCATAGGGTAAGTTTGCCTGTATACATCTATAATGCGTCTACACTCATCAAGAGGGATATCTACCTTATAATTCTTTAACTGCTGCTGATACTTAGCTCCACCTAAACCATACCCACAACCCAAGATTGTCCACTTACCTACAAACCTTTGGTCTTTGGTTACATCCTTCTCATCTACCCCATAAATCTTTGAAGCCATTTGTTTATATACATCCTCCCCCCTCTCAAACGCCTCAACCAGATCATCCTGTCCTGATAGCCACGCTAGAGTTCTCGCTTCAATCTGACTTGAATCTGAATCAATAAGTACGTTCCCCGGCGGAGCGCAGATAGCGCGTTTCAAAGGTGAGTTGCGAGGAAAGTTTTGTAGGTTCATTTTATCGTCCCCACCCCATCGTCCAGTTCTAGCTGCGTAATAACGCAACGGCACAGGTAATGTACCTCGCTTTGCTATCCCTAGCATTCGCTCTGTGCGAGTTTCTTCCAGAGTAGATTTAACCCCGAGTCTAGCCGCCACCAAAGTCTGAACCCGTATATCCTCATGATCGAGTAACGCTATAAATTCTTCATCAGACTTGGAAAAGGCGTAGGTGGACTTATTTGTGGTTGGGCTAATTTTCATTGGTATAGGTACACCAAGCGCATCGAGAATACCGGCGAATTTAATGTTGCTCATAAGCACTTCTCGGTCTACCCCGGCATCTCGCAACAAACTATCTTTAGCAGATTTAACCATTGTAAGATGTTGTGTAAGTAGGTCGGCGTCTAGGACAAGTTTCGGTTCTGTAAACATACGCACTGTTAAGTCTATCAATCGTAGTTCATCTACCGGAAAGCCAGCTAACATAAGATCAAATAACTGGCGGGTTAACTCCACATCGTTAACGCAATACCTTCCATAATCTTTCAGTTCTAAGGGCGTAAAGTCCTCCCTGCGCTTGCCTATCGCTTGCAGAACTTCTGTACCTTTCTTACCTATGCCGTAATACTCAGACAATGCAGCTAGACTTCCCCCTACATCAGTTCCATAAATAGCCCTTGCCATTGATAACGTGTCTGCAATGCGTTTGGGTCGGAGGTCAAAATGCCAGTTAAGTATCGCCATGTCGAACACTGAGTTATGCGCTATGCATAACGAATTTGGTATATCAAATTGTTCGAAAAAATCTTTTATTTCTTCCTTCGTACCACTGCACCAGTGGGTACTATCATCACCTTCATGATGTACAGCGACACCGATAACTTCAAATCTAGGATCACGAATATACTCTTCTGTTGTAAGTTTCCTTAAACTGAAGTCTCGGTCGTAGTATGTTTCAAAATCAAGAGTGAGTTTCTTCATTGGGTTCCTTTATTAGTTTTAATGTACCACGTACTAAATCCATATTAGACTCGTTAACAACCAGTGCGATTCCATTAGCCGTTTGAATCTTCTTTATTTCTCTTTCTTGTAATGCTGTCACGGTGTTTACTTTTGCTTTGCACTCTATTGCCAAAAACTTACCGTCAACACAACAAACTATATCCGGCACTCCACTACGCCCATACCCATGTGTGCCGGGGAAAAAATAATATACGTTGTTCTCTTTAAGAATTTTAACAACTTCATTCTTAACTCTCTTTTCGGGTGTTATAGCCATAAGAATATAATAACATTTTAATTGACACAATCAAGATATTTTTAAGTTAACGTGTCTCATTGAGACAACCCGATGAAAGCATTAGTGTAGTCTCCACTCATTACGGTAATAAAGGAAATCATCTACTATTTCCATAAATTTATGTGATTCATCTATATTAAACTCACCGTTAAAGACAGGTTCTTCCCCAACAAATAAATCAAGTTCTATTAATGCTTCAGGTATGTATGTCATACATGCAGTTCGTATACCTTCTGACTTTATGAGGTAGGGAGGCATATCTTCGCCGGATTTATCTATATCATCATTGTTCATGTTGTATCACCGTTAAATAGAGTAAGTGGTTCTCAGTGAAGGGTTGGATTTGTAAACTGTAGCCGTTGCCGTTGCCGTCACCGTAACCGCCGCCGCCGTAGCCGTTGCCGTAGCCTTTGCCGTCACCGTAGCCTTTACCTTTGCCGTAGCCGTTGCCGTTGCCGTAGCCGTAGCCAATGCCGTAACCGCAGCCGTCGCCGTCGCCGTAGCCGCCTCTCCAGCCGTAGCCGTTGCCTTTGCCTTCTGGTTTTAGTAAGTGCATTTTATTTCCTCTGCATAACAGCTAAATAGAGTAAGTGGTTCTCAGTGAAGGGTTGGGTTTGTAAACTGTAGCCGTTGCCGTCGCCGTCGCCGTAGCCGTAGCCGTGGCCGTCGTCGTAGCCGTAGCCGTAGCCGTAGCCGTTGCCGTAGCCTTTGCCGTTGCCGTAGCCGTCGCCGTAGCCGTTGCCGTAGCCTTGACCTTTGCCGTAGCCGTTGCCGTCGCCGTAGCCGTAGCCGTCGCCGTTGCCTTCTGGTTTTAGTAAGTGCATTTTATTTCCTCTCGTTTTACTTACTATACCTCTCTTTATATGTTATCTCTTCATGATGGTATTTTTTAATCATCCCTTCCAAACACCTGTACATACTTTGGTAGCTCGTAATACGTGTGTTCCAACTCTCATACTTCCAAGATGCATACATCATATGCATCATACACCTATGGAAATTATCTAATGTAGATTCATCCGGCTCACCTTCTCCATCATATCTAGCATAACTCAGTGCTAGTCCGTGTTCTCTAAGTACAACATCACGATCTGGTATGTCACGAATGATCCCATCAGCATCACCCAACACCTTAGCCATACGACGTATGTACTGCTTAAAAGCCTTGTATTGTTTTCTAACTTCTTTAATCTTTTCTTTATCTATTTTTGTCACCAGTGGCGGTAAATAATCCACAACATTAAAACCTGAATATCCATCCGTTGTGACTTCTATAGCATGACCAACCTCATCATGTAGTGCGTACCAACGTGCATCCCGACCAACATCAAAAGAGATCCAAAGTGTGCCCCTGCGTCTGCACGTATCGGTTTTTAGGATATGCCCTATTACTTTGGCGGTACTTTGTGTCGCCCACCCACCGCTACAAATCCGTATCATGGTCTGACCGTCACCCATCTTTTCATACGTCAATATATCGGTTGAGTACAGACAGATAATTATCTTGTCCCGATCTCGTCTTATAGTCACTGAGTCATTACTACGCTTGCCCAGCGGTTTGGTTTCAACGCTACGCCCACGGATGGGTTTGATCTTCGATTCATAATGTGACGCTAGTTCCCATGTAGTAATTACCGGTAGTTCGTCAACGCTAGTATGAAATGCCATATTGCTCTCCTTTGTTTTAGGGAGTGTAACAACTGTTACACTCGTTACCTTAGTTACCTTAGTTACCTTCGTTGCATAACAGCTAAATAGAGTAAGTGGTTCTCGGTGAAGGGTCGGTGGTCTGAACTGTAGCCGTTGCCGTAGCCGTTGCCGTAGCCTTGACCTTTGCCGTAGCCGTTGCCGTCGCCGTAGCCGTAGCCGTAGCTAATGCCGTTGCCGTAGCCGTAGCCGTCGCCGTAGCCTATGCCGTTGCCGTCGCCGTCGCCGTCGCTGTAGCCGTAGCCGTTGCCGTAGCCGTCGCCGTCGCCGCCGCCGTCGCTGTAGCCGTAGCCGTTGCCTTCTGGTTTTAGTAAGTGCATTTTATTTTCTCTGCATAACAGCTAAATAAAGTAAGTGGTTCTCGGTGAAGGGTCGGTGGTCTGAACTGTAGCCGTTGCCGTTGCCGTAGCCGTTGCCGTAGCCGTGGCCGTCGTCGTAGCCGTAGCCGTAGCCGTAGCCGTTGCCGTAGCCTTTGCCTTTGCCGTCACCGTAGCCGTAGCCGTAGCCGTTGCCGTAGCCGTAGCCGTAGCCGTAGCCGTTGCCGTAGCCGTAGCCGTATTCGTTGCCGTAGCCGTAGCCGTAGCCTTCTGGTTTTAGTAAGTGCATTTTATTTTCTCTGCATAACAGCTAAATAGAGTAAGTGGTTCTCAGTGAAGGGTTGGATGTCTAAATTATATTGGAAGTTAATGTGACCGTTGCCGTAGCCGGTGCCTCTCCAGCCATAGCCTTTGCCGTCGCCGTAGCCGTTGTCGTTGCCGTAGCCGTTGCCGTTGCCGTAGCCGTAGCCGTTGCCGTCGATTCTGTAGCCGTAGCCGTGGCCGTTGCCGTAACCAGTGTCTTCACCATATATGTAATCGCATTCTGAGCCGTTGCCGTTACCTTTTCGTTTCATTAAGAACATAGTTTTTGCATCGCTGTTAAATAGAGTAAGTGGTTCTCGGTCAAGAGTGTACGATTATCAGACCCCCCATCCCCATTACCATCACCATTCCCATCCCCAAAGGTAATAATATTAGTGGCCGTAGAATATACAATAAGTTTACCCCCACCTTTCCCATCACCAAAATTATCACCATCCCCAAAGCTATCTTGTACTAGTAAGTACATATCTGTTGCACCTCTGTTAAATAGAGTAAGTGGTTCTCGGTGAAGGGTCGGTGGTCTGAACTGTAGCCGTTGCCTTCTGGTTTTAGTAAGTGCATTTTATTTCCTCTGCATAACAGCTAAATAGAGTAAGTGGTTCTCAGTGAATGAGCCGATGTTGTTGCCGTAGCCGTTGCCGTTGCCGTTGCCGCCGCCGTTGCCGTAGCCGTAGTCTGTGCCGTCG
>Ga0208899_1001930_pt1 | contig 14293 bp, 21 predicted proteins | sample VirMetDEL_Nov_24_FD_184518 | JGI IMG/M metagenome (GOLD analysis project Ga0208899, IMG submission 184518) | Aqueous microbial communities from the Delaware River and Bay under freshwater to marine salinity gradient to study organic matter... | ecosystem: Environmental > Aquatic > Marine >... | reverse complement strand
GCCAGCAGTGGCTGGAACGCCGACAGGAATGTCGCGCCGCTCATCCTTGAGATATAGATACTCAAAAATTCGCAAGCAGGCTGGCTTCTCCAACTGACTGTGAGATACATAAGTCAGATTGGCTTCAGCCAAATGTTTTGGTAGTTCCCTTGTCATTCCCTTTGCTCCTCTTTCTTTCCCCATTATGCACAGCAACAAATCATCGTCAAATGTTTTTTTGACATATCAATCAAAATTAATTTCAAGGAAGTCATTGCAGGCATCAATAACATCTTGCCCTATGTAGAAATCTGTATGTGCAACGCCTTCAATAATCGTGGTGCATTTGACAATCTTGGCGTGACCTACGTCGATAAACTCATCTGCGGTCGTGTTGTGTTCCGCAACCATCACACACACATCACACCCCGCCGCCACCAGATTGCTTGCAAGATATTGCAACATTCTGCGCTGTCCTTCTGGCATCGGCGCACCGACCAGCTTTAATTCGCCTATCACATATTTGCGCCCCATAACGTCATAGATAAAATCAATGTCTGTTGGTGTATATCCGTTCAAGATTAGGTTCTCGTAATCCTTGACTTGCGCGGCGCGTTGCTTCCATTTGATTAGTGTCATCTTCTATCCTCTATAGTTTATCAAAGTCCAGTGGGTCACTCGCAAGATTGAACACATCCTCAATGCTGACATCACAATCTATTGGTTTGTGCGTCTCCTCAAACTTAGGCTTCTGACTGCCTGCCACTATCAAATCCCAGTCAGGCTTCGGCTCTGCCTTCACTGGCGGTGCAGGGGCTGGCATCGGCGGCTCTGGCTTCGGCATTGCCTGCACCATCGGCGGCGCGTGATACGCGCTCATATCTGCGCCAAGGCGTTCAGCCGCCTTGATAGGTATCTTGCGTAGGGTAATGCCCAGATTGCGGTTAAGTTCGCCAGACGCTATCAGCGCATCAGTTTCCTGCAAGTTCTTGAGCGCACCATCCAGAGTCCAGTCGCCGCCCTTCTGCCTGCGCTTATCTTCCTCGCTCTGCTCACTTCCGTAGGTCTTCAAAGGCGTATCTTTTGCGAAGCGGCGTGTCCACTCTTGATTGACCATGCTGGTTGCTTTGATTACAGAGCCAATATCAAACCAGAATTGTGATTTATGTTTTGACAGACACATCGACCAAATCTTACGCAACTGTTCAACAAAGATTTCTTGCGTGTCCATCTCGCTCGACAAGCGTTGATTGATTGCTTCGCTGATTTCTTTCATGTATGCACCCGCCGCCTCTTCTGTGCGTAGATGCGTATGTGGGCGTAACACTGTCTGCAAGGAACGACAAAAGTTGTCGCGTATCAGAATCATGCGCCCATTGTAGTCAATTTTAATTACTGTTTGTTCGCTCATCTTTTTCCCTTTCAAAAATGATTAGCTTAAAAACCCCGACCAGAATTTGTCTGATGAGGCATCTTCAGAATTTTTGGTTTCATTTTTTTCAGATGATATATTAGTTGATATATTATCTGATATATTAGTAGGACACGCTGTCTCAGCTATAACAGGACACTCTGTCGGGGCTAAATGGACAGGCTGTCGTAACTCGACGACAGATTGTCCTGTGGAGACAGGGCGCGATATTGTATAATAATTGCTTGTGCGTTTTCCCCCAATACTGCGATTAGATACAGATAAAAAACCATCTTTTCGCAATGCGGTAACCTTGCGTTGCACTGTGCGCGGTGACAAACCCGTCAGGCTTGCCAGCCTATCCATCGACGGGAAACACTGCATTCTCTCGTCAGCGTGCTTGGCAATGGTCAGCAATACAAACTTTGCCACAGGGTCTGCGACTTGCATATCATAAACCAAATCCATTGCCCGATAACTCACAACAGCCACTCCCGCATAATTGCTATCCCTGCCTCCAACTCACACGTCAACGGGAATAGCGCGTTGCCATCGACAGGCCAAGAATACTGACCGCTATCGGTCGCCCATTCTGAATTGACCGCATACATGGGCAACGTCACCCGTATAGGTTGGCGGTCATATTTCCAAATCAACACGGGTATCATGTTCTGCTTTGCGGCGGCGGTCTTTGCTTGTTCCCACCACGGCTTCTGAAACCAGTTACCAGACGCATACCGCTTGGCCTCAATCATAAAGGGGTCAAGCATTATGTCGCCCAAATCCTTCTCTTGATACTGGCTCAGATTGCGCCTAACTTCCACACCAAGCTCTTCAAAAATAATCTTGCAAAGCTCGCGCTCGAATGTTGCGCCCTTGTTCCTACTCAGCTTCGACATCTTCAAGCTCTGGCACAAATGCGAGAGCGTTTACACGCCCTTCGGTGACACGGGTAATCACCGCGATATTTTTCGGGCTGGGGATTGTTTCGCCCGTCCCCCACCTGTAAGCGACCGATTGCTTGACGCCGCATAGCTGGCCTAAGCGATAACTACTCACCTTTTGGTCGCGCATCCAATCGCCCAACGTGCCTTTATAATTTTCGTAATTTTCCATCTGATAAACTCCTCTGTTGATGAATGTCTAATTTGTATACCTGTTCTGCTCGCATTGCAAACAAAAAAAGCGGGGGCGATTTCTCGCCCCCGCCTGTGGTTATGGCCTCGATTTCATTACCTCTTCCTCATCCCACTCATCATTATCAAAACACGAAGTATCTATAAAGTGCATCCCATAACAATCTATGTCGCACTTATTTTCCTCCCAATGATAAAGGGTGTATCCGTCGCAAACGTAATAATCTTTATCCTGCCTGTATAATCTTCCGACTATATTCTTTTTGTGTAACTCCTTCAGCTTTGAGACACCATCGTCAAAGTTTTCAAATTCCCCGACAATCTCTTCATAAATGTCTTTGTCTGGATTAAAATTTTCATAAGACCAGACGACATACTTTGTATCACTCATATCTCTTTCCCTTTCAATGGCGGCGGGAACGTTTACACGCCCCCGCCTGTTGGTTAAACTTCCCTGCCACCGTTGTCCCAAACCTTGGGGTCAATGGCTTCTACGTTGCTCAATATGCGGTCGTAGGCATATGAGAACATTCTGTCATAGTCGCCGCCGTGGTCGTCGACCATTTCAGAAAAATCAGCCGCGTTGTATCCGCGCAACTGATACGGGCGTTTTAAGATAAACACCCACTCCCCTTCGCCGCACTCATATACCTCTTGGATATACTTGCTGGCTTTCCTCTGATTGCTCATTGGGTTTCCTTTCTATTTATCATGTCAAACAACATGGCCTTTTCCGACTCTTATACCTACAGTATAGCACACCCATAAACCCCCGTCAAGCATTTAGTGTGAAAGATTATTGCTTTGTTTGGTATGTTTGCGCAACATTCTTTCGCGGGGTGTTGCTCATAGCGTTTAAACGCACCGAAGCCAAAACGCCCGTTTTTTTATGTGTCTTGTCTTTCCTAACCATACCTACCTAAAAAACTCTCGCGCCTCTGTAGCGCCCCTGTATGGGCGTTTAATCGGCATTTGGGGTATGATGTAGGCACGAAAAAGGGGCAAGCCGTGAAGTCCGCCCCCTCGGTTTTACGCATTTTGCGGCAAATACGCACCATATTCACCGCATAATTTGCGATGATTGTTGCGTTTGCGGTAAATGAATAATATAATCACCGCAGGAGGTGCGTCAAATATGCCCTTTATTCATCGTGCCGCTATCTTTGAGGAAATCATCCAGCACGCGCCGCGCCTCAATGACTGCGGCGTCAATATCTTCAAGCGGTGCTTGCGCCTCATTCAGTGCAATCAGGTTTTCCAGTGTGTCAACAATTTTATCAGTCATGATTTTTCCCCTTCTGTTAGTCGTTCAATCATCTGTTTAATGTTTAACCACGCAAGCCGCAACGCGCCTTGCTCTCTCATCGTGCCGTGCAGGGTGAGCGCGAATATACGCCGCCCCTGCCGTGTGTCGGTCTTTTGAAAGTGTGTAAACGCTTCCTGCATAACATACAGCCTCTGCGTTTGCTTAGAATATGACATAAATCAGCCCCATCATTGCAATCGTGCAAGCAAGCGCGGCAATGTCCTTGATTGTTTCGAATATCTTTCCCGTTCTGGTCATGGTTTAAGCCTCCTTATAATCTGCGAGAATCTTTTTAATAGCGGTTAGCATATGGCTATCGTTTAAGCCCTCGTCATAGGCCGCATCGCCAAGCGTGAATCCTTCACGCTTATTCGTCGCCTTATAAATAGACCAGCAAAAGGCGTTGAATTGGTCACCTGCAAAGGGGACGTTTTGCCGATGCGCTAATATTGGTGCGGAGCCATAATCTCTAACTGTTCTATTTATTGCCTCCTCAAAGCGCTCAAATAGTTTTTGAGTCATTTTCATAATCTTTACCCTTTCTAATCGGTCATAATTAACCGCTAGACAGGCCAACCATAGGCCAGCCTGTCAGACTGTTAATTCCAAAAGACCCAAAATGTGCCGTTATGATAACCGCTAGTTGAAGGCAGATTATCCCGCGCGTAACTTTCAAGGTCAATATATCCCCACAAGTGAGACGGCACATCACCGCAAGCCTCAAGCTCATTTTCAGCCCATTCAGTCGGGCTATCATAGCACCCGTGACCATCAAGCGCGGTTTCTATGGATTCCTCCAGTCCGCACCCAGTGACCGCTATAAAAGCCTCGACCGCTTCTAGTTCGTGTTCGTCTAGGTTTGCAAGCTCAAAAGCCACGTCCTCAATATCACATTCAGAAACCGCCGCGCTTGCCAAGCCTTCCCAGTCTTGAAACATAATCTCAGGGTCTTGTTCGTCGCTGTGTAGCTTGCGACAAGCCTCAAAAAATGCGTCCTTGTCCTCATAGTCCGCAATGTTGAGCCAAGCCCCCGCAATGCTTCCCGCGTTATATTTTGCGTATGTTCCCACATATACTTTATTTTGCATGGTCTTTTCCTTTTCTGTGTTTGATTGTGGCGTTATTGCCTAGCAATCATTAGACGCGCCAGCAACGCCAGCGCGTCAGATTATTGCTATGCCGATTACACCCCTTCTGAATATTGAAATTGCCGAACGCCGTTGGCTATATCGCGTTGACGGTGCATTTCACATGCCCAGTCTGACAATTCAGCATAGTCGCTGTCAATAAACAGACCTTCGGTCTTCTTGCACGCGTTGTCCCACATTAGCCAATCAGCCTCAGTGGAAGCGGTGACGCTCATAACGTGGCGAGTATCTTCTGGCTTAGATTGGTCGTCCACGGCGTAAATGTCGAATTTGCAATAAAAGTTTTCTTTGGTCATGTTTTCAATTTCCTTTTCGTTTGCCGCATCATTGCGGGTTTTGATTGCTAGGCAATCAGTAGATGCGCCAGCAATGCCAGCGCATCCGCTCATTGTCTAGTCTATTTCCAGAACGTATGTGCCCAATCGTCGAGCCAAGGCGTCATCGAATAGTCAGACACTTCGTCGCCGCCATCATTTCCAAGGACAATATAAGCCCAGCCTTGAGCTTTGTTTTCATTGTCATGGAAAACAAGATGGCAATCGTCGCAAGCCTCCGCCGCCTCTTTTACCTCTCTTATGTTTTTAGACTTTACGGCTTCGTTATCGTCTTCGCCCCAGTCCACCGTTATTGAAAAACCCTTTTCGATAGCGTGGTTTATCAAGTCAAAATGTGCCTTTTTCATTGTGTTTCCCTTTTCGTTTAATGCTGGCGGTATTGCCTGCAATGTCATCTGAGCATATAGCGCAGGGGTTTGCAAGCGTTTAAACATAAAAAGTGCTTTTTTATCTTATCTTATGCGGCGCGGATATGGTCGAAAATACCCAAATCGACGCTATGGTGTCAAATTTGCCCGTAGGGGCGTTTTTGCGTTTTTAGGTGCAATCATACACGGGGTATGCTTCGAGGGCATTTACGGGGCTTCTGTGGAGGTCGTTTTTTTTATGCTTTTTTTAATCTTTTTTTATGCTATGAAAAAGGCAAGGAAAAATTCAATGAAATCAAAGGTGTTGAGGATTAAAGAAAATGGGCAAAGTTTCTAAAAATGGCAAGCCTTTAGGAAGGCCAAAAGGCAGCACGGGAAGCAATGGCAGACAACTTGGTGGATACGTTGTCAGACAAATAGAACAGAGCATGACTATTCTTGAAAAGCGTGGCACGTCACTTGCAGAGATTATCGCCAACAGATTATGCGAAGATAAGCCAGAAGCCATGCTGGCAATCATAAGCAAATACACGCCACTTGATTTGAACATAGAAGTAACAGCCAGCGATTCCATAGCGGACGCGCTTGCCAATGTGCAGGCGGTGATGGCTTCAAATCGCGCCAAGGTAATCGACGCTGAGCCTGTAGATGAGGACTGATGTTCCCCAAATGTTCCCGTGACATTTATGCACCAGTCAATAGATAAAGATACGGAATAGAATTATTTTTTATAGTGTTGCAAAAATACCCCCCCGAAAATTTCTCGCGGGGGCAGGTTATATTTGTATAGTATCCAAATAACGTGACCCTTATACCACAGACCCCCCCCCTGCTTTCTAAAAAACACACCCCTATACCCCCATAAAAATTTTTTCTTATTTTTTCTGATGCAATACATTTCCCGTATTTAAGACACTCTGTCCTATAAAGACTATATAGACTGATATATTCTTGATATATTTATAGGACACTCTGTCCCTACTAACACGACACGCTGTCTTAAATTCGCCAAAAACATATGGACACGCTGTCCTATGGAAGTGTCATCAAATGATACCGATAAACACTGTGACAAAAATGCAACACCTTCTTGCAGACAGGTTCAAATCGTGTATATATGAAAAAAGAGGAGTAAGGGTTTCGGTTGAGCGTACTCCTCCTTTGACGCTCCCGAATGTGGGGCGGGCTTTATTCCCTTTCGGCTCGCCCCACTACTAAAAGGAGAAGATATGGGAAAAGAGAATTTAGATGTAAGCGAGCTTATGCTTGCTATTGCGCTAGACCCTGTTTTATTCGTTAAGGGTGTTCTTGGCGCGGAGCCAGAGGAATGGCAGGAGAAGGCATTATATGCTGTGCGTGACAATGACAGGGTGGCTATTCGGTCTGGTCACGGTATCGGTAAAACTGCATTTCTATCTTGGCTCATATTGTGGTGGGTTTTAACCCGCTCCCCATCCCGTATTGCTTGCACAGCAAACACCGCTAGTCAGCTATCCGATATTCTATGGGCAGAGGTCGCCAAGTGGCATCGTCGTATGCCTGATGGCTTGAAAGAGCTTATTGAGGTCACATCCGCGAAGGTTGAGCTTGCTGGTCAGGACAGCTTTGCTGTGGCTCGTACGGCGCGTAGAGAGACACCAGAAGCCCTGCAAGGGTTTCACAGCCCCAATATGCTATTCCTCGTAGATGAGGCCTCTGGCGTGGACGACATCATCTTTGAGGTTGGTGAGGGTGCTATGTCTACAGAAGGCGCTAAGACAGTTATGACGGGAAACCCCACCCGTACGTCTGGCTACTTCTATGAAGCCTTTAATAAAATGAAAGACAGCTTCTTCACAATGAAGGTTGCCTCATCTGATAGCTCTCAGGTCGGCCCGAAGTTCATTGAGGATATGAAGACAAAGTATGGTGAGGACAGCAATATCTATCGTGTGCGTGTTTTGGGCGAATGGCCTGAGGCAGATGATGATGTGGTTATTCCGCTTCATCTTTTGCAGTCAGCAGCAGAGCGTGACCAAGTGCCAGCAGAGACAACACCTGTTGTTTGGGGGCTGGATGTGGCGCGTTTTGGCACTGATAAATCCGCCCTTTGCAAGAGAAAAGGGAATGTGGTAACTGAGCCTATCAAATCGTGGCGCAATAAAGATTTGATGGAAATGTGCGGGATTATCTTAAATGAATACGAAACAACTACGTGGTCAGATAGGCCAGTCGAAATACTCGTCGATAGTATCGGCCTTGGTGCTGGTGTCGTTGACCGTCTCACCGAGCTTGATTTACCTGTGCGTGGAATTAACGTTGCTGAATCCGCTTCTATGGGAGAACGTTACGGGCGGCTGCGGGATGAGTTGTGGTTTCTAGGCAAGGAATGGTTTGAGGCGCGTGACTGCACAATCCCAAATCAAGAAGAGCTTATAGACGACTTATCTAAGCCTAGATTTTCTTTCCTATCTAATGGTAAGCTAAAGGTAGAAGGAAAAGATGAAATGAAACGGCGCGGTCTAAACAGTCCTGACCTTGCAGATGCCTTTTGCCTTACCTTCGCTTCTCGTGCTAGTATTGCCAAGAGTGGCAGTAAGCACAAATGGAATAGCAACTTAAATTATGGGTCGTCAAAATGGATAGTTTAAAAACAATAGACGGTGAGCCTATCGAGGACACAGCGTTTGAAATGATTGCCCTTGTCCTTCATCAGCTTTCGGAGCTTGGGCAGGACTGGGACGAATTGATTGACACCTGCCTGCTTGCATCTGCTTTCTGCGCTCAAGAAGCTGATATGCACCCAGATGATTATATGATGCGTGTGCGTTCTATTAAGGTCACTGAAGACGGAATTTACGGAGACGCTTAATGGCTATTATCTATCGCGGCGAGCGTTTCGCTGGTTACAACAAACCTAAACGTACCCCAAAGCACCCAAAGAAAAGCCACGCAGTGCTGGCGAAAGAAGGTGACACGGTTCGCCTAATTCGATTCGGTCAGCAAGGTGTTCGTGGCGCTGGAAAAAATCCCAAGACAGCTAAAGACAAAGCTCGAAAAAAGTCTTATTATGCTAGACACAATGCTCAGGGAAAGCCGACAAGCAAGTTGTCTGCAAAATACTGGTCGCATAAAGTTAAATGGTAGGAGAAAGAAATGCCTAACGTAGACGGAAAAAAATACCCATACACAAAAGCTGGAATGGCAGCAGCAAAGAATGCCAAGGGGAAAAGTTTTTCGACTTGCTCAATGTGCAAGTCCCCTCGTGCCTGCACAAAAGCAGGACGCTGCTTGAAGGGAGTGAGCGCATGACCACCTGCTACCACTGCGGATACCCAACTCACACCAATGTAACTGGCTCTTGCAAAAGCTGCCGCAAATCACTTGCCGTTGAGCCAGTGAAAATGCCAGAACCTGTAAAAGCGCCAACCGTTAAAAAAGAAACAAAAAAAGTAAAAGCTAAAAAAGCTCCAGTCAAGCCTATTACGGTAGAGCTTGGCGACGATGCAACAGATTAAGAGATATATAATGGCTAAAATGAATGATGTAGAATTTCAATCTATTGTTCGCAATGAGATTGAACAGGCTATCGGTCACTATGATACAGAGTACTCCCAAGACCGCATTGAGGCCATGGACTACTATCTGGGCGAACCATTTGGCAATGAGCAGCCAGACCGTTCTCAGGTTATCAGCACAGAAGTAAGCGACACTATTGAACACATCATGCCTAGCCTGATGCGTATTTTTACGCAGTCAGACGACTATGTGCGCTTTGTGCCACACGGCCCAGAAGATGTGGCTGTCGCCGAACAAGCTAGTGACTACTGCAACTGGATTATTAACAACGATAACCGTGGCTTTGAAATCATGCACAACTGGTTCAAGGATGCACTTATCCTTAAAACTGGTGTTGTTAAGTTTGGCTGGGATGAAACCGTTGACGTTGAGAAAGAAGAATATGAAGGTCTTAACGAAGAAGAATTGACCATCCTGCTGTCAGATGAAGAAGTAGAAATTACCGAACAAGACGTTCGCACCGTTGGCGAGGATATGTTTTTGCCAGACGGAAACATTATTCCCGCCCCAATGTTTTATGACGTCAAGTTGCGCCGCACCAAAACAGACGGGCGTGTAAACATTCAGAATGTGCCGCCAGAAGAGTTCCTTATTTCATCTCGTGCTAAGTCTCTTGAGGATGCAACTTTTGTAGCACACCGCACAACCCTCTCTGTTAGCGACCTTGTATCTATGGGTTATGACAAAGAAGAGGTTGAGGAATATGCTGGCTACACAGACCTAGACACATCAGAAGAGCGCACAAGTCGTTTTGAGGATATTGAGTCAAGCGCTGTTTACGACAGTTTAGACCCAGCAATGCGTAATGTTCTTGTTACAGAGTCTTACATCAAATCGGATTACGATGGTGACGGTGTAGCAGAACTACGCCGTGTTCTAACCATTGGTGAAGGACACCATGTTCTTGAAAACGAAGAATGTGACATTGTTCCATTCGCAATGATTTCACCAGTCCTAATGCCACACCGCGCCATTGGGCGCTCTGTCGCCGAGTTGGTGATGGACGTGCAGTTGATTAAATCGACACTGATGCGTCAGTTGCTGGATAACATTTACAACACAAACAACTCTCGCGTTGTTGCTGTTGAGGGTCAGGTAAACCTAGATGACCTAATGACAAACCGTCCTGCTGGTATTGTGCGTGTGCGCCAAGCTGGTGCTGTGCAGCCATTGCAGGTTCCAGATGTTGCTGGCTCAGTATTTCCTGCACTGAACTATATGGACAGTGTTCGTGAGCAACGCACAGGCATTACGAAGCAATCAATGGGCTTGGATGCCGACTCACTACAGTCAACAACTGCTACGGCTGTTGCAGCTACTATGGCTGCGTCACAAGGCAAAATTGAAATGATTGCTCGTGTATTTGCTGAGACTGGTGTTCGCGCACTATTCCGTGGCATCTTGCACCTTGTCACCAAGTATCAAAACAAAGATAAAATTATTCGTTTGAATAATAACTTTGTGGCGATTGACCCGCGTGAGTGGGAAAATATGTATAATGTGCAAATCAATGTTGGCCTTGGCACAATGCAAAAAGACCAACAGCTTGCAACACTGTTTCAGATTGCTGCCAAGCAAGAGGGAATTATGGCAACAATGGGGCCAAACAATCCTATCGTTACGCCTATTCAGTATCGCAATACTTTAGCTAAAATCTCTGAGCTTTCTGGCTTTAAGGATGCTAGTGAGTTCTTCCAAGACCCACGCAATGCACCGCCACCACCTCCACAACAACAGGGGCCAACACCGCAAATGCAAATGGAAATGCAGAAAGCACAGCAAGAGCTGGAACTTAAGAAACAAAAAATGCAAATGGAGTTTGAGCTTGAGCGCGAGAAGATGGCGGCAGAGCTTGACCTTCGCCGTCAAGAGCTTGAGTTTGAGCGTCAGTTAAGAATTGAAAAACTTCGTTCAAACATTGAAACATCCGTAAACCTACCGAGGGTTTAATATGGCTTTGCCTCCGCAGATGACAGCGCAACAAATTCAAGAAATGTTGAATGTTGCCGCGCCGAATGTAAGCGCAACTGCGCCAGACCTTTACTCGTCAATGGCTGGCTCAAACATTGCGTACATTCCTCGCCCAACTGCGGCTTCCTACAGCCCAGATAATTTGCCTGAGTTTATGAGAAATTTCACTCAGGTTACGCCGCAGACTTTTGCTCCATCTCAGGGTGTATTTGATATTGCTCCTATACTGGATTCTATTCAAGGCACTATGCCTCAAAATTATATTTCAGAGTATCAGCCGTTAGAGCAGGCCTTTCAAGAAAGCATTGCCATCGACCCATCAATGTTCGGTGGCGGATATCGCTCTGGGTTGTATATGCCGACACAGACATTGCCTGCAAGAGAGGGTGATGGAGTATTTGACATTGCAGAGTCATTGGCAGCAGTTGCTGGCTTAAGGGAACTGTACCCTTATGCAGAAGAAGCGGTTCAAAAAGCATATGACCCAGTTGAGGAGTTCGTTCAACAAAACGTTCTTGACCCTGTTGAAGAGACTGTTCAACAAGTGGTGTTAGACCCAGTTGAAGAAGTTGTTCAGCAAGTGGCGCTTGACCCAGCAGAAGATTTGCTAAAGGTTGTCGGCGACCCAACGGAAGAGTTTATTCAACAGATTGTTTTAGACCCCATTGAAGATGTCGTAAAGATACCGCTAAAGGAAGTCGAAAAAGTTCTACCTGAGGTCGACGTAAACATAGACTACAAAACCATATCTGAAATTTTATCAGGTGAACCAACTCCTGAGCCAGCCCCTGAACCAACTCCTGAGCCAACCCCTGAACCAGCAGCAGAGCCTGTTGTCGACATAGGTCTACCAACTGAAAGCATAGACAAAATTATAAATGATGTTGTCTTTGACCCTATAAAAGAAGCAACAGAACCTCAAGTTGAAATAATTAAAGAAAGCATTGTCAATCCTATTTTAGAGGTAGCGCCAGAGATTGATGTTAATTTTGAGACACAAACCTTATCTGAGATTATTGAAAACCTGACAAAAGAAGAACCTAAATTAGTAGAAGAGCAGGTTGAAAAAGTTGCAGAAACTCAGGTGGAGCAATTAAAAGATTCTGGCATTATTGATTTTTCAGATGGTAAATTGGATATCAATATAACGCTTCCAAAAATTCCAGTTCCTGACACGCTAAAAGAAATTGTAGATAATTTAGGCTCAGGCACAACTAACGTAGTAGAGGCTTATGCCAACATTGAAAACCTCATTGAAAATCCATCTGGTGTAAATGCAGACAAGGCCGTAGAAGTTATAAACAACATTGGGTTTGACTCTGGTGCATCACAGCCAATTATTCCGCCAGAAGTGGGCGGTGCATTAGCTGACGCTGCTGATGTGGCAGCTATAGTCGAAGCGTTTGAAAACCCAGACGCTGAAAGTTTAACCAATGCGTATGCCGCTGCCGACAGCTTAAAAATTGCCTATTCTGAATCTGGGGCGGGCCTGCCCGCAGGCGAGGCAATAGGAAACATTGGCACTATCCTTAGCGGTATTGAGGATTTGGATAATGGAATCGAAAGCCCAGCAGAGGCTATAAACGTAGTCAACGCCGCGAATCTTGTTTCAGGTTTTGCGTCAAACCTTATTGCTGGCCAAGGTGTTGGCGCAGCCGCTACTGGTGCTGCTGCGTCTGGGTTTATGCCAGAATCATTTACTTCTGTTCTTGGCCCACTTGGAACTGTTTACGGAATAACTCAGGGCCTTGGTGCAATAAGCAATTTAGCTAAAGGTGGTGCTGCTGGTAATTACCCACGGGTCGTTGGTAATCTTTCTTTCTCTGATGGAAGAATTGGTGCAGCAAGCAACGTAGATGCGGCTGACGTAGATGAGCATGGTTTGGCAGGTCGGATAAATCAAAGCTGGGCGCAAGAAACTTTTAACTCAGCAACTCAAATGACAAATGACCTTATTGATAATTATGGGTTTGAGTTAGACCAAGCTAAAGCCGAGCCTTTGATGAAAATTCAAAGTAACGCATACTACAACAGAGAAGGCAAGCTGCCAGCCAATGCGCCAGATTTTGTTGTTAAGTTATTACAAAGCGGCGCTCTTAAACCAACAGAAAACACTCCACCAGAGATACTTTCATCAAATGAAGCGTTTGGTTCTTTTTTAGATAGCCATTTAAGTAAAGGGCAAGACCTTTACGCCGCCAAAATGTATGACATATCAAATCAATCTGGCCCCTTATTCGGTGCAGAACACGCAGCCTCGGCGGGAAGAACTACAAAGGCAGCTGCTCGCTCAAAAGTTAGGTTTGCTACGCAAGAATCTGCACAAAATTGGATTGACTCTCAAACACCAGAACAGGCTTTTTGGAAATCTGGTTCAGGAAACAGTACGCAATTCTTTGTTAGAAAGCCAAGCTACTCACTTAAAGAGGTCGACGTAAAAGGAAAAACTTTTTACGAAATAAACAGAAGTGAAAACATAAAGAGAATCGGCGGAAGATTTGACAATATGTCTGAATTAAAGTTGAAGTATGCTGACAAGTATAAGACCCAAGAAGAGGCTCAAAAGTATATTGAAGGTCTTAGCAAAGAAGAAACTTTTAGCCAAAGGCAAACTGGTAAGTATCCTGACTATTATGTTAACACGCCCGTTTACTCTGTAGTTCAGTCAACTCAAAACGGCCAGCCTGTTTACAGTGTAAACAAAACGTATAGCTCTAAGGAAATTAGAGGTAATAGCCTTGCCGATGCACGAACAAAATATGAAAAAGAAAAGCAGGCTAAATTAAATCCAGTTGAATCAAGCCCAACGCCAAGCGCTGGAAGTCTTGAGTGGTATCAAAGTCAATATGGCCCAGACTTGGGAGCCGCTCTTCATAACATAAGTGGCCTTAATCTAGGCGATATTCGTCTTAGTCTGTAGCTTTAATCTAAGTGGATTATAACATTTGTTATAATGTCCATCATAATACCTCTTGCACAAAAAACATTGTGTGGTATTTTTGCAACAGTATAGGAGACTGTTATGAGTGAAGGGAAGTTAATGGCCGAGCAAGCCAGAGGAGAACGCGCTGCTGCATTATT
>Ga0208899_1001926_pt1 | contig 14313 bp, 17 predicted proteins | sample VirMetDEL_Nov_24_FD_184518 | JGI IMG/M metagenome (GOLD analysis project Ga0208899, IMG submission 184518) | Aqueous microbial communities from the Delaware River and Bay under freshwater to marine salinity gradient to study organic matter... | ecosystem: Environmental > Aquatic > Marine >... | reverse complement strand
CTGGAAACAGCTCACAATACTTAGCAACATATTCGTCTCTTTGGCTTGAACTGCCAAAGTTGTGAATACCCATAGGAGTAGGAAAAACCATATAAGCATCCCAAGATTGTAAAGGCTCGGTAGACCAGCTTACATCTACTGCGTATTTTGTAGATACTACGGCTTCTTTTATGGTGTTGCCTTCCTCATCTATTACTGGAGGTTCAATAGTTAGATAGCCTAACTTTACCACCGATTCGGTAAGGTTGCCTTCCTCATCTCTTAGGAGGTCTATAGAGGCGTTAGCTTCTGCCTCATCTACGAACTCGTATTTTCTTGTTATATCCATCGGTTTAAGAGGTTAGCGTGATACATTGGTTTAAGGGTAGGTCAGTTGGAAATAATAAAACTTGTTTATTTAAACCACCTAATAAACTTAACCCGATACTACCGCTTAATGATGCACTAATTGTATGTTCAAGTGAGCCATTAAAATAAACTTTAATTTCCGAGCGGTCATACCTTAACAAGAATTTAAAAGAGTCTAAACCGCTAATGCTTTGCACATAATTAGAACCTCCGAATCTATACCTTAATATATTTGAGGTGTTATGGTTTATATAACCTAAAGCACCAGCATCAAAGTATTTTGGCACACTACTTCCGTAGTCTTGTATTCCGCTTTCAATCATAAAGGTAAAAGCTGCATCACCATTTATAATACTTGAAAGGGTTGAATCATCCGCAGACCTCGTAGAAATAGAACCCGATGTACCCGAATGGTTAGGTATGTAGGATGTTTGGTAAGTATTTCTTTCGTATTGCGCTCCGTATAGTTGCACATCTACTGCTGAACCATTACCTCGTATTTGGATGCTTGAATTAAAACCTGCTTGTGTAGTTTTAAATTCATATCTAACCCATTCATTTGTAAGACTTGGATAAAAATTATCAAGACCTCCTAATTGAATAAGCAATGCTCCCGAACCTCTCATATAAATGGTAAAGGTTTCATTAGCGTTTATTGTACTAACATCATAAGTAAGCCTACCCGATGTGGTTTCAAATCGTGTTGAATTTTGTACTCCTTCGGGACTTGTTCCGTAGTTATTTGTTATGGTTGGGCTACCAACTTTAGTCCAAGAATCAAAGTATTCCGAGTACCCTATTACATTAGTCCTACTCGGTTCAAGTAAAAGACTCGGACAACTTGCCCCACCGCTATAGTCAAATCTTGGAGAGTCCTCTAAAATACCTGCCAAGCCCGTAGTCGCTCCCGATTCAATGTATTCCGTAGCTACTAAACCTTGTTCAAATTGGGAATCTTGGATGTAGATAGAATCAGTTGAACCACTTGCATCACCTTCTGCCGTATAAGGATAAATAGGCGTTTGCCCTGCGGTTGTTTTGTTTGCCGTTAGCGTACATCTAAACCATCCATTTCCTACGCTTGTTATTGTTTGGTCAATACCATTTGAAGATGTCCCTACCGCACCGCTACCACTTAAATCAAAATAGGCAGTTTTGCCTCCTTGCGTTAACCGCATCCAATTTGTGCTTCCTGCTTTAGCGTAAACACTCATTGTCATTACACCAGTTTCATTGATGTAATTGTAAACGGATTGCGCTCCCGATGAGGTCTTTGTTAAAAGCCAAGCATCATTTGAGCCATCATAACCGCTTTGACCACTCGTAGGTGTAACACTTGATGCCCAAGGAGTGGTGTTGAAATTATTTGATTGCTTAAATAAGTTCTCCCTTCCTTTCTCTATAAGTCCGTTGCTATCAATTCTTGTAGCCGTTAGGTTTGAACCTCTTGAAAAGGTGAAGTCTCCATCTCCGTTAGTAGGCTTTATACTATAAGCCTTTCCATCTTTTCCTGCACCACCGCTTGGTAAGAATACTAAACTTGCATCATCGTAAAAACTCATATCGTTAAGGGTTTTGAGTTAGAAATTCAACATCAGTAGTAAGACAAGCAGTATTTTCTACACTACCACCATCAGCCTCTACACGAGTTTTAAACGCACTAACAAGTTGAGGTGCAATGCTTCCTAAATTGGCATAGACTATACCCCATCCAATTGCGTTATCTCTACCAACCCCCCACCAAGTGGTATCATATATCTTTCCGTAGCCTTCTAGATCACTCATTGCTTATCTCTCTTTGCGGCCTTGGATAAGTAAACTCGTAGTTTCTTTACATTGGCCGGTTTTGGTTTGTATGTCTTTATAGTTGCCATCCGTTAAATGTGCTGTCTTTTGAAGGATAAACGTCATCGTTCACATTCTGATTGTACTCCGGGAAGAGATTCTGATTGAACGACATATGATCAATGAATCTCCTGGTATAGTATTCTGCTAGGTTCCTTTCCTTTTCAATCAGGAAGGACAGATCCTCTCTTCCTACGGTCTCTCCGTTTTCTACCTGCTTCTTATATACTCCTCCGTTGCTTGCAGTGAATGCAGCAAACGGTAAGTATTCAGTCATTGCCCAATGGATCAACATTGGCTGCACGTATGATTCTACCAATGTTTGGTAGTCTCCGGTAAGTGTACCGGCTATTATGTCCGTTGATATTCTGTCGTAGAGCTTTGATCCTAGATATTGCTGCACGTGAATCTCCTGGGCAATCTTTATAAATTGTATGAACTTGTCCGTATCCACATTCCCTGAAAGAAACGTGTTGCGAACTAGATCGTCTCGTCTTATGAATAATGCTGTAGCCATTAGATACCGGGTTGTATGTCTTTAGGACTCTTTGGGTTGAGGAATCCTTTGTTCTTCATTTTATTTGGAACTACACTAACCTTGTTAGGATTCGTTGGTGGATCGAAGCCTGCTCTTCGTGCTTGGCTTCGACTTACTGTCTTTGCATTAGGAGATCCAGGATCCGGTCTTACTCCGTTTCTACTCATATAGGTTTTACGAAGCCATTTGTGGTGGCATCGTGGTCCTCCTTTGTAAAGCCATATTGAATAGGTTGCAGCTCCTTCCGGTCCGAAGCCGGCATTGACTGCTCTGTTATCCAGGGCCACAATATCTTCTTTTCTGTAGACCTTATTTGCAGACATCATCTTGCGGCAAAACTCACGTTCCGGAGATTTGCTACCGTCATATTGGTAACGGACCAAGAACAATACACCGTCTTTCTCTGCATCCTGCTCACTCTTTGCTTTTGGACGAGCTGTTCCAGTGCTCGCCAAGCCTATCATCTTATCTAGGGCTTCTTCTTGATTATAGTCGACTTCCCTCTCGTCAACTAGTTCCCATTCTTCTTCGTTGATCTCCTCTCCTAGATCGATAAGATCATCTGCTGATGCGTTAACTGAATCCTCCGGGACGCAGTTAGGCACCTTCTTGCCGTCCTTCATCTTTGTGCCTACCATCACATATCCAGGCTCGCAAGGATCGTCTGCATCTTTCAGCTCTGTTCTGCATCCACAGTCTGCTGATAGCTTTTCTCCAGTCTCTTTCTCTTGCTCTTCTTTTGTTACTGCAGCACTCCGGTCCGTAAACTCTAATGGCTGTAGTGTCTTGAAGTATAGATCTAGGTTTATTCCGTTGACTGCAAGTATTTGGTCCAGGGCATTGATAATCTGTTCTTGGAACGGACGTATCACTGTATTGTCAAAGAGCAGTGTTGCTGTCTCTATCTCTTCAGCGTTGTTTCCTAGTCCGCTATTGTCCTTTATACCTAGAAGCATTGGAGAGGTAACTCTGTGAGCTACCATCAGCTTTTGCATTGATTCTCCTGATAGGAACTCGTATTGTGCGGCTGCATCCGACAGCTGCACCGGATCTATTGTAGCAGCAAGCTCTTTGCTCTCATTGAATGCGATGATTGCTCTTCCTGCATTGCTTGATCCTGACCACTTCTCTGTGATGCGCTGCTCTATCAACATACGCTCCTCCTCATCAGGGACTCCGTTGTTGAAGTTGATAAGCATACTTGGAGCCATTCCATTCTTGATGTTATTCAAGTGATAGTTGGCTATCTCCTCTTCTAGTTCAGCGTATGGTATCCCACCTTGATAGTCTACCGGGCTGTAGTAGTAGTATCCTGCTTTGTATGGTCGGACTACTAGTATCTCTAGGCCTTCGTTGCTTGTACCGAATGCCGGTATGCGATCCGGCATTTTATTCGGAGTGAGCTTGGTCCAATCAGCACAGTAGTAGTATGCTTCTATCTCTCCTTCTTCGTTCATCTTCTCTGCTCGAAGTGTTTGGATAGGCATATGCTCCACTTGAGCTACCTGACGGTCCTTGGTGTATATGATCTGAAATGCACACTGGCCCATCATTTTTAGATCTGCTGTGACCTTTCGTAGACAGTCTGAATGTATCAAGGAGCGCATTGCAGCGTATTCTTGAGGCTTTCTGCTGCTGTCTGTAGCATCTAGTCCTTTTCCGTAGATAAGGTCGCTAATCGCATTTATGATAGCGTTGTTCGTTGGACTACCATTGTATCTATCTATCAGGTATTGATAGTAGTTGTTATCTGCTCCATACTCTACCCAGTCTTTATTCCGTTGTTCGGTTATTTCAGGCTTGGTATAGCTTGATAGACTGATGCTGTGTACCTTCATCATATCGTTATGTATTCGTTTGCGTTTGCTTTGGCATAAGAAGTGTACTGTCCTTGATTCACACTGTATCTATCAAAGTCCGTTTGACCGGTCAGATACATTATTCCTCGATAAACTTCTGTAGCTTCTATTTTAATTACGAAACTATGAAAAGATTCAACGGTTTTAAAAGTATGTTCAAATTGAATCACTTCGTAATTGCCTACTGTTGAATGCTCACTGCTTTCAATAGTGACAGTTTCATTCATCTGCTCATCCGTAATCACTATAGTATAGTTTTGACCTATTGCTATGCTTCGAGGTATAACCTTAATGATGTGTGGACTTCTGTTATTCAGTATGTGCATATATAAGTAACTGCGTTTTTGGGTTTTGTCCCAAAAAAAAAGACCGGCATTTTATCGCCGGCCTTTCTTATCTATCTCCTAGGGCTGATTAGGAGTTCGTTCCTTCAACTACAGTAACTGTTGATGTAGCTAATCCAGTAAACGGATCGGCTGCTGTTGCACCTGATAGGAAGTTAGCCGGTAATACCTCTTGGCCCGAGAAAGCCAATGTGTATCCGGATAAGTCTCCCATTGCAGCACCAGTAACTATTGTTCCACCGGTTACCTCTGCACCGTGTTCCAAGCCCATCGCAAAACAATTGTCGTTGTAATCTTGTACGAAGATTTGTGGTCTTCCGTAAGCAAGTAGCTTCACTTCGTTGTTATCTTCCTTACTCAATTTTGGTAGAGTAAGATTCAATGTCTGCTCAAAGAACGTTGTTCCGTTCTCTCTGCTCGAAGTAATCGCTTGTTCGAATGAGCTATTTCCTTTTAGCTCATATTTGTAAACTGTAAAGTCCGCAGCGAAGTCTGTGATCTCTCCGTCTGTTCCTAGTGTTGCTGCACCACTATCACCGTAATCGGCAAAGTATACTGCAGTGATTCCACCTACTACGTCTTTACAAGGAGCCTTGCGGCCCTGGGTTAAATCGCACGCCATTTTATTTCTTTTTTATTATTAAAAAGGGCAAGCAAGCTGTTGCCTACTTGCCCTCTTGTATTAGTTAATACCTACTTATTAATTGTAGAGTACGATTTCAGATCCGATGCCGTATTGGATACCTGCTGTAAAACGCATTATCACGCGACAATTCTGTGATCCGTCAAGGTCGGCCATATCTAATAACTTCACCTCGTTGTGATCGCTCAATAATCCAGTACCGAAGAACAAGTTGCTCTTCTGTGCTGCTGCCATTGTATCGTCAGCAAGACCTGGACATACGAAGATCTTCACACCATCGAAAGCCAAGTTTTGACCTGCTCCGTACCACATTGTGCCTTGGTTTTGGTAACCGTTAGCACCGATAGAACCAACGTTTTCACTACCGGCTACGTTTGACAATGCAGCGAATCCACCTAATGCACGTACATAAGCACGAGCAACGTTAGAAGATACGTACAAGTACAAGTCTTCTTTTCCGTATACTGCAGTAGGGATCACATCAACGACCTTACCCATTTCTGCGATAACGTTTGCTGCTGTAACAGAAGTACCAGTCACATCGATAACGTCTGAATCTGCTTCCCATAGTGTTTCGAAACCGTCAAACTCTCCTGGGTTAGCATTAACTCCTTGCCAAATGTTTTGCTCCATCTTTTGAGCTACTTTAGCAATAACGTGGCTCAATAAAAAGTCTGCAAAGCTAGGAGGCAATGTATCATATGCGCTGTAGCCCATTTGTACTGCTTCCCAGTCAGAACGGAAGTCTTGCTTACATAATTCCAAGTTCACCTGAAACTCTTCCGGTGTAAGGATGCGCTCTGTTAAGTCAATCGTTGAAGTGTCAGTAAAGTCGCAAGAGCCATTTTTTACAATGCCATCCACTGCGAACTTCTTCATAACCTCTTTGTACTTAATGTTCGGTTTTACGGTGATACCACCGTTCTCAATTGTGTCAGCAGAAAGTAATGCTGCTGAAACATACTTACCTGCAAATTCTCCTGAATAAGTCGAGGTAATGTTAGTAGTTGTTGCCATAATCGTTTATAAATTATTTTCTTGATTAACTAAATGTGATTGCTCCACTGATCGCTGTGGTTGCTGCTACGTACCAACTGGTACCATCAGAACATAAATCTGCGAAGTCTCCTTTTACTGCTGTTGTTTCAAAAACAACGTTTTGAGCACCATTGGCTCTTGAGTGACCTGATGCGTTTTGCAAGTTTCCTTCAAGTAGTCCGGATCCACAGTCAATAGTGAATGCTACTGCCGGTGTATCTTCAGCCAACACAAACTTTAGCCGGCCTCCTGCAAATGGAGCCGGCATCGTAACTGTACCGCCTGCATCACCACTCAAAAAGAAAACTTCACCGCTATCTGCTGCAGTAAGTGTTGCTGATGCGCTGATCGTGTTTGTCTCAAGAGCGATTCTCGTTGGAGGGTTTGATATGTTTGATACCGTGTGCGTGGTATCTACGTTTGTTACTGCCATTTTATTTTAAATTAAATTTGCGTAGTCTTTCTTTAGATATCTAGTCTTTTGTATGCTTGGTATGCATCATTAAATGCCTTGCGTAGGTTATCTCTTCTTTCATTTGCTTCATCTATTTCCGGAACAGATCCCATTCCTAACGCATCAGCGGCACGAGCAGCATCTACGATTGCTCGTTCCAAATCATTGTCGAGCTTTTCTGCATATTCTAACTCTTCTCCGTACTGCATACCAACATATAATACGGCATCATAAGCATCTTTCATTTCTTGCTCCCCTCTCTCCAAGTCACCTTGTAGGTCTTTTGCAGCTTGAGCAAGTTTATTGAGCTCTCCTATAAGTGATAGCTTCACCTCTTGTGAGGCTAGGTCTTCTTTTTCTCTGTGAGCTGCTAGCTCCTCTCGAGCTGTTAGCTCATTCCAAAGTTTGTTTAATGCTTTCATTATAGTTTTGTTGCTTCTTGGGCTACTTTTCGCACGACCTTCAGTCCTTCGTTTATTGAGTTCAGATCCTGGCTTGCTTGTTTAATATCATTAGGAATATCAATACCAAGTTCTTTCGCTGCTTTTTCGAACCTGCTGATTTGTGCTCCTACATCTTTCATCATATTCAAGATGTCTCCGGCTTCTTGCAAAGCATCAAAACCTGCATTCGAGAGATTCTTCATATTTCTCAAGTGGTCAACAGCAATATCTCTAACGGAAGATACTATTTCTTCAGCTTTACCAAGCTCTACTTTCTGTGATCCTAGCTCTTGCTTTGCAGTTAAATCTGTCCAGATCTTTTGGAGTTGCTTCATCCTAGATTGCTTTTAAGGCAGCGACTGCTGCTTTTCCGTTCTTACTCATATCTCGGAAGGCAGTCTTCATCTGCTTCAGGTTACGCATTGCATTCGCAGCTTTCTTTGCCTCATCGTCAATACCTAGTTGCTTTACTTGCGCCTGGAAGTCTTTGAGCTGCTTCTCCATTTCAACGATCCTCTTAAAAGTATCTTCTGCTTCTGCAGTTCCATCTTGTACTATCTTGAGAGCTTGACGGATGTATCCAGTATCAAACTTAATTGATTTGAAGAAGTCATTGGCATCATCTGCAATACTCAAGTCGACCTTATTGGAGGTCGACATTTGTTGCCATATGTTTTCTACTTGTTTCATTATTTAAAATCTTGTAATCGTTCAGCATCTCTTTCAGTAGAAACCATAATAGCACCCATCATCTCATTCAAATCAATGATGTTTGTAGGTAAATCAACACCAAGTTCTTTTGCTTCCGTTTCTATTTTATTAAATAACTTTTGAGCAGTATTTGCATCTTGGTAAATTGAACCCAATAAATTTTTCATTCGATGAGCCTCTCTCGCTAATTCAGTTGCGCCTCTGGCTTCCTTGTTAAACTGCCGTTCTACATTCTTTGCAAATGACTCAAAGTCATCCAAGCGGCTTAAATCAACTTTTTGTATAGACAGTTCGGCCCAAACTTTTTGCAGTTGCTTCATTATCTCTGTGAGATTTTAGAAAGCACACGGTCCAGTGTTGATCCGTTGGCTTTGTGGCCAAACGATCTCATTTTAACTTGCTGATTCTTTTCAGGATTAGCTTTGATTGGTTTTGCTACCGGCTTTTTAGACGATAACTCTTCCTTCTTCTCTTCAGCCATTTCCTCTTCTTCCTTTGGAGCCATCATTCCTTTGATCTCTTCAATCATTCCTTTCAGCTCATCGATTGCTGCTCCTAACTCTTCCTTGGTAGCGTATGCCATCTCTTCTTCTTCTTTCTCCTCTTCTGCAGCTTCTACTTCTTCCTCTTCAGCAGCCGGTGCTTCTTCACCTGCTGCACGTAGCTCTCCGATTATACCTTCTTCAGCTACCACTAGGACTCTACCGTCTTCTAGTTCGTACTCTCCGATAGGTAAGGCTACCTGCTCATCTTCTGTCACAATGAAGACCGGTTGATCCGCTTCAAATGACTCTGCTTCGATTACTGTTCCGTTTTCGAGCTTTACTTGCTCGAGCTTGATTTCTTCCTGGGCAGCTAATTCTACGTTGAGAAGATTTGCAATTTTGTTTAAGGTATCTGTCGCTTTCATATATAAATAACTAGCTTGTTAATAGTTGTTTGATTTTTGATCAGTCTTTTTTTCCGAGCTCGTCTAGTTTCGAGCTCGACCAACGGAGACCGGCCTTGCCTCCCCATAGCAAGTAGCTAATGGTTCCGCAGGCTTCCGTATCTCCTTCTTGGTAGTATTCTTCTGCTCTCGATAGGTAGCTGTACATTCTCTCTATGGTCTCTACTGTGATAGGTTCTTTTTGTGCTAGCTGTTGCGCTCTAACTTTTCCGACCTGCGTTGCACACTTGTTGTTTACCTTTTCATTCAGCTCGATGCCTCGTTTCGCATTGTTGCTCACGGCATCCGGGTAGTCGCTGTAGCTCTCCAAGTTCTCTTTCTGTAGCTCCTCACGGATATATTCTAGCATCTCCTCTGCTTCTGCTTCAGGATCTACTTGTGTTCCCATATTGACCTTGTCTGCAAAGTAACCTTCGATTGAGAATCCTTTTACTTTGCCAGTGGAGACGTACTTGTCCCATACCTCGTCATTATAGACCTTCATTGATACCATCCAGGTCCCTTCAGGATGATCCATTCCGTATGCACGGCTCTTATCTTGCTCTCCTTCTACGATCCAAGATTCTACAACACTCAATCCTTGTAAGTCGATTTGGTGTTCTAGGGTACTCTTGTTCTGATTGCCTTTGGTGAGGAACATCTCACTGACCTTTCTGATCGTATCCTTGCTGAAGTAGATGTAGTATTCATCTTCTCCGTTTTTCCGGTAGATAGTTTTGTTTGGAATCAGTGCCGGTCCCATCAGGATGCGCTTCTCCGCATCCACTTGGGCTAGTTGTATTTCCTGGTCCTTACTTAATTTCACGAAGTTCTCTTCGATTGCAGGATATTCCACAATGGAGATTGCCTGCACTCCGGCTAGCATTTCCTCTTCGTCTAGGATTAATTCTACGATTCTCATATCGATGCTGTTTTTACTCTTTTTCTATCTAGTTCTTGTTGTGTTGAAACGTCTCCTCCTACCACGTATGCACGTAGTGGCTGTCTTTCCGCTTGTATACTTTGTGCAAGTTGGTTAATTCCACTCGTTCCCACAACATTAAATTGTGGAGTGACTGGCCTTCCTCCTCCGGATCCTCCTGGAGAAGTGGTGCTTGGTGTGGATCCTCCGTTGAATTGTTGGCTCTGTATCTGCTTGAGCTTTGCAATACCAAATGCAGTCGCTAGACCGGCTTGAATAGCCGGGTACGCAGGAAGGATTGCTGTCAGTGGACTCTTTTGTGCTGTAGTATATGCGTTTTGTGCACCTTCTATTGTACTTATCACTGTGTTGGCTGCTGATAGTGCTTTTTGCACCTGGAAGGCTCTTCTCTGTTGCTTTTCACTGTCTCCTGCAAAGGCTTCCGACAATGCACCGATAGCATCTAGGCTCATCTTGGTTAGTGCTATAGCATCTGCTCTAGTTTGCTCCTGATTTGCTCGTTTCTCCTCCTCTGTCTCGTAGTCTATTCTCTTGCTTTCTGATGCATACTCTTTTTCGAGGAGTAGCTTCTCATCTAGTAGTTCCTGGTAACGTGCAGTGCCCTCTTTTGTGAGGGCTAGCTCGTCTTCTATGATACTTACTCTTGAGTTCTTGGTTTCTTCTGCAAGTTGCTTCTCTAGCTCTAGTCTTTTGAGTACATTCTCTTCTTGATCTATCGCAGCTTGTTTCTCTATCTCATTGGCTTCTATGGACGCTTCTTGTTTGGCCCTTTGTATTTCTAGGATCTCACGTTCTAGTGCTTCTTCGTTAGATAGTTGCTCGGACTTGAATCCTGCGATTTGAGCCTCTACTGCTACTAGCTCGTTCTGTGCATCTATGAGCTCTCGTTGAAACTCTACGTTCTTCTCATCAAGAGCTGCATTAGCTTGGGCCTGCTTTAGCCTGATGTTTGCATTGGCTAGCATTGCCTTTTCTTGTTCTTCTAATACTTTCCCAAGATCCTGGTTGGCTTTGATTCTTTCTGCAATGGAGTTCCTTTCATCGTCTCGGACCTGACGCAGTTGTTCTGCTTGCAGGTCGTACTTCTCTATCAGGCCCTGGTTAATTACATCAGCGAGCTCTGCTTGCTTATTGAGTTCTGTCATTGCAGTGGCAGCTTCAAACGTCTTCTTGGTATACTCTCCTACTGATCCTGCTACCTTCTTTGTAGTGTCTACGATCTTATCAAGAGAACCATCTACTCCGGTGAACATATCAACAGCCTCCTTACCTGCGTTCTTCACGTCTTCTAGTGCTCCGGTAAAGTCACCACTGAATACTTTCTTCACTGCACTTGCTATGAAGCCTAGTGTATCGAGCATTGAGTTGAACCTCTCTATAAGATTATCCTTTATTGCATTTGCAAAGGATATAAGACTCTCCTTTGGGTTCTCAAAGATATCCTTGAAGAATCCAGTGATGTTACCGATGTTTCCTTCTATGAACTTTACGAAGTCGCTGAAGGCAATCTGCAGGAAGTTAAATGCTGTGTTGAATAGGTCAACGACTCTTTGGTTGTTGTTGAATAGATCATATAGAATCTCCATTGCCTTCTCCACTAGGAAGATGATTCCGGAGGCCTTACCTATATTTCCAAATGCTTTGGATAGCTTTCCTACTCCTTTTGCGCTATCGGATGCTGCATCTTCTATGCTTTCAACACTATCCTTGGTTTCATCCATTCTCTTGTTGACATCACCAAGGCCCTTATCGAGGCCTTGGGACATATCCTGAATAGCATCCTTCAGTTCGTTGATTGCATCTACCAAGTCATTGGTAGTCTTTTCCGCATTCGATTCTACGTCTATCGTTACCGTTTCCTTAATAGCCATTCTTCAGTTTCTTTAGAAATTGTTTCCAGTTCTGTGGTTCTTCGTACTTGCCTTTGGCGATTGCTATGTTCTCTGTTGTAGCTTCTGCATCAGGCAGCATCTCTAGTATCTGCTTTATCATACGTCATTGAGTAATTCTAGCTTCGCCTCTCCAGTGGTTAGGTTTAGCGATATGTTATTGATCACGTAGTTCCTTTGTTCAATTGTGAGCTTATCGTTTAGCTTCAGGTTTATCATTACTGCTAGTGGCATTTGAGCTTTGTAAGTAAACTTTCTCCTGCTCGGATCGTATAGGTCCGTGATGTAGTCTTTCCAATATGTATTGTATAAGCCTTGGGAGAAGCCTTGTAGCAAGTATGGATCTATCTCTGTTCCAAAGTTTATTGTTTTGGTAACGGATGCTGCGCTTGTATCATTCAAGTTTGTTGCTAGCCAAAAGTCTGTTTTAGATACTTCTGTTGGATTGGATCCTGAAGGGATATAAGCGAATGTGCTCGTGCCGGTTATCGTTCCTGGAGCATAAAATATCAACGGCTTTCCTATGTATGGCTCTAGCTCTCTAGTGATGCTCTTTCCTACATTGATTGTTGTTATTCCGTTGTTTAGATTGTCTAGTCTTTCGAAGAGCATATGATCAAAGCCCACCTCAACATCAAGCTCTTCGCCATCGAAGGAGAAGTCGGCTCGTATATCACCATAGCCAATGTCGTTCTGTAGTCTATACTGCTCACCTAGGATCGCTTCTGTTTCATTGTATTCAAAATTGATTCTACGATATAGCTGTGGTTTAGCAATATCGACCTCCTTCGTATCAATGTATTTGCTGATCTCGTGTGTTGTGCCTTCTCCATACCAGTCATCTAGTGGTTCTATATCGTATTTGTTTTCGTCTGTTGGTACGATTACCAGGTTGAACATCTTCAAGAGGCTGCTCATAAAATCGCTAACCTTCTGCTCCGGCATCTGATCCGCTACCGTCACTGTTCTAGTAATACTTTGACTCGTGCTTCTGCTGATAGTATCAATATCATTCCAAGATTCGTCAAAGAAGTATTCCACTTGCACTTGTACACTTGTTAGCGTCACTGGATCTCCTCCCCAGTCATCTGCAGGTGCAAACCTAAACTGTAGCACATCACCTACCTCTCTCGTTGAGTAGATGATTTGGTTGTTTACTGTTCCGCTATGGTTTCTGCTCGATACTAATTGATCGCTTGCGTATAACTGAAACTTATAATCTTTTGTGGAGTTTACTGTATAGGTGATACGCAGCTCTGTTTCTTGAGCTGCTGTTATCGTGTATGTATCAGAACTCAAGTCCCAGTTTCCATCGGTTGATGAAGTGAAGTTAATCGCTTGTGCAGCGAATCCTGATGATTGGTCTTTGAACATATATCCGGCTCTCCTATGGCACCACATAAATAGTTTACCGAAGTCTGCTGATGCTATGAAGTCACTATCGAAGGTTACGCTGTACTTTGCTTCTATTGCATCTATGATCTTCTGTAGCTTGATTGCCGGTTTTAGGTCATAGAAGAATATTCCGTGCTCGTTGTGGCCATTGTGATAACTAATATTTTCCGGTGTGTGATCACTTCCGACATCGTCATAATACCAATTTCTCACTGGAGATATCAGTGGGTAGATGATTGCTGATCCGGTGCCTGATACGTATCCGTCTATTCCTGCTTGAATATTTGTATCGTTGTATGTATGGTTTTGAACCGATAGGTCCAGGTCATTCAACGTGTCTTCTCCGAACAAGTCCTTCAGGGCCGTTGTGCTGCTGTAGAATCCTACCTGGTATGCATACGTATTACCCGAGCGCAGTTGGACGCTCTCGAGCTCTAACACTCCGCTTTTATAGAGGTTGTTGTTTATTTCTATGAATGCATCTACTCGGAGGCTTGCATCAAAGCCTCCGCTTATATCCACATTGTAGTAGTGCTTGAATATCTTGTTGTTTGACTTGCTAGCCGGTAGCGTAAACTGCTTTGTGAAGTCACCAAAGACTTTAGAGATATCACTGATGTTCTGCACACTCAAGTTCATCTCTATTGCCTCGTCTTTGAAGAGGTCGGCTTTTTGTCCGTCTATGTAGAGGTCTACTTTATACATATCTCGTATCGAATGCTTCTTCTACCTGGATCGTGTAGTTAATGGTTTTCTCGTTGATTGCTTTTTGCAGCCTTGCCGAGCTGCTCACTACATTCACCGGCTTCGTATCTAACATCACTCTCTCACTTATGAGAAGTTGCTTTATTGCTTCTTTATGATCTTCAGATACCCATCCGGTATTCAGTGTGGTCCGTACTCTTCCGTTTATGTTGAACTTCTTGTATTGTTCT
>Ga0208899_1001917_pt1 | contig 14361 bp, 22 predicted proteins | sample VirMetDEL_Nov_24_FD_184518 | JGI IMG/M metagenome (GOLD analysis project Ga0208899, IMG submission 184518) | Aqueous microbial communities from the Delaware River and Bay under freshwater to marine salinity gradient to study organic matter... | ecosystem: Environmental > Aquatic > Marine >... | reverse complement strand
TGATACGCATAAGCTCGGTGCCGACATTTTTAATAATAAAAGCTGGGCTAGTACCTGCACCGCCAGCGTCTAGCAGTAGGTTGAGAAGATTTCCATCAGTGCCAGTTGTTATCAACTCATGGACAGTCCCTGTTCCGCTGGTGTCTTTTATTCTTATTGCTGGACTAGCAGATTCTAAATGCAACAATCTAGCAGGACTGCTCGTGCCAATACCAACGTTGCCGCTCGCGTCGATACGCATACGCTCTGTGGCGTTGGTAGCAAACAGCATGTCAGTGTTTTGGAAATTCCATAACTCTGCATTTTCTGAGCTATCTATGCCTACAGTGAAACCATTGCTCGCGCCAACACCAGTAGTGCTATTTGTATACTGAGTTTGAACACCCGTACTGTCGCTTTTACTTAAAACAAGAACACGTTGAGGACTCGTAGTGCCAATACCTATAAGTCCGTCTGAGTTAATTCGCATACGCTCTGCGAGCGCACCAGTAACACCTGTTTCAAATACAATAGCCGCTTCTGCCGCTCCGTTTTGATCTTCTTGTTCAGCGTATATTTTTGCGCCAACGCCGGGAGAATTAGTATCGTTGCTGTAGAACTCAACCGTTCCTAAAATATCACCAACTTGAACAGTTCCATCAGAGCTCCCTAAACGCAAAACTGGATTTTGGAACGCTTCTAGATTTAATAAAGCGTCAGGACTCGTAGTGCCAATACCAACATTCTGGCTAGAATCAATCGTAATCGCAGTGCTTGTGGCGTTATCGTCGATGCCTGTGGAGGTGAATGTGGTAAAGGTTCCTGCGGCGGCAGATGATCCGCCAATAACGGTGCCGTCAATAGTGCCGCCGTTAATATCGGCGGTAGTAACCGTGCCCAGATCATCAATGGTTGCGCCGGAGAAGCTGGCTGTTGAGGTGGCCGTGACGCCTGTTACCGTCAAGTCAACATTAACATCGGTGACGGTAGCGCCCGTTCCGGCCCCGTCAAACTTCAGGGTGACATCTGCACCGTTAGGGATCTCAAAATCATTGGATGCGTTGTAGGTGCCCTGAAAGACAATAATTGACCGACTGCCAGACAAGCTGTTGCGGATGTGAACAATCTTCTCGGCATCATTAGGGGTAAGCTGGACATACGCTGTCGCGCCAAGGTCGCCGCCATCAACAAACTCAATAAACTTGTTGCGGCCATTAGACGCAGTGCCGTCAGTAATCGGTAGGTCGTTGGGTGAGCCGGAGGTTCCCGCACTAGCGAGAGTGATTGAAACAATGCCGTTTACCGCAGTGTCAATCAGATCAAAGTTGGTATTGGTGGTGGTTCCCCATGTACCTGACTGCTCACCAGTAGCAATCTTCTCAATACCAAGATTTGTAGTGTATGTGCTAGGCATTCGTTAATCCTCTTTATGCCGCAATATCTTCATAGTTTGGCGTCTGCGACGGCTCCACACCTGACCAACCCGGAGACTGCGACGGACTGATCGTCGCGTACCCCGGAGACTGCGACGACGCTATTACCGACCAACCCGGAGACTGCGACGGCGCCACATTGACATAGTTTGGCGTTTGGTCCGGCACAATAACGCCCCAAACCAAAACGGATCCAACCTCTCCGGCTCCAGATACCCCCACAGGGTATACATTGGCCGGAGCAACAACGGTAACCGACCCAACCGCACCCGTCCCAGAAACGCCTGTGACATGCACATTGTTGACGGTCCTGACCGTAATGGAGCCTACCGCGCTTGTTGCTTCAAGCCCCGTAACCGCTACATTCGCAATGCCCGTTACGGTCACCGACCCCACTGCGCCGGTCGCCTCAAGCCCAGTGACGCTTGTGTTGGCATCGGCGGTGACAGTTACTGAACCCACCGCAGAGGTACCTGCAAGACCGGTCACTGCCACATTCGCTTCAGCAATGACAGCTACTGAGCCTACCGCACCGGTTGCTTCAAGCCCGGTGACACTTGTGTTGGCATCTGCCGTTACAGTGGCGGTTCCTACCGCCGCCGTCGCAGAAAGCCCTGTTACATTGACATTGGCTTCTGCTATTACTGTGACGGAGCCTACATTACCCGTAGCCCCCGCATTGGTAACACTGCCTTCGCCCCAGCCAAGATCGCTCCACGCGCCTCGGCCCCAGCCGGTTAATGGGACGACGACATCGGTCATTACGCTATCCGAATAATCGCGTTACTGGCATCCGCAGTAGGGAAAACAATAGTAAAGTCGCCCGCTGTAGATGTTTTGTCAGAGCCAAAATCCAAAACCACAACACTGGGATCGCCCGCCGCCGAGTCGTTATAGATCAAGGCCCCGCGAGCAGTCACAGTAGCTGTGCTAAACGTGAGGTCAGCAAAGTCCGTAAACGCCGTTGTGCCGGAGGTGGTCGGATCTACCCGAGTCAAAGTGCCGCCACCTGCGCTGTAGCCCGTGCCGCTAACCTCGTTTGTCGCGGTATAGGCCGTGGTTGCCGCAGTAAAGCTGGCGTTGTTGTCATACATTGCCAGCTTGAAGGTGCTACCGCCCGACAGCTTAAAGTTGTGTACACCCTCCATTAGCTCCTGCTTAAAGGAGGTGCACATGTAGTTTCCGGTAAATGCCATTTAAAGCCTCCTGATCGCTTCGGCTAGGTCTTTTTGCCCTGCATCAACCAGAGCGTTATAAATAGTGGTGCGATCACTGCTGATCGCCTCTTTCATGTAATAAAGCAAGACAGCACGGATGCTCTTGCGATAAGACAGCGCCTGATCCCGCAAAGCCTGAGGGGCGGATTCCGACACGCTAATAATCTTATCGAGACACCTCTCCGCAACCTCTTCCGGAGTAAAGCCTCTATTACTGGTGGTTTGGACGCTAACGGTGCCTACGCTCAACTCCAGCATTAGCTTCTAGGCTTCCTCACTGCGCCGCTACGGTAACTGTCCGTGGTGCTATAACCCTCACCCAGCTCCTCCAACCTTGATATGGCGTCTTCGTAGCGCTGAGCATATAACTGCATGAGGTCGGCGTCTCCTTTGAGATAGGTATACGCCTCAACAAGACAGCCATAAAGCAAAGTAGATTCGGCGTTGTCGCCGAGCCAGCTCGTTCCAGATGCCGCGACCGTGATTGACTCCGGCTTGTGGAAGTAATGAAGCTCTACCGCGTAATTGCTGTCCGGGGTCGGCCCGATCAAAAAGTAAGTGTCGCTGAAAATTGCGTAGCACTTTGGAGTGCCCGTAGTAGAAGATGACGGGTATGCCTGACGGACGAAGTTGACATCTTTAAAGAGCAGGTAGTCGTACCCAGAGTTGTCTATTGCAAGCGAGTACGGCGTCAAGAAATCTGACGGCATTGCGAGATACTGGTTTCCGGAGGTCATATTCGCCGTGACATTCTGCCTGAAGTCTGGCAACTGACATCGCTTCAGTATCCTGTCTTCAGCCTGCGTGATGATCGTTGGCAGGTTATTAACGAAGCTGGTTTCCGTTGACTCAACATAATCCTGAATCGCCTGCTTCAGCGTGGTATAGGTAAAAGCCATCAGGATATCTCCACCGTGACGCGGCCTACTTGCCCGGCCATGTCGAGGCCAACAGTCCTACTACCAAGAGCAGTATTGCCGCCGCCAACCGGATCAAAAGCGGACAATGATCTGCTTTCGTCAAGGCTATTGTCTGGCCTTGGGAACCTAAGCGCCTGAGGATCGCTTGCATTGACATCTCCTAGCTTGAGCTGAGGCTGATCTTGATCAACCACATCCCGACCAACCAGTAGGCCATTCCAGCGCCCATCTTCAATTTGTCTGACAAGGTCTCTAATCGGATAGCGGAAACCCGTCCTGTCGCAAAACCCGAACGCGCGCTTCCCCTTGGCATAACTGCTCATAGGTCGTTATAGCCTCCGGGTGCCACATACAAAGACGCCTTTTCTCTTGCCGCGTCTGCCGCCAAGCTCCATTGCTCTTCATAAACCTGCTTCAAGATTGGAGCTAGTTGTAGCGCCTCCGGCCTTTTGCTGGCAATTTGATATGCCAGCCCCGCAACCAGACAGGGAAGGAAACGAGCCGGCACATCCATGTTGTTAGAAGCAGGGCTTCCGCTATCCTCAATGCGCTCCATGTAGTAGTACGCAAAGGTGTAGCTTGTTGTGGCGTCCGGCACTGGCCAGAAGTGCACAGTAATACCCGTTGGCTTGCGCTCAACATAGTATTGCAAGGGGCGTCCCTGAGTTAGCTTGTTGGTCTGGTGTGCGTACTGGCTGACAGAGATTCTCTGCATGGTCAAGTCAGACTGCTTGGAGCTATCGCCTGCGTCCGTGCGAAGCAGTCCCTCGATAATGTCTAACTTGTCAGCACTAAGGCTGTATGATCCTGTCCCTGCAACAAGAGCCACCGTGGTGTCCCGTACCGTCCAGAGATTAAGGCCCCGGTTTTGCCATTCAAGCATAAGCAGATCAAGACTGCGGCGAGCAGTTTTGTAGTCATAGCCGCTTCGTAGCTCAAGGCCCGCACGCTCATACGCCTCTTCAATAATATCTGACAGGTCAAGAGTAAAGCCGGTCGTTCCGCTCGTAGCCATTTATACAACCCGCCCTCTAGTTCTTCCGCGAACAGCTATACCGTTCCTGCACTTTGGTTTTGGCAAGACGCCGCCATTTCTCTTGCTAAGTCCGGCCTCAGACAAGGCAATGGCAATAGCCTGCTTCTTGTCGGTCACTTTCTTTTTTGAGCCGCCAGACTTTAGCTTGCCAGCTTCAAACTCACGCATGACCTTGCTAACCTTGTCCTGCTTCTTTCTGGATCTCGGTGCGTTTTGAGTTTGCTTTGATGCCTGCGCCCTGCTAATCGCCATGTCAGCTACCTTTTTTCCATTTCTTGGACTGAGACTTGGTCTTGCTGGGCGACCACTTAACCCTATCCGCCCAGTAACCCGCAGACATCTTCCCCCTTTTTATGTTCTTGGCATGACGCGACTTAAACGCCTTGCGCTGACCAACCGTCTGATTGGTCTTGACGCCCTGCTGGCCAAAGCGAATCACCTTTTCCTTGCCGCCTTCACATGCCTTTACGATGTGCGACTTTTTCGGATGGTTTGGCGTCCGCTTTGGCTTGTTGCAGGACATCGCTTTTTTATCGACTCGACCGCCCTTACTGTAATACTGTCGCATTACTTCCTATGCCTCGCCGTCTTTTTGGCAACCTTCTTGGGTTGCTGAGAGTGCTGTTTGCCTTTCTTGGTATCTGCACGCTTCTTCCGGGTAGTGGCGGCATACTCGCTAGAAGACAAAGACTTAATCGCTTTTTCAGGCAAATACCTTTCGCCCGTCGCTTTCGAGCCTTGGGTGCTCGGCTTGCCGGACTTTGTGCGCCACTTCTGCTTTGTCCACTTCTTGAGTGACTTTTGCGGTTTTTTGAGCGCCATTAGTCCTTGTAGCCTCCGCCAGCCTCTTTGTACTGCTTTGCGAGCATTTGGGCCTTTCTTGCTGACCACTGCCCCGGCTTACCGCCTTTTCCCCCAGCTTTGATTTTGCTAAATAGCCGCTTCCGTAAAGAGGGCTTAGTGTAGTTTCCAGCTTCATTTACCCTCGACTTTGTTTTACCGCCCTTCTTGTAATACAGCCGCATTAGCCGTAGTTCTTTTTTACTTGCAGGACGATTGTATAAGAGTCGCCATTAGCGTGCCCCACGGTCGTAAACTTAATGTCACCCGTCTTACCGGCTCCAGCATTGTTGCGGATGCCCGTAAAAGAGGAAAAGTCCAGTGAGTCTGAGTAGTCAGCAGGAAGCTCCCACGCTAAAACGTCTGCCGTCGCGTCAAACAAAATCTCAACGCCCATGCCAATGGTTGAATACCAAACGCGCTCAATGTTCACGCTGGTACATGCGCCATTATCAACGGGGTTATTGGAGAGAGCGGACACGTCGATCTTGGTCACAGCAGATTCGCCTGTGCCGTCGCTGACGTTGGTGAACGCAAAGATTGCGGTGCGGGGGCCGTCTTCTATTGTCTGACTGGTAACTGTGTCAGCCATTTTGTCCTCCAAAAAGGGGGCTTACGCCCCCGAGCTGATTAAGAAAGGTTTCTGTTTTGGAGGTACAGAACGGTAACCGTTGCGGCGCCAGCCGTAGCGGCAGTGCCTGTCTGGTTGTAGGTAACGGTTACGTCAACATCCGTCGTACCAATGTCAACCAAGTTACCAAGCTGGCTCACGTCAGATGTGGCAAGCAATCTTGCCGCAGAGCTAACATCTAGCGCGTCAGCGTACTTGTCAGCAGTAGTGCCGTCACCAATGTCAAACGTGTTAGTGGTGGCCGCGTCAAAAGCGGTAGTGACATCCACGCTGACCTGCCAAAGCTGGCTGTTCGCAGGAACAGTGGCAACAACCGTCTCGGTGCCATCGTCGCCAAAAACGACGTTGGCGCTTTGCGCCATAAGCACAAAGCCGACGTTAGCCTTGTCGGTTCCGACTGTAGTACCGGTGGTGTCTTTGATGGTTCCGGCCTTAATAGGCCCAGAAAAAGTAGTAGTACCCATGTGAGTCTCCTGTCTGGGTGAGTCTAATGTTCCACATGGAACAATTAGTCAGGAAGAAAAGGGGGCCGAAGCCCCCGTACTATTAGGAAGTTCCGGGCGAGCCGTAGATTCCCAGAGGATCGGATACGCCGAAGCTGTATCGCTCGCGAGCCTTGTATCGGACGTTGCCGGTATCAAAGTCGCCATCCATTGAAGTCTCCAGCGCGGTACGCTGGAAGTGCTTCATGCCGTTCGGTACATCGGTGATGATGAAGAAGGCGTTGGTGTCAGTCAGGAAGTGATTGACTGAGTAACCTTCCGGAATCGAGCCGTTGTTGCGAAGGGCGTTGATGTCGTTGTCAGCCGTGCCAACTCGACCTTCAGTCTCAAGCAAGCGAGTTGCTACAAACTGAAGCGCGGGCGGAACGATCAGACGACGAGGACGTGCCGCGATCAGCAGGCCACGCTCATCGGTGAATGCGGCGATGTTAATCACTGCATCCTCCAGCGAGGTCTCATTCAAGTCAGCCGCAACGGTGGGACGGTTAGCATTGGTGCCACCGTTTACCAGCGGGTGAGATGTGCTGAACAGCGTTACGCCGTCACCAGAGTTGTAAGACGTAAAGCCGTCGTTAAGCGGGTTGGCCGCTTTAACCTGCTTGGTGTGTGCCATAGCCCGAGCCAGCGCCTTGGTGTAACGAGCAGACAAAGAGTCATACAGGTTATCTTCCATAGCTTCTTCAGTAATAGAAAAGCCAAGGGCGATGGTTTCGTGGTTATAGCGAGCAGTGAAGGACTCCTGTGCAGAGTCGTAACTGATGGCCGCGCCTTCAGCTTTGACCGGTGCCGCACCGAATCCAGACAGCTTCACTTCTTCTTCAAACGAACGCTCAGATGATTCAGTTTCGTAAATCATCGTGTGCTCATCGTCGTACCGCTCATACTCCAAACCAAACAAAGCGTTCAGTCCGGGGAGCAGTTCTTTCAGCATTTGTGCGCGTGAAATAGCCATTTCTCAGACCTCCTTAAACGCCAAGTGCCGTTTCGTAGGCATGGCTGAGCGGCAAATAGGTCACGACACAGTCGGTGAAGGAATCACCTACCGCACTTTCGGGACCGTCCACAAAGTCGATGATACGAAGCGGGAACGTGTTGGTTGTTGCGATTGAGCTGGCGTCCAAAGCATTCTTGCTTCGTCCGATAGCGGTTGATCCAGCAGTGCTGATTGCTTGGACGTTGTTACCCAGACCAGTCTGAGCAATAGAGCCGTCACCCTGCATTTGGAACAGGAGCTTGGGATCGTCAACGACGTAGGCAACCGCGTCAGAGGCCACCGTAGAGGCAGGCCACTGTTGGCTGAACGTCTTCTGGTTGGTGTTTGGATCGGTGTAAGCACAGCCGACAAAAATGCCAACCGTACCCGCAACAGCCGCAGTCGTAACCGCCGCTTTTTCTACCGTTCCAGACGAAACCAGCTTTACAAAATCACCATAAAAGATGCCCGTAGCATAGCCTGAGGCAATCTTAATATGGCGTACTTTTCCGGTGAACGAACCAGAAGCACTAAGCGTGCCTACAGGTTCGGCCCCCATTGGAGTAGCTGAAGTAGCCATTACTTTCTCCTTAAAGGATAGCTAACGAAGCCGCTCCCGAGAGAGTCAGCTTCGGCCAAAGGTTGTCCGAGTGGACCGCTCTGGGTTCAGAACGGGCATTCGGGGGTCGTTTTGCTTGAGGAAGTTGTTGTCAACAGATTCCATCTGGCTTGCGGCCATTCTCTGGAAGTGCTCTTCGCGGCCCTTCATCTTGTCGGCTGGTGCCTTGCAAAGAAGCAGGCCGCCGATTTCGATGTTGCCCGTGAATCGCGAGTCAATATCAGACATGACCTCTAGTTCAGGATGGTCTTCTGCCTTAACAGGAACCCAGCCCTCTCTAAACTTCTGAGAAACATTCGTGTTGTCTGCGTGCCCTAATGTGCTAGTGCGTACCCACCGGAATACCCATCCGTCTTGCGGAGCTGGGTTTGGTAGTACAGAGGCTGGCAACCACGAATCAGACGGTCGTTGTTCAACTTCTCGGGCCTCGTTTGCCCGCTGTGTGCGCTCTTCAGCCATGATCAGTTCTCCTTGAACAGTTGATTGGCATATTGTTCGACGGTTAAACCAAGGCGCTTTGCGAGAGCGACTTGGGTGCGGCTCAACCTCACTTTGCGTGGTTTGGCACCATTATTCCTTTCGGACGGTGCCACCACCACGGAGGGGCTTCGGGAGGTCGAGGAGACAGATGTATCTGTCGAGCCACTTTCTACCTCTCCGAAGTATTCTGGAAACTTGGTCTGGACACGCTTGTCCAGCTCCTCGTAATACTCGTCAGACTCAGGATCAATGCCTTCCTGCGTAACCATTTTCTGGTGAACGCCGAAAGCATAGGCCGTCATTTCTGGATGGTCCTCTGACTGGAACCAAGTATTTTCGCTTGCCCAGCTCATTGCCCTTTCGCTGGGCTTTCTGGGTCGTGGCGCGGGCTGTTGCGCCTGCGGTTGCGGTTGCGGTTGCGGTTGCGGTGCTCTCTGCACTCTTTGCCGCTCGCCTTCGTACTGGGTTAGGCGCTGTGACACACCGTCCAAGTCAAACTGCGCTCTGTTGAGTAGCTTTTGAGCCTCAATCTGCTTGTCAGTGTTGCCCTCCTCTACCGCTTGGCGCAACATGAATTCTGCCTGCTGAAGCGCGATCTCAGCTCTGCTCTTGGTCTGACCAAGAAGAGCGCCTTCACCTTGGCGCAAGATGCTTTGAAGTTGACGATTGTCTTCCGTCAACTGCTGAGCAACGCGGATAGCCTCCTCACGCATGCGCTCAGCATCTTCTCGCCGCCTGCGCTCCTCATGTTGCTCGTAACGCAACTTGTTGATGCGCTTTTTGACTTTATCGCTGTAGCCCTGAAGCTCTTCGTCGTCTTCACTGGAAGCGTTTTTTGACTTTGAGGCAGGTCGCTGATCTTCGGGCGGTCTATCATCCACCACCTCAAGGTCTACTGCTTCCGGCTTTTGCCCCTTAGTAAAAGTCGCCTTGACGCCAAAAAACTTGTCCTCAGCGGACATGCCTTCCCCTGTTTCTACCTGTTCTTCGCTCATGCTTTTTCAACCCCTCTAGGATCTTCGACAACAGCCTCAACGCTGTCATCGTTAATTAAACGAAACTCCTTACCATGAATCTTAAATCTGGTGCCGCTATACGAACGCATGAGCACCCAGTCGCCCTCTGAACAGTAGGGACCATTGGGAAATCTTTTTTCGTCCTGATAAGCATCCGGCCCCATCTTCAAAACAAAGCCGCAAATAGAGCCGATCTCCTCGACCTGCATCGTCTGCTTTGCTTTAATGATTCCGCCCTCCGTTTTTTCGTCAGGCTCTGGCAATGCGATAAGTAGTTTGTATCCCTTGGGGTCAGGGAGCTGGCTTGCCTTTTGTGGCTCTTCCATAAGTCATCATTTCCACGCACCGAAAATTGGCGTTCGGAGTCGCCCAGCACCGCATCATGCGGTGAATTTATTCACGATCTATCCTTTGGTTTAGATCGAGTAGCTCTCGCTCGGCATAGGCCAGTCCTTCAATAATGCCCACGCACTTAGAGTAATCGTTCATGTCCTTGCACCCGCCCGTAGCGATGTGATCAGTGATCTCATTCATGTGATTGCGATACTGGTTTTGTAGTGCGGACAGCAGGTTGTTACTTGCCCGGTTTGTCGTCATCCAATAAGTCCCTTACGATGTCGAAGCCTGCTTGAAAGCCAGCAACCTCCTCTCTGGAGCGATTGTTGTCTTTCACGGAGTCCATCTTGGCGGCAATCTTCGCCGCCTCAATGCGCTCTTGAGTCTGGAGCTTTTCCATATCCAGCGCGGCCTTGCCTTGCGCTTTCTGCAAGTCTGCTTGGATCTTGGCCATTTCGGTCTGCACCTTGGCCATTGCCTCGCCTTCCTTGATCTGCAACTCTTTCTGTTGCATCTGAATGACGGGATCTTGTTGCTGTTGCGCGTTCTTTTCAGCCTGAGCCTGTTGTTGCGCCTTGCCCGTGACCTGAGCCGCCGCAGGAGCGACCAGACGAGAAAGACGGTATTCAATGTCTTCTGGCAACGGCTCGCCCGGAGCGGGTAGCTCTACGCCCAGCTCCTTTTCGATCCTCTGCCGATAAGCAAAAGCAACGTGCTCTGAAACGTGCGCCGCCATCGCGGCCTGAGCCGCTTGAGCGGTGGGGCTTTTCGACATCAGCTCCATCACTTCAGGGTTTTGCGTCAACGCCATGTGGACCTGTATGTGGGCCTCATGGTCTTGATAAATAAATGCCTTCACAGGCTCTCCGTTCAGGATGTTCATGTTTTCACTGACCGGATCGGTCGGCTTAATGTCATCCTCAAGCGGAATAATCTTGTCTGCATCCTGAATGCCCAGAACGTCCAGCATCTGCCTATGAAGCAGAGGCAGGTCGTACATCTGCGGCGCCTGAGAGGCAAGTTGCAGTGCCGCCTGATACTGCATGATGCGCTGAGCCATCGTGCCCGCATTGGGGTCGCTGACCGGGATGATGTCCACACGGTCATCGAAATCAGCCCTGACAACCGGATCTTCATCTGGCTCGTAGGGGTAAACCTCGGGGCCATAGTCACGGACCAGCTCGGCCAGTATCTTTAGCTCCTTTGACACAGCGGCATGAACACGACTCTGGACCGCGCTTAGCACCTTCATCTCGCGCTCAAGCACAGCCAGCGTGGTGCCTACAGGGGCCTCGCCGTTGATGTCAGAAGCCTTGACATCGGCCGCAGAAGCGAATCGACGACCTTCCTGCACGATATCGCCAAGTAGCTGATAAAGAACACCGCTCGGCTCTTTGTAGGGCAGGAATGCGATATTGTCCCTAATAGCGCCGCCGGGAACGTCAACGTCCCTAAACTCTCCGGGCATAATCGGGGTGTCGTCGCCCTTAATCCTAAGGCCGCGAGCCTTGAGACCGCCCGGAAGGTTGGAAAGAGTTCCCGCGTCCACTAATTGTCTAAGTATTGCGGTCGCAGACTTGGACAAGCCGCCGATCATGTGGACAAGGCCAAACCCATAAAACCCTAGCCCCGGCAGATACTGGTAGTGAACGTAGTGCTCCCGTTGCATTTTTAACGGGTCGTCTTCGTACCAGTTGCGCCGGATCGACAGTATCGTTCTTGATGACTTGTCAATCGTAACGATGTACGGCAAGGCAATCCCCGTGGGAACGCCTTTGTCTGTGTCTTCAAATCCGATCAGGTCAATGTTGACCTGCATTTCCAGCAAGGTGTGCCGGTTGTCATACTCGTAGTTATCTGAATCCCCGGTCAGCCTGTCATACTTTTGCTGTATTTCTGATATGTCAGGAGAGGGGGGCGGCAGGTCAACGTCGGCATAAAAACCTGCCACCTGCAACTTACGAATCTCGTTCGCGCTCCGCTTCATCACATGAGTAGCGCGTTCGCAAGTTGACAGGTCAGAGGCCCCATAACTCACAACAAAGTCTTCTGCCGGCACAAACATCGCGCACGGACGCCCCATATTCGGGTCGTAGTAGACTTTGCGGAAAGCTGATCCAGCGATGGGCAATGAGAACAGTAGCTTTTCTGTCTCAGTGCGATACTCAGTCATGCGCTGGGTAATCAAGTAGTTCAGGTAATTCTGAACCCTGTGGGCCTGTTGGGTTTTTTCGTCGTTGATTTTTCCGACAATGGTCGTCTTGACCGGTCCACTTGCAGGGTATATCTCTTGTATCGTCTGGGCCTGAAAGCGGATTACCGCCTCAGACAGCATGGGATGGAATACGCCACAGGCGCCCTCCCACGGGGTTGATCTATCTTCAAATTTAAGTCCAAGCAGGTCTAGCCCGCGAACATAGGAGTCTTCCCAGTCTGCGCGGCTATTCCGGTCTGCCTCAAAGGAGGCAACCAGCTCGCCAGCAAGAAGCTGAAGATCTTGATCCGACAAGAACTCAACCAAATTGGAGTCATGCTTGGCGCCTAAAAGCTCGCCCGCGTCCGGGTCTAAGTCTATTAGCACGCCACCTTCTTCATCATAAATACCCACAGACTCGGGGTCTTCTATGACAATCTCCAGCGCAGACGCTTCCGGCTCTTCAGCCAAGGGCATCATTGCCCGATCAATGGCCATTACTTAATCTTGCCGCCCTTGGTGTAACCCTTGGTTTTTCCGCCCTTGAAGTAGCCTTTGGTCTTGGGGACCGCAACGCCACCCATCTTCATGCCATTCTGATCCACCAAGAACGCGGGTCTCATCTCCCCCGTCTTAGAGTCCTTCTTCATCGGCATCTTGCCGCCACCGGCGTACATCTTAGAGGTTTTCTTCATCATGACCGTTACCTGCGTATAGGTTGTCGAATACTCTGTTTACGTCCAGCGTGTAATCCAAATCCGATTTGGAGTAATGGATATGCTGTGACGGCCTAAAATCTGGCGCCCCTTCTCCAGCAGAGAACCATGCCGGATGCGTCACCCGGACTCGGTTGTTTGGTAGCGCTACAATGTTTCCTGTCCACGGGCCTGCATCTAACAACTCCATCACATGGCTCTGCTTGTGCTGTGCAGGATCGTCCGCGATTTCGCTGTCGGTGTAGTCCACCGTGAACATGTACTTGGCGGGATAAAACTCGCCATCAATCTTTGCCAGCCAAGGGCACGGTGTCGCCCGTTCAAGGACATACACAGCGTGCTCGCGAGAGGAGCAGTCCCAAGGCTGTGCCGCGTACACCGGCATTGGTTCCGGCCATTCCTCAAATGGGGTGTCGCCAACCAGCGCCGTTATCGGCATCCGCGCCCACATTGCGCCGCCATGCACATTAGGCTCGTCGGTGTCATAGGTTTCTGCGCCAGTAAAGATGACCTGAAAGCTCAGGCATCGGCATGGCATCGTAGTAACCGCAATCGCCATTGCATGAAGAAACTCACCGTGATACTTCTGGTGGTTGTGCGTGTATTCACGCCGCACCCAGCACTTGAAGTGCGGGATGTTGCTCTGCAAAAAAGCCATCAGCGATCCTCCCCGTAAAACTTGCTCTCCCACTCTTTATGCCGTTGCAGAGGGACTTTGTAGTACGGGAAGTATCTACCAATGTATATACAGAACTTGTTAAGAATATGGAGCGGCCAAGGCAAAGGCCGCATATAATCCATAAACAACACCACCCTTGGGTGATCTGTCAGGTTTATCGCAAAATGCTCATAGGTGTCGTCAAAGACAACAACCTCACCGTCCTTCCAGCGATACTGTTCGCCCTGAACCGAAAGGGTACAGCCCTTGCCGTCCGTGGGGATATCCACGCCAAGGTGCATTCTCAGCACGCCAGACCACGGTCCCTCATGGGGAACCAGCATCTTATTTGATTCCAGTATGGAAAAATAAACAGAAACAATACTTGGGTCGCTGTCCACGACCTTCATGGTTTCTGGAAACTGTTCGCAGTTTTTCTCAAAGCGGATATTGTTCGCCTTCAAGAAAAACATCTTCCACTTGTCGTCGTTGGATATGTATACCTGCTCAGGGCTAATATCCTGAAACAAGGGAAACTCATCCATCCTAGCCCTAGCCCTGTCGAACTCAGCTCTTATAACACCATGATTTTCTTCCAGTTTCTTTGCTACTGGAAAGTCTTTGGTATTAAAGTAAGCGGGTCCGCCCAGACTGGAGTATTTGCGGAATAGCGGCCTCAGCCAGCGCTCTATGGCGTCAACCTTGCCGTGCCAAGCATTAACCTCTGCGCTTGTCGCGGTCATTAGTAGTAGTCTCCCCGTCTACCGTAGTCAACGTACTCGTCCTCCTCATCAGTGTGGAGAGAGAGAA
>Ga0208899_1001911_pt1 | contig 14387 bp, 10 predicted proteins | sample VirMetDEL_Nov_24_FD_184518 | JGI IMG/M metagenome (GOLD analysis project Ga0208899, IMG submission 184518) | Aqueous microbial communities from the Delaware River and Bay under freshwater to marine salinity gradient to study organic matter... | ecosystem: Environmental > Aquatic > Marine >... | reverse complement strand
AAATAGAGATAAAAGATAATGTAGTAGTATTCGAAATTACTCAAGAAAAATATAAAAGTAAATATTCTCAAGGAATTCAAGATTGGAGAAAAACTAAAAAACCATTATTCACAACTGAAGACGGTGTAAACATATTTGAAGATGATAAATGTTGGGTAGTTAGTAAAAATAATTATCTATTAGTTGAGTATAGAATAAACAATCTTGACATTTTTTATAGGCCTAGAGACAATTGGTATTTTTCAACCAAAGAAGCTGCTGAGAAATATATAAGAAAAAATAAACCCCTATTCAGAACAGAAGATAGTGTTGATATTTATGAAGGCGATAGTTTTTATTTTGTAACCAAATCTTTTCTTATAGAAAGAATTACAGCGACTAAACTTAAACAATCAGATAAAACTTTCTCAACTAGAGAAGCTGCTGAAGAATATATTTTAGAGAATAAACCTTGTTTAAGTATTAATGATGTGATGAGTGTAGATTATAACCCAGTAGAAACTTTAACTTCTAGTAGTGAAAAATTAAAAAAAATTGTAAGATCAAGATTATAGTAAAATATATATAGGGGAGAAATCCCCTATTTTATAACATAAGTAATAGAAGTAATATAATAATAATAAATCAAAATTAGGAGAATGTAAATTGATAACTACTAAGATATTAAATAATGTAAATGATTTAGATATTTTTGCATATTATTTAGGTTATATACCAGAATTACAAAAAATGTATCCATCACCCTTTAGGGTAGAAAAAAATCCATCTTTTAATATCTATATTAATCCGCAAGGACACTTAAGATATAAAGATTTTGGGCATAGTCAAGGAAGTGCTGTGGATTTTGTAATGTTAATGCTTGGTTTAAATTATGCAGAAGCTAGTAATAAAATTTATTATGATGTAGGACATAAAGAAAGTTTAAAAACAAAATTAAAGAAAAAACAGAAGTCCGTCTTTAAGATTATTAAAAGGCCTTTTAATGAGCATGATAAAGAGTATTGGAGTTCTCAAGGTATAGAACTAGAGACATTAGTTAAATATAATGTAGTTGCTTGTAGTTTAGTTTACGTTAATGGTGATTTGTGGTTTGTACATGATAATAATCACCCAACCTATGCTTATCAATTTAATGATAAAGTTAAAATATATAGACCTTTCGCTAAGAAAAAAGGCATTAAATTTATAGGTAATGTACCTAATCAAGTACCTCAAGGATTTGATCAGCTACCAAAAAATAATAGTTATTTAATTATTACTAAATCCTTAAAGGATGTTATGTTTTTTTATGAAGCTGGAATGCCAGCAATAGCACCTCATGGTGAAGATATGCCTATTAATGAAGAATATTTAGAAGAAATAAAACTTCGATTTCCTAAACTAATAGTTATATATGATAATGATGCTCCAGGAGTTAAGGGTAGTATTAAACTAACTCAAAATATAGGGGCTGAATATTGGAACATTCCTAGAAGTTATGACGTTAAAGATATTACAGATTTCTATAAAAAATATGGTAAAGAAAAAACAATAGAACTATTAGAGTCTGTAAAGGAAAAAATAGCAAAAATTAGTTAGAATAAGTAAAATTATTTAATTTGGCAAGAAAAAAAGCCGTTAGTAAAAAAACTAAAAGAATAACAAAGAAGCCCAAAACTATAGTACAACTAAAAAAAATTTTAGATGCTGTATTTAGTGAATATATTAGGCTTAGAGCTGCTAAAGTAGGAGGAGATGTTACATGTTTTACGTGTGGAGATACTGAGTACTTTAGAAAAATGCAATGTGGACACTTTCAATCTAGAAGATATTTAAAAACTAGATGGGATGAACAAAATTGTCAAGTTCAATGTCCTAAATGTAATATTTTTAATCAAGGAGAACAATATATATTTGGTACTTCTTTAGATTTATTATACGGCAAAGGTACAGCTATTGGGTTATATACAAAAAGTAGAGAATTAAAAAGATTTTCAAGAGATGAATTAGAAAAGTTAATAGAGCACTACGATAAAATAGTAGAAAAACTAAAAAAGGATTTAAATGTACTATGATAAAAATTTTAAATGTCAACATTTGAAGATTATATAAAACATCCTGGATTAAGCAGGAGCTATCTAGTTTCTATAGGGTTTAGTCCAATACCAGAAGAAAGACAAGGTTCTATCTATTTTGATAGAGGATCTGCATTAGATTTATTAGTAGCTGGGGGCTCTTTAGCCTTTAATGCTCAATATGATATAGAGCCAAAAGCACCTAGTATGGGCTCTGTTTATGAAGTAGCTAAAGCATACGCTAAAGGCGAAGACTATGCTAATGTTTACAATAAATCAACACTGAAGACACCTTTAGAGGAGTTAGAGAATAGTTTTAAAATACATGTTGATTGGTCAAAATTTATTAAAGCATATAAAGAAGCTTTAGAAGAAGGTAAGATTTTAATAACTTCTGAAGATAGAAGTATTGTATTTAAAGCATATACTGCTTTGTTAAAAGATAAAAAAACAGGTAAATTAATACATAATCCACTTTTAAATTATCAAGTACCTGTATATGGTATAATAGATGATGCAGAATGTAAGGGTTTAATTGACATCTTAGATATAGATAAAGAAAATAAAGAAATAACAATATATGATTTAAAAACAATGTCAGAACATGCGTTAGATTTTCCTAGAAGTTATTATAAATATAGATACGATATACAGGGTTCATTTTACCAAGAATTAGTAAGACAAAACTATCCAGATTATAAAATAAATAATTTTAAATTTGTTGTAGTTAGTTTAACTAAAAATGGGCCACCTTATATATATGAAATGTCTGAAGAAGAAATACATGGTGCTAGAAATGGCCGTATGAAATTCGATAGATATTTTAAAGGTTATAGAGAATTAATAAAGGATTATAAATATCATGAGAATTCTAATGATTGGACACATATAGCTGATTATTTACGTGACGGTAAATTAATTATTTAATGGTATTATCTAATAAAGAATCTGTTATTTGGTCATATGATAAGCATACAAAAACAACTGGTTTACTTATGCATTATTTAGGTATAAGTATTCGAGATGTAAAAAGGACAAATTATAAGTTTGTTGATGCATATTTAGGTGATATGAATAATCCAAGAGAAGGTAATAATTTGCTTCTTAGATTTACACCAAATAAAGAATTAATAGTTAAATTCGATTTACTATTAAAACTATATAGTGGAAAAGAACACTATATGATAGATGATGATGTTGTAGTTATATTTCCAATAGGTAATAAATATGATAAAGATGTTGAAAGATTCAAAAATGGAGAATATTCTAAACTGAATAAACACAGGATAGAGTATCTTTTTGGTGATGATGATATTAGATATCATATTTGCGTTAAATCAGAAGAACTAAAAGAAAGACTTGAAGATGAATTAGGAATTATAGTGACAGATGATATGGAATTAGGACCCAAACCTAATCCAGAAAAAGAGATTTTAAACTATGCAGTTGGACGAATACCAAAAGGCAGCTGGCCAGACAGCAATATATCCTGACAGGGGAAATAATATAGTTTACCCTATATTAGGATTAGTAGGAGAAACAGGTGAAATCTGTGAAAAACTTAAAAAAGAAATTAGAGATCAAGGAAATACCAAATTAATTCTTACACAAAGTAAAAGACAAGAAATTGTCAAAGAAATGGGAGATGTTTTATGGTATTTAAGTGAATTAGCGGCTAACTTTGGAGTAACTCTAGAAGAAGTAGGTGCAATGAATATTAAGAAATTAAAAGAAAGAAAAGAAAAAGGCACCTTAAAAGGTAGTGGAGATGATAGATAGTTATTTTAAAGATGATGCTATAGCAGCTGCAGCTTTTCTATCTAAATATGCAGATAAAGGAGAAGAATCTCCTGACCAAATGCATAGGAGAATGGCTAAAGAATTTGCTAGAATTAGATTTAAAAAAGACAATACAAAAAGCAAAAAGGAATGGGAAGATTATTTTTATAATCTTTTTATGTATTTTAAATATATAGTACCCCAAGGTAGCGTAATGGCTACTTTAGGGACTAAAAACATCAGTTCTTTATCAAATTGTTTCGTAGTAGGGCAACCTCACGATTCTTACTCTGGAATTATCCAGAAAGATGAAGAATTAGCTTCTTTAATGAAAAGAAGAGGCGGAGTAGGATTAGACCTCTCTACATTACGTCCAAGAGATACTATCGTAAATAACGCTGCGAGCTCTTCTACAGGAGCTGCAAGTTTTATGGATAGATACTCTAATACAACTAGAGAAGTTGCTCAGGAAGGTCGTAGAGGGGCTCTAATGCTTACTATGGATATTAGGCATCCAGATATATTAGAATTTATTAACGCTAAGAAAGATAGAACTAAAGTTACAGGGGCTAACATCTCAGTTATGCTTAGAGATGACTTTATGGAAGCTGTAAAGAAAGATGAAGATTATATTCTTAGATTTCCTTGTGATACAAAATATGAAGATATTACTAGAGAAGCAAAAATAGTAGGATATAATGAACTTTCGTATGACAATGGAGTGTACATTAAAAGAATTAAAGCTAAAGAAATATACAATGCTATTGTAGAAAATGCTTGGGAGAATGCAGAACCCGGGCAAATGTTTATAGATAAACACTGGAGTTATAGTCCAGATGGCGGGTATTCTGCTTATAAGATGGTTACTACTAATCCTTGCGGAGAAATAGGTATGTCTGCTTATGATGCTTGTAGATTAATATTATTAAACTTAACAAGCTTTATAAAAGATGCATTCTCAGATAAATCAAGTATTAATTATACTAAATTATATGATATTGCATATGAAATGCAATTAATGGCTGATGATTTAGTGGATTTAGAACTTGAGTATATAGACAGAATTATAAGTAAAATTAAATCAGATGATAGTCCTAAAGAATTAAAAAATAGGGAATTAAGTGTCTGGCTTAATGTAAAAGATATAGCTAGTAAATCTAGACGTACTGGTTGTGGAATAACTGGTTTAGGCGATATGTTAGCTATGTTAAATTTGGCCTATGATTCTGAGGAATCTAAAGAAGTTACTGAAAAAGTAATGAAGACTATATTTAAGGCAGAATTACAAGCTTCTATAGATTTAGCTAAGAAATTTGGGCCTTTTAGTGGGTGGAGTCCTTCATTAGAGACTAATGATTTCTTTAAAATGATTAAAAAGGAATTTAAAACTCAATATGAACAGATGTGTAAGTTTGGTAGACGTAACGTAAGTTGGTCTACTGTAGCTCCTGCAGGTACGGTAAGTTTAATGACTCAAACTACTAGTGGATTAGAGCCCTTATTTGCACCTTATTATATAAGACGTAAAAAGGTTAATCCTTCTGATAAAGATGTAAGAGTAGATTTTACAGATCAAAATGGTGATTGTTGGCAGGAATATGCTGTATTACATCCTAAGTTTAAAGAGTGGTTGAAAATTGAATACAAACCTCTTACTGATGGAGATTCTCTTACTGATGAAGATATATCATTATTAGATAATAAATCTTTAGGAGATTTATTCTTTATGTCTCCTTGGTATAAATCTACAGCTAATGATATAGATTGGGTTAAAAGAGTAGAATTACAAAAAGTAATACAAAAATACACATCACATTCTATTTCATCAACTATAAACCTTCCTAAAGAAGCTACTAAAGAAGATGTTTCTAACATCTATATAAAGGCTTGGGAAGAAGGCTTAAAAGGCGTTACAGTCTATAGAGATGGCTCTAGAAGTGGTGTTCTTATAAATAATAAGGAAGAAGACTTTAAACAACATAATGCTCCTAAAAGACCAAAAGATCTGCCAGGATATATAAGTGTTGTTACTGTTAAAGGTGTTAAATATAATGTTATTGTGGGACTATTAAATGACCATCCTTATGAGGTATTTGCACATCTTAATGAGGGTACATCAGTTATTTCTGGGGCTACTATAATAACTAAACAAAAATCTGGAGAATATGTATATAAAGATAGTAAAATTATCAGAGTTAGTAAAATTATCAGAGTTAGTAAAGACATGGACGATTCCGAAGAAGCCTTAACTAGAATGACTTCTACTGCATTACGTCACGGTACTAATATAAAATTTGTAGTAGAACAGCTTAATAAAACTAAAGGAGATCTTACTAGTTTTAGTAAAGCTATAGCTAGAGTACTTAAGACATATATACCTGACGGTACTGAATCAAGTTTAAGTTGTTTAGAATGTAATAGCAAAACAATTATATTTGAAGAAGGTTGTGAAAAATGTACAAATTGTGGTAGTTCCAAATGCGGATAAGTAATTAAGTAATATAATAGTGATTTAACATATTAAGGGGCTTCGGCCCCTTTTATTTTAACAACAAAACAACAATATATGGAAAAAAAATAAGATAATAAATATACTACTAGTCATATTTAAAATTATATTTTGGATTCTTATTATTTATGGAATTGCAATAACACCCGCTTCTCTTTTCTCAAAAATTTAAAAAACATGGAAATATATCAAATCGTATTATCAATCTATATTTTAGCGATAAGTCTAAATGTATGGCATATATTTAAAACAAGTAAGAAAAAGCAATATTAATTTAATTTTTTTTAAAATAAACTTACATTTGAATGAGTAATTCTAAATTTTTTATTGATTCTAAAACTAAAAAACTTTATTTATCTGCATCTAATGGTGCAAAACTATTAAAATTCCATAATAGCAATAAAGCTACGGAAAAAGTACAAAGTTTAAAAAATGGTAAATTAACTATTAAACCAGTAACTTTTAAAAATAAAAATAACTTGACATATGGTTATGTTGTTAAAGCCGGTAATGGCGCTGTTATAGCAGAGAGTTATAATAAATACACAACTAAGTATTCGTTAAATAAAGCAATGACAAGAGTAGCTACTAGCATTACAAATGCTGCTGTTACTTTATAATGTGTATTAGATGGGAGGGGGTAACCCTCCTATTTTAACATAAGCAATAAGATAGAACAAACAAAAAAAAATAATATGCTATATTTTTGCGGGCCTAATAATTTATTTAGTAATAATATTAGTGCTAATTATATAATTGAAAATTTAAATAAAAGCCCTATATTGGGTTTGGATCTAGAAACTAAAGGTAGAGATCCGCATAGAAAAAAAATATTGTCATTACAATTATCTGATGAAAATGATCAGTATGTTATTGATATAAGACATGTAGATATATTAAAATTTAAAGAGTTAATTGAATCAAAAAAAATCATAGGGCATAATCTAAAATTTGATTATAAGTTTCTTAGAAAAGCAGGAATAATTTTACAAGATATTCATGATACTTTTATAACGGAGATGCTAATATACTCAGGTTATATTACTTCCGGAATAAAAATAGGTTATGGTTTAGATAAAGTTACGGAAAGATATTGCGGAGTAAAACTAGAAAAAGAGACAAGAGGAGAATTTTTCAATCTAACTTCAGAACCTTTTAGCCAAAAACAAATAGAATATGGTGCTAATGATGTAAAATATTTACACACTATTAGAGATAAGCAAATAAAAACACTACAAAAATATAATTTGGAATATTGTAGTAATTTAGAAAATAATGTAGTTTTAGCTTTAGCTGATATGGAGTATAATGGTGTGTATTTGAATGCTGAAAAGTGGAAAAAGATAGCTATAGCTAATAAACATAAATTAAAAGAATTAGAAATAGAAATGGATAAAATACTAGAAAAAGAACTAAACTTACCAGGATTATTAAGTTTATTTTCAGATGAAAGAAGTTTATCACTAGACTATACTTCTCCAAAACAAATGTTAGATATAGTAAGAAAGCTAGGAATATTTATATTTGATACTAGTGAAAGGGAATTACTTAAGATAAGAAATCAACATGAATTTATCCCAAAATTATTAGAACACAGAAAAATAGCTAAAAAAATATCAACATACGGAGATACCTTTTTAAGATCTATAAATCCTGCTACAGGTAGAGTACATACTGACTTTAGACAAATCGTAGATACTGGAAGAATTGCAAGCGGCAGAAAGGCTAATAAGGGTGATAAAAATCCTTCTATGCCTAATATGCAAAATATCCCAAGAGAAAATTTATATAGAAATTGTTTTGAAGCTCGTGAAGGATTTGTTTGGGTTTCAGAAGATTATGCTCAACAAGAACTTGTTATTATGGGAGAAGCTGCTAAAGATTGGGACTTTATAGATACTTATAATACAGGAGGTGATCTGCATTGTTATGTAGGATCTCTTATGTTTGAAAGAACAATAACTAAAGAAGATTCTGATCTTAGGAATCAAGCTAAAACAATTAACTTTGGAAAAGCTTATGGTATGGGGCCTCCTAAATTAGCAGATGAATTAGAAATTTCTTTAGAAAAAGCTACAGAATTGATAGATAAGCATACTAAAGCTATGCCTAAAATTAGTGCTTGGATAAAGAAAAATGGTAATAAAGCTGTTAAAGAATATTACTCAGTAACATTACCGCCTTCTAATAGAAGAAGATGGTATCCTAATCTACTAAAAGGTTTAAGTAAACAAGAAATAGAAGCTATAAGAAGACAAGGAGGCAATTCTCCTGTTCAAGGAACTGGAGCAGATATATGTAAAGAAGCTCTCGTAGGTGTTAGGGAATTAGTAAATAAATATAATAAGGAATACAAAAGCAATGTAGCTTATCTTCTCCTTACTGTACATGATCAAATAGATGTGGAAGTTAGAGAAGATTTAAAGAATCAATTTGCAGCTGAACAACAAGAAATAATGCAAAAAGCAGCAAAAAAATACTTAAAAAAAGCTAAAATGAGAGTAGATATTACAATAAATAAAATTTGGACAAAATGAAAAAATTCGGATCAACCGCCTTTGATAATTTAATATCAGATGGAACAGTAAAACTTAATTTTTGTACTAAAGAAGGGGATCTTTCTTCAGATGAAATATTAAATAGAAAAGCGAGATTAAGCCCGTATAGAATACTTATTAAAGTACAACCTACTAATAGGAGAAGAACTAATATTTTAGATTGTTCTTTAAATCACTATAAAAATATGATACCTTTATTTGAAAAGACAATAGAAAGATTATATATGAGAAAAGAGGAATTACTATTAGATCATAATCTGCAAGATGCCCATTCTTATTCAAGTGAAAAACATACCCTTAGTATAGAAAACTATTATAATTTTATTAAGGGTAGTCTAGAAACTCTTTTAGATATATTAAATCTAACTTCAAATTATATTTACAATTTACATTTCCTTTCTAAAGAAGAAGAAGATAGTTATGTAGATAATTTACAAAATAAATTAAAGGAATTTAAATTATATATAGATAGAAGAAGATGGTACGAAGGTGTCCATTTAAATAAATTTAGCCAAAATAATAATTTAAATTTAGCTGTTTAAATTAAGCCCTTCGGGGCTTTTTTTTCACATTTTTTTGGCTTATTGTAATCTTACTAATGTATCGTCAATATCTTCATAAGCAGTAATAAACTCTGCTAAACCAAAAATAGTAGAAACATATTTAGTACCTCTAATAGCTGGTACCATTCCTTTATACCATCCTTTATGTGGCCCTGATTGTATTCTATGGCCTTCTATACCAAGAATATCTCCTTGTAAAATACCGCCAAAGATAAAATCAATGTAACCCTCAGTAGTACTTGCAGCTTTATCTAATGCTGCAAATGATGTGGCTTGTCTCTTCCAATCTTCTATAGATCCTGCTCCTGGAAAAATTACAAACTCCATTACAGTTTCATCTCTAATACGAGATGCTGCTCTTTTTAAAGCATTTCTATCATCATCATCAACATCTTCTCCGTACAAAGCTAGGAACATAAGATATAAGCTCACGAAAGATGCTGCTTTAGTTATAGCGTATATAACATTCTTTTTTTGTTCTATAGATAATTTCCCGTAATCACTATTAAACCTACCATTTTTTTCTATATCTTTATTGAAAAGTTTAAGTACAGCAACAGATCTTAAAAGGGTTCTAACATAACCCTCATCACTCCTAGCTACCCATTCTAATTCTGGCAATTCTACACCATCTATATCTGTAACTGTATTTTTAGTATTCATATATTCACCTAAAGTATAATTCTCAAAAGAACCACTAAATGCTCTTTTTACCATAGCTGGCATCCAACGCTTAAACATCATAAACATAGCACCTAAAGTTGAATTATCCATGTAAGATCTTTCATCTGAACGATATGAACCTAAATCTCTTTCTGCAAAACCTCTTAATTTATCTATTTCTCTAAAAGTTAATCCTGAAACTATATCACCTGTAGATTTATCTATTCCCCTAGCATCTCCAGTATAAACCAATTCTCCATCCTTAACTTCATAAGCATCCCACATACTTACTTTTTTAGTTACACCGTCAATAGTTTTATTAACTTTTTGGTGCATTAATTGGCCTACTAAATAAGTAGCATAGTTTATATTATCAACAGAAGAATATAATTTAAGTAATAATTCATTATTAACCCAGGTAGGTAAAATCAATCCTTTAGCAGAAACTCCTCCTGCAGAATAAGCATCTTCATATATATAACTCTTAGGTAAATAATCCCATTCTTGAAGCATAAGATGTAATTTATTATCTAGCAATAAATCATCTTTCTTAAGTTTATGAGGTAATTGGGCCCTTTTCCATTCTAATATCTTACCAAACGCTCCAAGCATATCTCTACTAGTCATATCTTTTTCAGCATCTGCTCCTAAAAATAATTTAGTAGCTGAACCAGCTATTGCTTGTATGATTGTTCTAATTGTTTGATTTATACCTGCAGTAGCAGCTCCTAGTATATTAAAAGCTAAAGTAGTTACACCAAAATAAGATCTTAATCTTCTAGTTAATGCATCTAATTTAAATTCATAACCAAACATTTTTACAGTCATATTAAATATATCTGTAGGCTTCTTTAATATAGTACCTTTTAAAAAACTATCAAGATACATAATATTGTGCCTATTAGCTCTCCTATTATTATATAAATCATCTTGTAACATATAGTGCTTAATACCTAACCCTATATTATACACGTCATCAAAATATCTTTTACTTAACATATTAGCCATAAAACCATCAAATATAAATTCAGTATTCCAAGTATATTCCCCCTGTATTTGCAAATCTGCATTATCTTGGCTAGGTCTAAAGAATTTAGGGTCTATACCTGTACTAGTTTGATACTCTTTAGGTAAAATAGTATTCATAAAATCTCTATCTGTGAGTATTTCTCCTTTCCTAAGATTTGCTTTAATATACTCACTAATACCTTTTTTATTTAAAGTAACTTCTTCAGGCCTCTTATCCATACGAGGTGTCCACCCTTCATAATAATTAAATCTTGAAAGCTCTTTATAGTCTAAAAATTTATTATAATTAGGTAAATTATTTAATATATCTTTTTGTTTTTTTAATAATGCTATATCTTCTGCAGTAAGATCTTTGCGTGAAGATAATTCTTTTTCAATATGACCAACACCTTCTATAGGATTCATAGTAGCAAAAAGATTAAAACGTAAAATTCTTCTATGAAAGTCTGCATATTTCTTTTGACTTTCTGTTAAAGATTGCCACTTCTTTGATAAATAAGTAGTCATATCCCCATTATCCCACATAAAATCAAAAATTTCTTTATATGAAGAACCTACAAGCATTGTAGAACTATTATAACCACCCTCTTTTAATACTTTTTCTATATAACCTCTATAAGATTTTTTATACCTTAAGATTTCTTTATCAAAAGCTACTTTACGTTTAGCGTATATATCATTTAAACTACGAATTAAGCTGTTCTTAGAATTATATCTATTTAAAAATAAAGCTTGTATAAAATTTAAATTTTTAAAACCCTGCTCCTTGAATGGTTCTGCACCAACTTCTAAAGAAACTAATATTTCTACTAATTCTTGATGCTCTTCTAATATTTCATCATAAAGCTTTTTTTGTTTTTCAGTTCTAGCTGATGGTTTTACTTTTTCTAACTCACTTTTTAATCTAACAACTTCTCTAAACCTAACTACTGTGTTTTGTTTAAAAATAGATTTACTTTGATTACTCAACTTAACATTGACATCACTAGTACTAGTAACATAATTTTTAGGGCTAAATAATTGTTTATTTTTTTCGTAAAATTCATTATGATTTTTCTTAAAATAACCAGCTAATAAAGCTAAACCAGAACCTAAATCCGGCATAACTGCTTCAGTACTATCTTTACCTATATGTAATAGTTTTATAGCTGAAAACTTAGCTTTAGGATTTTGCATTTTAATCATTAATGCGTATAAAGCCATAGAAATAGCATATCTACTTTTGGGATCATCTTCTAAATATGTTTCTGTTTCTCTAGCATAATCTAGTAAGGTAATATCTTGTATTTTTGCTGATTCTAATTTTTTACCTGTTTTTATATCATATAGCCCATAAACATTATTACCTTGATCAACTATTATATCAGCAGTTCCAGCTATACCATTTACTTTTATACCTTCTTTTTCAAATTCTTTTAAAGCTAAATCTAATTGAAATTCATATTGAGTTACACTAGTTAAACCTAAAAATTCTTCAGCTAATAATTCATCAACACCTTTACTTCTTTTCTTTAATTCTTCTATACCTAAAGTGTCTAGATTTAATTCTCTGACATTCTTATCAAATTCATTGTAGTATTCAGAAGCCCTGGCATTCTCTCCAATGCTTTTTAATTTTTCTGCTACATACCAAGCATGTATAGCTTTACCTTCTAATCTGCCTTTGTTTTCATTTATTTTTAATTTATCTGCATATTCTTCTAAAGAGTATGGAGTTACAATATTACCTACGCCTTTTATTTCTAAAACCCCATCAGGCGCTACTCCGTTAGCTTTAAAAATAGCTGTAGCTTTATTTTTATAATAATCTGTATTTTTTTGTCTACGAGCAAATGGGCTAAATTCTTCTATAACTGTAGAAGTTCTTAATTTTTTAACACCATTTTCTTCATAAAACTTATTTTCATCGCTAGTAACACCTTTATATTCCTTTAATAATACCTCCCCTAATAATGAATTTTTATTATCCAAGTTATATATTTGATTAACTATGTTTGTATTACCTTTTTGACTTAAAATTAAATCATCAACTAAGTACATGACTTCATCTAAAGCAGAACCGGGAATAGGAGTTACAAATATATTTTTTAGAATTCTTAAAATTCTTTTTAAAATAGAAGTCTCTCTATACTTAACTGAGTTTAAAAATTCAGCAAAATCTTTATTAGTTAAAGCAAAAGCTACAAATTCTTTTTCATCTCTAAAAGCATGACTATACTCCTCTAAAATATTTTGCGGAGCTATTTCTTTTACATAACTAAATAAACTTTTTAATTCTTTAATATTTTCTTGCATTTTCTTAGGTAATGTTAATGCGAAACCCCTATTATTAGCTACTTGTGCGATAATAGGAAATATAGTTACTACGTGAACTAGTTCATGTAGTAATACATAAGATAAATCATTATAAAACTCATTAGAATCTTGGAAGATACCTGTTGTTAAATTTATAACATAACCCTCTTGGCCATTTTCTTCTACAAAAACTATAGAAGCTGCGCTATCCTCAGATAAATCAGACCTAAATCCTAAAAACTTAGAATTACCTAGATGATCAATAAGCGGAGCCTTAAGCATATTATAAAGAGATTTAAAAGCTTCATCGTTAGAATTAGAAATTATTAATTTTTCTATAGCTTCTACTGGATTAGCTTCTTTATTTAAATTATCTATAATTTCTTTAGCTACTTTTTTTCGTAAAGAACTATTTACTCTTTTATTAATATTAATCCTATTATTATTAAGTAATTTAGTAGCCTCTAAAATTGTAGGCATTCTATCCCCATTACGCATAAAAGCCAGCATAGCATTAGTCTCACCAAACAGCTTAACTAAATTTCTCCATTCTGGAGTATTTTTATTAGGACATGTCATTATCTACAAGTTTTTAAATGTTCTACTAATTCTTTATATTCTTTAGGACTCACAACCCCTTCATTTAGCATAATTTGTAATTCTTCTTTTTCAGTTATAGTTAAGTCAGTATCAACTACTCTAGTTTCGTTTAAAGAGTATGTATTTTTACCAGAATTAAAGTCTTCTATAAAATTAACTAGTTTATCAGATAATTGTACATCTCTGTTAGTGCCTATTAAGTTCTTTACAAAGTTTAATAGCTTATTTAATAACTTACCTAGCAAAGTAGTTTTTTGTTCTGTTACAAGCCTTGTAAGCCCTATTACGAGCATCTCTTCATTTAAAGCTGTTGTATAGTTATTATTTACGTAAGATT
>Ga0208899_1001910_pt1 | contig 14390 bp, 17 predicted proteins | sample VirMetDEL_Nov_24_FD_184518 | JGI IMG/M metagenome (GOLD analysis project Ga0208899, IMG submission 184518) | Aqueous microbial communities from the Delaware River and Bay under freshwater to marine salinity gradient to study organic matter... | ecosystem: Environmental > Aquatic > Marine >... | reverse complement strand
GTGATGCGATAACCCCGGTAGCTTCTTGCCCCTTTAATCGGGCGGCCTTACTTACTGTGCTTTCTGCTTCAAGTAGTAATTGATCTTCAAGCCCACCAAGCAACAACTCTGCTGTGCTTTCTGTAGCTTCAGGACCCGTAAGTTCTTTTGGATTCCATACACGCAGTCTGCGTGGACCCAAACTCGTTACAGGCTCAACTCCTGTTACAGCAGTAAGCTCGGCAGTCTCAGGATCACGAAATGTAAAGTTCCCGCGAGGATCTCGGAATGTAAAATTCTGCACCACGGGCCTACCAACTGCGAAATTATCTAACCCGCCTTCGTCTTTTATTTTACTCTCAATTATTGAAAGTGTCTCCGGGCGGGTTTCTCCTCCCTTTACATTAATATCTAATGTTTTATTAAGATACTTCGCTTCTGCCGCACCAAGCGTACCACCAAACACACCACCAAATAAGATAGTACTTGCGACCTCTTCTTGTGTAGGCGCACGCCCTTCATCGAGGACGGTACGAGCAGTAAGTTCTGCCGTAGCTAGACCCGCACCCTGACCAGCCCGAACTGCGGTTGTGCCTACACCGCCAAGTTTACTCAGAGATCCAGCCTTCCCAAAGGGAACAGCACCTAGCGCAGTTGCCGCACCAAGTTCGCCAAGTCCAATATCTCTTTGAAAACCCTTAGCTATTCTATACTTCTGTGATAAATAATTACCTATTGCAGATCCAGCAATAGTACCTTTAGGTCCAACAAGTGAACCTAATACAGGCCCCATAATCTCTGCACCAATGATTATCCCTGTATCAATTAAATCAGGTGTTCTTTCTTGTGCATACCTAAAAGGTTCTCTTTGCATTTGCTCGGTAGCATCAAAGTCTATCTCGCCCGATCTACTGATGTATTTTTCAGTAGCATCAAAATCTATTTCTCTAGATATCATACAAAGGTTAAATTAATGATAGTCAGGCATTGGAAACGCCGATGGTGCTGTCCTAACTGCGTCCTGAATCTCAGCGCTTCTCATCATTTCTTTAGCCTTTTGTTCTTCTATATCAGCTAGGCTAACCTCAATAAGTTCTCCATTACGATTTACAACTTTGTATTTTTGCGACAATCGCAGTTGCATCTTGCTTTGTATTAACTCTTTCAACCTAGCAATATCCTTACTTGCATAACTACTAGCATCTTCAGATAAGGTTACCTCCCCTGTGATTGGATTTATGTCTTCAATTAAATCACTATAACTAAGGGTGTTGCCATCGCTATCTTTACTAAAAGTTTGACCTTTCATTATTCGATCAATCTCTGTGTCAATACCCTTTATCGAAGTCTCAATTTCCTCATTACCAGAACCTTGGGGTAAGTTGCTCCTTCCCTCTAATAACTCTATCGATTTAATACGGTAATTACTTAGTGAATCTTTCGACCTAATATCCGCCTCAAGTCCGCTCCTCTTTAAATCATCGTCTTTGACTCGCTGTTGCGCCGCCCCCGCTGGGCCACCTTGCCCCAATATATACGCAGACTCAGTATCACTTTTCAGCTCGCTTGCATTTAATGCAGAACGAGTAGCGTCTGTTCGTGGCTGGATAAGTGTTGCGTCAGCCTCTCTTTGTTGTGCCGCAAATCCGTATTTGCCTAATGTATCTTCAATCTTTGCGGTACTTAGTTCCTTACCTTCATTAAGTGCTAACTGCTGTAGCTCTATACCTAAATTAGTATATTTCTGCTTTTGTTTCAGAAGGTCTTCTCGTAAAAGCTCTGTGTTTCTTTTCTCTTTTAATGTCTGAGCCTGTGTGTCCTGTAATAGTTTCTGCCCTTTGAGTTGCGTGGATAGCGTAATATTATTGACCAAGTTTTTACCGAACTCTGCCCTGGTAGCTAGTGGCACATCGGGATTATTGAGTTGCTCCTTCATGGCGGAGTACTGCGATGCCATTTCGGGATCTTGTTCTGCTAGCATATCGAGCATACCCGATTGACTCTTGATGAATCCCTCGTTTTTCTTCTGCTTCTCCTTATTAAGCTGATACTTCTCTATCGCGCCGCCGATTTGTTGCCCCAGGTTCGCATACATCTGCCCCTGTGCCTCGCCCGCACGCGCGATGAGGTTGGCGGCATTGGCGGTTGAGCCAAGTGCTGATCCGTAGTTTCCGCTAAAAAATCTGCTCATAATAATTTCTCCTTATCCAGCTAATCCAATTAACCCTCCAGCAATTCCGCCTCCAAGACTACCAAACATATTCATCATGCCCGCCGTTCTGCTCGCATCTGCCGCTTGATTGGCGGCATACATATTTGCATTGTTTGCCGCCATCTGTGAGATGAATCCAAGTCCCGATTCGGGGTTTAAGTATTGTGGACCACTTGATAACCCGTAACCCGCCTGTCCGAATACGCCTTGCCCGGCTTGTAGGCTTCCGCCACCTGCTCTACCTAGAATTGCTTGGAATGGATCAAGTGAATACTGATCTTCAAGTGCCGCAAGTCGGGCGCTGGCATCGATGTAACCAAGTGTGCCTGATTGCTTGAGTTGCTCATTTAGGCGCTGGGCATCCATTGTCGCCCCTACACCGAATTGGTTGGCTTGCTGGGTTTGTGCCTGGTTTGCGGCGGCGGCTCGCTGGGCGGCATCTGCACCAAAGGCATTGGCTTGCTGATCCATCTGTGCCTGGGCAAGGTTAGTCTGCTGACCTAGTTGGGCGCGTAGTGCGTCTTGCTCCATGCCCGCACCTACTCCAAACTCGCTTGCACGATTTGCGGCAGTAGCATCCGCCATTGCTTTGGCTTGTTGCTGTTGGGCGGCTAGTGCTTCTTGCGACAATCCAGCAGTCAGTCCTTGGCTGAGTGCCTGATTGGTGGCCGCTTGATTGGCAAGCTGGGCTTGCATATTTTGGGATGCCCCAAACTCAGCGGCTCGGTTGAGTGCATCCTGGTTGCGGATATTTGCCTGGAGTCCGCGATCAAGATCGGAGCGCTGAATGTCAGATTCCCGTCCGAGTGTGTCTCCAGCAAAGGCTCGGTTTTGCATCCGGCGGTTATTGTTCTCTGCTACGAGTGCTTGTGCTTCTGCAATCGCTCCCGACTGATCAAAAGTTCTGCCCATCATAGTTTGTCTAGCACGGGCGGCATTAGAAATACTTGCCTGTTCGCGATCTGTTAACCCCTGCCCTAATGCAGTCTCAGCATCAGCTAGTAATGCGGCACGAAGTGAATCTGCACCAATATTACCACCCTCTAAATTTGCGGTAGCGGTGTACCCATCTCCTGTTACCGAGGCGGATGGATCGTAACTTGTTGCGGCAGTTAGTGCCATTGGATCGGCTACCTGTGCGGCGGTATAGGATGTGCCAGCGGTTAAGGAGGGTGTTTCCCCGATTTGGGCGGCTGTCATCGTACCCGCCTCTATGTCTCCGCCATAAGTAGTGTCCCCAGGTACAGTCAATGCACCCGCGCCTGTGAGATTTTCCTTCTGTGCTTTTAGTACCGCTCCCGCATTGGAAAGTGCGCCTCGCACGCCGAAGCGGAATGGGTCCATTACATCTTCGTAACGACCTGCCAATCGTTCTACATCAAGTAGGTCTGCTTCGCGTTGGCGGGAGAGGTTGCCCTGTTGTATGTCTTCGGCGAGGGCGGCTAGGCCGAGAAAGTTTCCCTCTTCATCGAACCCTGATTGGCGGTCTAATTCACCGAATTTTGTTGGTAGTTCTCTTCCTTCACTTTGGCCATATTGATTATAATAATCACGACCAAACTCTTCAATCGTCCTAGTGTCACCAGCTTGCTGACTGCTTAGAAATTTTTGATGTAACTCAGGATTAGTTTTTATATATCGCCCGTAATCGGCAACCTGACCCAAGGCATTGCGGCTATCACCCAACATATCGACCAACCCTGTACCCGCACGGGTGTAGCCTGTTAATTCCCCTGCTGGTGCGGCTACTCCGCCGCTTGGAATTTCTTCCGCATTGGTTGTTTCTAGGATAAATTCACCATTCTCGTCTTTGGGTACAATGAAGTCTGTACCGTCTTCCTTTTTTTTGTAAATGGGTTCGGGCGGGTTAACATCATATATGTTGTTAATTAAGTCAGATTTTCCGTAGAATAACATTTCCAAATGTAGACTTTGTGCCAAAATACTCGCGTCCGGGTTGTTACTAGTTGGATAATGTTCTGCCTTGTTCCGGTCATCGTAGGCACCAGTCATCAAGGCTTTGTCAACGCTCTCGTAACTATCTCCATGCTTATCCTCCCAATCAGAAAGCATTGCCCTCAGTTTATCATTATATTCACCCTGACTCAGGCCGGAGGATTTATAAGAGAAGCTCCCTATTTCACTTAGAGCTTTTTGCCATTCCGGAATCTCTCCATCTCCTACAATCACCCGCCCGTCATCCATCACGGTTCCACCGTAATCGATCTGAGTTGCCTGGGTGGAACCGGGGGAAGCACGGCGGATGGTATTTTCGGGACTAGCAGATTTGAAAACGGGAGTTTGGCTTCCAAGAAGTGTTTGCCTGAGTACATCGTTGTCGATCTGTGCGGCGGACATACGCAGGGGGCGCTCGTAGCGCTCCATGATATTCTGAAGAGTGTTACCTTCCGACCCTGGCAGGGAACCATCAAGTACGCTAATTTGTGCTTTGAGGGACTCGCTTAAGCCCTCCCCGTAATCGGGCATATTTAACAACTGACTATTACTCGATCCGCTACTCATAATCTATTTCCTCCGAAGTATTTTCTTCAAATCGTACCAACGAATGGGCTGGTTTTTGGTTTCCCTCATCCATCCGACAAGTGGGAGTGGATATGGTATTTTGCTGATAAAGTCTTTCACATCACCCACCGCCATATTCACATACCAGGCATCCGCATCTTCGACATTCCATTGGTCGGCGGGGGGTGTTTCGCTTTTGCTATTTACGGGTTTGCCTAGTAGGAATGAGTTAGGGGTGATGAACACATATCCGTGCGCGCAGTACGCCGCAATGTCGCGATTCATGTCGATCCCGCATTGATCGTACAGGTCTTTGGCCTGGGCTAGGATGTTCAACTGTAATTCCTCCTGGCATTGGCTCCACCTTCGGATGCTTCGATTGCAACATGGCGGAAGCTGGGACGGCCACTCTGCACTTCCAATTCGACATTGGCGGCATAGCCACGAACCCGTCCGCTACCAAAACGAATGAGTTTATCCTCGATTCCGCCTGTGTAGTTTTCCGTATGCACCACATTGGAGCGGTCGGGGTCAATCGTGTTCATGGTGATCGTAAACTGATCTCCGTTTTCCACATGACATCCTAATTGGCCACGCTTCCACTTCTTGATATCCAGGTTGCCAAGGCCATAGGAACGAGTTCTTAGTTTAGCGTTAATCGGCGTGGATGTGGTAACATCGCTACCCACGGTTCCTGTGATATCAGATTGCGTTTCCTCGATTAAATACCACCCCTCCTTGTTCACCGCAAGTAGACGGCGAGTGTTTGGAGACTCTCCGTAATTAAAGCTAAAAAACTCGTTGTTCTCGGTAACGAGCAAATCCTCTTCCTCGGTCTTCAAAGTGCCGGAGTAAGGAACATCTACTTTATGCAGTACGGTCACAAAGTCCTCGATAAAGAATCCATCAGGGAAACTATCCACGCTAGTCCATGCATTCTGAATGATGTCGAATACGAACAAGCGATTATTGCCTTCGGATGCAGTCCATGATCCGCCCGCTAGTTCGCAATCTTTGCGTGTATTATTACCAGCGATTGAGCAGACCCCTGTGGGGCAAGCGAGATAATATTTATTGTCGAAAACGATACCCACCGCTTGATCCACCACCCCGTAGTTCACATCATCAAACTGATCCTGGATGGTGCGGGTAAGTGGCAATGCTTCGGCACTTACTTTACTGATGGGAATGCCTAGACCCTTCCCCGAATCGATACCTTGTTGGATCGTGAATACGCCAGCATCACTAAGGAAATACATCTGTGGACCGCTTGCGGCTACGCTCTTACGAGCTACGCATCCCATCTGCCGGGTCACTTCCGTGACCACCGATGCCGTGGTATCCGCTAGGTTTGTAATCATGTGGATCGAGTTGCGGAAAAACACGAGCAACTGATTTTCTTGATACGGCATGAACGCCATAACTCCGCGATCCGCAGTTCCGCGATTGATACGAAACTGCGATTCTGCGGCATAGAAATTGTCCGTATCCAAAACATCGGAAGCGATCACGGTGTAGTTAGAATCGCTTTTCTGTGGGACGATCAAACGATTGGCTAAGTACACACCAAACTCCGCCTGTGGGCATTCTATTCTGCCAGCGGTGGGACTGAGGTTCTCCTTTACCACAAATGCGGTGGGTGTCGTATAGTCACCATCCCACTCAATTGGTTTCTTATTTTCTCCACGGAAGATGATTAAGCGTTCAAGCGATTGTAGGATAGTCGGTTTATCCGATTCAGCAACTTGCTCGCCCGCAGGGTAAGCTATATCTATTCCTGCGTGGTTGCTATCGTTCCAAAGAATTAGTTTGTCCTTGGTCGCGATAGCTAAAAACTCGAGACCTGTGGCGGGATCGCTAAATAATCCGGCGGCGAAGATTTGATCGGTTGAGGAATAAGTAAAGTTCACAAATGCACCCATGAACTGTAGTCCTTTACGAACTTGTGCGAGGTCGCCGTTAAGCCTCATGTTTTCCGATACCTCGACTAACCCAGGCTCAAGGCTGGTTGGCTCAAGGTAGGAATTGATGCCACGGAATCCACGATCCCCGTCAGTTAAGATGGGGTCATCCAACCGTCCTAATGGTTTTGAACTAGGCATTACTTTCTGCGGATCTCTTGGTAGAGCTTGATGCTCATATATACGAGAGTCACCGCACCTACCGCGATGCCCAGGAAGGAGTCGATTGTGGATAAGCCAAAGGTGGCGGCTGTGCCTGACATTCCAGCTACTGAGACGCGGTCGATCATCATCTCCGTCCTCCTGGTGTGAAATAAAACCCTAATACCATTGGTGCTAAAACGATCACAAAGTATGCACTTAAATGTCCTGTTGTGACCACAACGGCGGACTGCTTAACAGGAAATGAGATGAGTCCAAATAGGAACTCCGTTGCTCCTTCTCCTGTGGGGTGGGATAAGGTGATAATTTTTTGGCTGGGGAAAAGGGTACAGAGTGTAACGACTGCTGATAAGGTTCCACATAAGATGAGCGACAAGAGCCGCCTAGTAACGCGAGTGAACATACCACCTTCACCGCTATTAAGTTGCTCCTGAAATTTAAGCGCAAATTCATTACCTCTCGCTTCCCTTGCTAACTCTAGTTCAAACTTTTGTTGGCGAGAATCTGAGATAGTCCCAAACACTCCTTTGAGTACAGAACCCAAGGCGGCACTACCGCCCGCAGTAAAGAACATGGTAATGAGTTCAAACATCTCACTTAGCTACTCCGTATCGTATTTCGTCCATTAACTCCTCGTGCTTACCAACTTGTTTCTCAATGAACAATAGACGCATATTTTGCTCCGCATCATCGGGCAATGCACCGAGTTCTCCGCGTGGCCACTTTACGCGAAACTCGCTGTTCATCTGTACCTCGTGTTGGAGGCGTAGGATCTCCATCTCCAAGGTATTGAGCCGTGCATAAATCAGCATCGCTGAGTAGACCACGAAGATGGTCCCGCCAAAGACCTTCAGTAAAAAAGCCAGCGGAGTCTTTACATTCGTATCCTCGCTGATGTTAGGAGCCATTAGATAGTATCGTCAGGATCAAACCACTCAGCACTACGCATGATCGGTTTAATTTCTTCCAAGCTGTATTCAGTAGTACCAAGTACGCTGACCGGTTGGCTACCTGAGTATTTAAGAAGTGCTTTTGTTCCGTCTAAACTTTTCCGTACATAGTCTTTAAGCACAGCCATATCAGCAAAGTCGATGGAGTCTAAGTCAGAAGTATTTACTATTATATAATTCATAATGTAGGGTTTAGGTTAGGTACAAAAGTTGCACCGCTAACAGTAGCCGCAGAACTATTACCCGTTTCATCGGTACCGTCATCCTCGAATCTCCACCACCCTTTTAAGTTAGATGATTGGTTGTAGCCGCCGTTGTTTTTTGTAAGATCAAATGGTTTATTACCATCGATAGACGTGTAAAGCTGCGTAGCGTTAGCTGAATCTAATTCAACATCCCAAAAAGCTACCTCGTCTATCCGCCCGTCAAAGAACCTAGCCGTTCCACCGATTCTATTTCCTACTGTATAGTTAGTAGATGGTCTTTGAAAAGTTGATACTGACCCTGTTACAGTTGGAGTGATATTCTGATCTACACCATCAAAGTAAGCAACCAATGTATTAGCACTTGCGTCAAAGGTTACTGCAATATGATGCCAATTAGTGTCGGGTGTGTGAGTAAAAGTTCCACTCACATATGAACTAGAGTTACCGTAGTAAGTAAAATCGAATTTGGTTTGCCCTGATACTGGTCTACCTAAAAAGAAAAATCCTCGGGTAGAACCGCCACCGCCATCAGCACCAAACATATGTTGGAGGTCTTGGGTGATGTCGTTGTATTTAAACCACCAGCTAAAACTGTTTGTCGTTGATGATAACAAACTACTTAGGTCACCTAAATTTATTATGTCGTCAACCCCATCGAAGTAGGCATTATATGAGTTGGATATTTTACTTATACCATCATTAGCAAAACCCCGCCAATTAGAACCGTCATAGACGATAATATTCTTGGTGTCTGCTTCAAAGTATGTATCACCCGCAGACGGGCTTAGGCTTGCGCGAGCAGTTGATGTGGTTGTTGGTATTGTAGTTGGCATGGCTATTAAGAGTCGTTGTTGAAGATGTACCAAGCACCATCGTGATAGATGTAAAAGTCGTTGGTATAAGTAGCGTTATCTGTACCAGCATCATCTGATGAGAATGCGATACCCGCTTCTCCCGCAGATAATGAAGGCGTGCTTGCTAAGATGTTAGCTTCGGTGTCTCGTGTGGTTACATTGAATATATCAACAGCACTCAAGAATGTACCGCTGATGCTTGCTTGTATAAAGTTCTCACCATCAAGAGTAACTCCACTCACCCCACTTGATACGGTAGCTGGGTTGGTAAGATTAAATGTGATAACAGTATCGGAACCTGTGCTTAATGTCTGGCCCGTATCTACTGTAAGTACAAGCGTACCTGTTGACTGTGTCCAAGAACCAGCACTACCAAACACAGATGCTCCTGCCCCACTTAGAGTTAAGGAACCGTCTGCTGTTTGTGATCCTGTTAATCCAGCAAGTGTGATTGAATCTCCAGCGGATATGTCTCTACTTGGTTGAACAGTAAAGGTAATCGTATTCTCGACATTCTTTACATTGATTCCGTTCTCAAGTGTAGCTGTATCAAAGGTTCCCGGTGGTACAGTAGGACTAGCGATAACCCCCAATCCAAATGTAGGAATAGCGAACATATCTTAAGAAGCGGTGTCTCCAGCAAGGACGAATACATTATTCGCTGTACTTACCACACTTGCGGCGGCCCATTGTGCGTTTGTTTTTGTGTGCGATTGGCGGTTATTGATTACACTTGTGCCATCGTTAGCAAAAGTGATTTGCCCATTGCCTACCTGGATGAAAGAGCAATTAAAGCCCGTTGAGTCTGTGGTAAATAATCCCGATGGAATAGTCACCGTGCATCCTGATGCATGGTTTACTCTAATTACCTGTCCATTATCAGAATCTTGAACTGTGTAGGTTGCGGCAGTAATTTCGGTTGGTAGAGATGCCTTAAATCCTAAGATTGCTTCTCCATCAAAATTCCCGTCTGTTAAATCTCCGGCTGATACACTTTGCAAAGCACTATCTGCTAATGTACCTTGTGCGGCAGTTGCGTAGTCGGCTGAATCAAATGCTTTTACTTGGGCAAGGTTAGTAACCTCCGTGTCCATCAAAGCTCCAGCGGCTTCTACATTCGTTGCATCTGTTACATCGGCTGATGCCTCAATGCCATCCAATTTGGCTTTGTCGCCATCTACAAATGCTCCTTCAGTTGGTTGCAACTGATAGCTACTCAAGTCTTGGTCACCGCTATTCGTACCACTCAAGTTACCAAGGTTTGTAATATCAGATGTGGTGACAAACTTGTGGGCGGTTGTGGAGTCGTCCACATCATCCGCATCTAATACTACCGCACCTGTTCGTCCGGCAACGGACTGCACGGGTGCATTAGCCATGAGAACATCTACCGCCACCTTGCGGGACTCAGGCGTACTAGAAGGGTTAATGGTAACTGCAAGAATGTCTGTATTTGCGACAGATGGTGCAATTGTTAAATCTGTGAATTTCTTATTGGCCATAATTTATTTCCTTTTAATCAAATGCTAAATAATCGCCTCCCTCGGTCAGAAAAAATTCAACATCGTTTTCTAGTTTAAATACTCCTGTTACTGTTGGTGGTGGTAGTGGAGAGTCAGGAATACCGCTTGCTGTATACGGTCGTCCAACACTTACATTTAAATCGTTAGTAAGCATTTATCGGTTGTAAACAATAACGCTCCCGCTCGCTAAGGTGATCTCGTCAAATGCTCCGTAAAGGGCGGTGTTTGCACTAAGCGTGAGCGTTGATGAACCGCCTGTGGTAAGATCAGAAATATTTTCAATATTACCACTAATGCTAGTAATTGTTGTGTCCTCTAAGGCTACAATTGAAAACCATCTGCCTGTGTGTGAAGCGGTGTCAGAGATAAACTCCCCACCGTTAAGACCTACGCCTCTATATTCGCTACTTGCCATAATTAATAAGGTGTTTGGATCGTTGATCCGTATGTTGTGAATTGTATGAAATTGTTTTGTCCTTGTTGGCGTTCGAGCTTATCTAACTCTGCAATAAGAACTCCTTCTGCTTGTTGCTGTACCGCGAGCGCTTTATCCATCTGCCCGTCTGAGTTTAGCATGTCACTAAATGCTCCTAAAACCGCATACTCGGAAAATATGTACGGAAAATCCGTATCGCTCGACACATAGTCCGTGAAGGGTGTGCGGTATAGCACATACACGGGTGCAGTACCCGCACGGTTTACCAGGACTACCCGACCATATCCGCTTGAAGAATACTCCACGCGGTACGCCACTTCTGTTGGACTGCCATGAGCGTATGGATCTTTCTCAGTTACACGCATGATCTCGCCAATGTCGGACCCAAAATCAAGGATACCCATCATGGTGGCTTTTGCTTCTGCCCCGGTTCCGCCTCCACCGCTAAAGGTGATGGTGGGTTCTGCGAGGTAGCCTGTGCCGTTGCCTGTGACTGCTACGCCATTTACTTGCCCATCGGCATTGATGGTGGCGGTGGCTGTGGCACTTCCGCTAATGGTAACGGTAGGTGCAGAGGTGTATCCACTCCCGCCAGCGGTTACTTCGATGGATCGTACCTGGACATCGGGTAGCTTTGGTTCTAAGCGTATGGTGTCGGGCCATCTTGCACGCTCCCATGCTAATCTGCCAAAGCGATTAAAACTGCGTACCGCCGCATCTTGTTCTTGCGTAAGCAAGCTGTCTAACCCCGCCATGTGCTTGAGGTTATCGAGCAGTTTGCTGACGGTTACTTGCCTCATGCCAGGGCTTTATTGCCAAACGATGGTCCGCTAAAGGACTGCCTGGATAGCGTCTTTGCTTTGAAGGATGGGTTATCGCGAAGGAACTCTTTTACGAAGGACTTGTCTCCCCAGCATCCACGCTCGGCTTGATGCCAGCGAAAGTACTCGCGTGCGGGGATACTTGCTTTGAGTTGTCCGAGTCCATCCATCTTGGCGACTCCCATTTCTTGGTTCTCTTTCATTGCCATTTTTTCGCGCATTACAGATTCGTGCTGTTCGAGATCCACTTCATAACGCAAATAACGATCCAAGTTCTTCATGAACTGCGAACCGTTTCCGTCTTTCCACTTTGGGATGAGTAAGTCAGGCATAGTGTGTGTATAAGGTTTGGGGAGAGGCCCCGCTACGCAGTACCTCTCCCCTCCCCGGTTAGATGCTAAACAAACGATTAATTAAGCTGTAACTGTACCGTGTGCTTTGGGTGATAAACAGGCCAAGCCAGCAATCACTTCGCAGAATCCACGGCGACCGCCACCTTTGTTCTCAAGCTCGGAGTTGGACTCAGCTTTGAGGGTGTTTACAGCGATGTACTCAGGATCGATGAGTAAGCCAGCATTAGCGTCAACAGTTGCCGATCCACTTGTTCTATTAAGGAACAAAGATGGAACCACGGCCACATTTCCGAAGTCTCCTTCGTACATATTTACTACGAGCGAGATGGACTTGGACTCAGCGGGTTGAGTGACAGAGAATGCGATGGATTGAGAGGAACTTTCCTGACGAGCGAAATCAGAGATGTCGCGCTTCAGCCCAGGACCAGCAATCAAGGTAAGTTGACCACCGGGCATTCCGTTGGCTTCGTACAAGTCTTGAAGCAAGCCGTTCATGTTGGCTTCGGTGAATGCAGAACCTCCGAGCGATACAGTCGCTGGTGACTCAAATGCCGCACCGAGGTCTGCTGGACGACCAGCGCCTGTGTCTAACCACTTAAAAAGACCACGGGTCTTATATGGGTTAGTTCCATCGTCTTGATCTCGATCTTGAGCGGAGCAAAGCGCACTTTCCAAATCGCGCTTCATTTCCCGAACCGCTTTGCTTTCCGCATAAGCAAACTCGTTGTCCACACCAGCCACATCGACAAGTTCCTGGATGTTGGAAACTTGGTAGTTACGGCGGAATACTTGGATGTAGTTTCCGAGTTTAGCGCGGTTAGCGGCTTTATCAGTAAAGCTGGTAACATCCTCGCCCTCCAATTCTCCAGCAAAGGCTGGCTGGCTCATGTCGTCCACTTGCCACTCAAAGAATGTGCCGTTGGCTTTTCCTTTTTTAGCGAGTGAAAGCAAAGGGGTGCGTTCTGGTTCTAGGATGGTTAAAATATCCGATAAGTCTTCTCTATTAGAGCCAATCGGAGTTCCGCTAGAATGTGTTTTGGTCATTGCCATGATTTATTTCCTCCTTGGAATTTAAGATTTATTTTTAAGTTTAAGATATGCTTGGTAGTCTGCCATTGAGCCTGATCGGTCGAATTTCGCCTTCGCCGCTTGCAGAGCTTTCGTTGCATTCGCCTGGGGACTCTTGGGTCTAGCTGTACCCGCCTCGGTACTCGCGGTTGGTGCTTTCGGTTTTGGTTTAGGTGCGGCCTTTTGTGCTTGTCTAGCTTTGACTGCATTTAATCCCTCCACCATAAGTCCAAGTGCGAAGTTGGAGTTAGGTAAGTATTGAACCAAGGGCTTGTAGAGCGGTGATTCCTTTACTTGCATGAACAGCTTGTAGTTGTCGCTATGCTCATCTCCGAGGAACTCGAAGGTTTGCAAGGCTTGCTGATCTGCTTGGGTACGCTCTTGTAACCATTTCTGCCGGGCGGGGGCATCTTTACGGAGGATCTTATTAGCGTTTGCTTTGATCCGGCGTAAGTCTGCTTTGCTGTAGACTTTGTCCCCGTCCTTTGCCACATACTCGTTGCCGTTGTCATCGTACTCCACTTCGTTGTCGAGGTTCTCATCTGCCCACTCTACGAGGGCGGTAAGTTGCTCGACTTCTTTGTTGAGCGATTGGGCATCTTGTACATTGTGCAAGGCATTATCCTTGAGGAACTCAGGTAGTTCGGCACTTTGCGTTTGCTGGGCTTGTTCAGCCTGTGCTTGCAACTCCGCATTTTCTGCAAGTAGTGCTTTTTTCTGAGCGGTTAAGCGACCAAAGCGTTTGACGGCAGATGCATTCAGCGCCTTGGCTAGATCGCGGGACTCCTCTTCGGATAGGTTATCCAGGTCGATGTTGAACTTTGAAAGAACATTGTCCGAAGGTTCTGCGGGCGGCGAAGATTCCTCTTCTTCCACTTGCTCCTCTTCGGCAGACTCTGTGTTTTCCGTTAAGACATCAGTAGGCTCCGCAGTTTCTTCAGCGGGTTCTTCAATCTCTTCGATAGGAACGGGTTGTGCTTCCTCCGGCTGTTCCTTGCGTTTCAGTAACTGATCGGCAAATTCGGCCATCGAAAGGTTGCCCTCTCCTTGCGTTATATTATTCGCGGAATTTTCAGAGGATTCCGAGACAACCTCTTCGGTTAATGTTTCCATAAGTTGTCAAGGCGATAGTGCCTAGTGTAGCAAAATGTAGCTACTTGTAGAGCAAATGGCAACAAAAAGCCCCCACGGCTACTCCATAAACCGTGAGGGCTAAGAATCTATTGGTAAGATTAAAGGCTGTAAAAGTTATCTAATTCTTCGTCTATGGCTTCTAGTTTTCCTGTGAAGTGAAAGTGAAGATTTTGGTTCTCAATATTTTTGCGGTTTTGTAATTCGCGGA
>Ga0208899_1001903_pt1 | contig 14412 bp, 24 predicted proteins | sample VirMetDEL_Nov_24_FD_184518 | JGI IMG/M metagenome (GOLD analysis project Ga0208899, IMG submission 184518) | Aqueous microbial communities from the Delaware River and Bay under freshwater to marine salinity gradient to study organic matter... | ecosystem: Environmental > Aquatic > Marine >... | reverse complement strand
TAAAGTCTCCTTGGCTTTCTGACAGGCAGGGCAGTTGGGTTGAGTGATGATTGTCCAAGCCATCAAGCATTCTCCATTAGGGCTTTCCAAGATACAGGGAATAGGTCAGTCATATACTCTGCAATCTGTATAGCCACCTCTCTGGTCTCAGACTGACTGTCGGGTCCAAGTCTTAGCTTACACATATCCGCAAAGGCATCTAGGCTACCAGACCACCACCAAGAGGTCATCATAGACTGTGGCAGCATCATACGAGCTTGCTCTGGTGCTACACCATGCTTGAGCATAAAATCATACATGTTTAGTAGCTTGTCCATAGCATCTACATACTCCCGTTGTAGGAAGTTATGAGTGTCTGAGTCAAAGGCCTCACCAGACCCTTGTTTCTTGTTCTCTGGCCTCTTACGCCAATGCTCTGGACTATAGATGTCAGGTTCGTAGTCTACATATCTACGAGATACTTCGTTCCAACGCAGGAACTTATGCTTTACCAGTTGTCGGGCTACAAACACAGGAGCGTCTACCTTGAAGGTAGCAAAGGCATGACCGAAGGGTGAGGTATGCTTATGCTCTGCTAGGTAGCGGATCAGCTTCTCATCTTTGTCAGAAAGAGACGAGGATTCCTTGTCGAAAGAAACCCTCGCTGAGTTGACAACAGTGAGGTCACTACCAGAGTGATACTTCAATACTACGTTAATCATGTAATGTCAACAATCTCACAGGAATCAGCACTACAAGCCATAGTCTGCATTCCAGAGGTGTTGTCCTCTGCTTCGTACAGTGACAGACCAGCCCAATCAATAGACTTTGGCATGATAGCTGCCAGAGCTTCATACTCTTCCTCAGTACACTCTTGGTAGGGGGCTTGTTGGTAGGTATGGTCAGAGTGAGGAAGGAAGCTCACCCCAGACATTTCGTCAAAGTACTTGTACACAAAGGCACCAACCTCTAGCCACTCTTCATCACGCACTGAGATAGTCACAGAAGGCTTATGCTCACACCAATGACGTTGGTAGGTAAGCCAAGTCTCAAGCTGTTCTACGGCTGTCATATCGCCTCGTACTGCTACATGATAACCAGCCGGGGCTTTAACAGGGAAGCTAAAGACTACAGTACTGTCTGGCTTCATAACACAAGGCTCACAGGGGATACCTTGGTCTCGCATAAAGTCAGTCAGAGGGTCTTTGTTGTCACCCCTTACGGTGCGGATGTAGAACTCAGAGTGCCTAGCATGGATACCGCTGGCAGAATCAACAAGCTGAGAAACTGTCCCAGACGGTTTAACACAAGTGATGGCAGTAGACTGAGGGATACCAAGACGCTTGGCCCATTCCATATTAGTGTCAACAGCAACAGATCGTAAATGCTCAAGGACTTTCTCCAGTTCTGAGTTATCACTGGTCATTAGCGGGTTGTCCATAATCCCGGTAAGAGACACACCAAGCAACCGTTCTTCTTCGGTGTTAGTCTTCCAGACCTTACGAAGGTAAGGGAAGTGGGTGTAGGTGGACTGGATAGTCCCAAGGATAGTAGCCAACCGTACCTTATGCTCTAGGGTCTCCACAGTGTCGGTAGCTCGTACTACAACCTCAGTAAGGTTACAGAACTGGTACGGGCGCAAAATAATCTCCGAGCATGGATTTGTACCAAATTCCCACTCCGGGTCTCTACGACCGTTCTTAGCTGCCTGTGTCTTGGATGCTACCCGGTTGAAGATACCACGCTCACCAGACTTAGATTCAATAAGAGCCAGCCACTCCTTCATAAACAACTCGATATCTGGCTTCTCAGTGTAAGCCACAGAGTTGTTAGCCAAAGCACGTTGACCTTCGTTGTCCCACCAGTTGCCAGACTTAGCATGACGCATCCGGTCATCAGACAAGTTAGACAGACTAATCATTGCTGAGCGACGTACACCACCTACCACTACAATCTGACCAATCTTACACATCAGGTCGTGACACTCCAGAGATGTCAGCTTACGTCCCTGTGCCTTCTTAAAGGTGGCTACAGCAAAGTTAAACAGGTCCACTAGGGGGGCAGGGCCACTCGCTCTACCACCAAAGGTCTTAAGCCTAGCACCAGCAGGACGGACCTTAGAGACATCCCACTTAGGAACCTCACCAGCCCACAGCAGGGACAGGACTTGACGGAATGCCTTAGCCCACCCTTCCTTGCTATCCTTGACCACTACAGTCGTCTCAGAGTCAAACAGTTCATCAGGGACATCTGGTAGCTTTTGGATGTACTGACGCTCTACAGAGAAGCCTACACCAGTGCCACACAAAAGAATAAACATAGCCTCGTCAAAGGACTTAGGGTCATCTACCGGGAGGTAACTACAGTTGTAACCAGAGGTGTTGTCACGGTGCAGGGCAGGACCAGCAGTCATCATAGCCCTCATAGAAGGCATAACACCAAGACCCACAATGTTGTCGTAGAGTTCCTGTTTGGTCTCTTCAGGGACACTCTGACCTACAACCTCATCCATGTAGCGTTGTACGGTCTCTGGCCAGTCTTCCCGGCGGTTCTCGTCTTGTAGCCACCGAGCGTAGCGGGACTTGGCAATAAACTGTTGGTAGGGGGTGGGGAGGTAGTTACTCATCAATCTTGTTCCAATTCTTACAGCAAACCGTCTTCTTGGTCTGCTTTTGCTAACTGATCTAGAGATTTTGTCTGTCTTATAACTTGTCGTATACGAGTATCAAACATTGCTTGAGGAACGTGACTTACAATATGCCGATCTTGTAACAGCCACAAACCATCTGTATCGTAGTCTAGTGTATAGCCCTTTGACTGTTCATCTACTCTGAGTGCCTCTAGTTCGTTAGATAACTCGACAATCCTCTCAGCAGCCTCTAGGTAGAGGTTTCCTTCAGGCTTGTCTTCGTCCTCTGGGTAGACTGTCTCCCAATTCGTAAGCCTATCTACAAGTCTCTTATCATACCGATACATCAAATAAATCATCCAGCTTGGGTGGTTGGTAATTCGGACCTTTTAATACTTTGCCATCGTCCCGGTAAATAGGCTTTCCATCGTCACCTAGCTTAGACATGTTTGACTGATGTACCCGGTTGAACACTACATCTAGTGGTAGACCAAAGGCTACTGCTGTTCCATGTACTACATATAGTAGGTCAGCCAACTCTTTAGTCAGCGCTATTTTGTTGATGACTGGCCTAAATAACTCTTGGGAGACCTCTTTAGCCTCCTCCATTATGAGACGCTGACGTAACATAGCAGTCTCTGCATCAGGCTCTTGGTCATAGACTTGGTTCATAGCTTTCGTAAAGGCTGCTACTTGGTCGTGCTTGGTAACATGTTTAATCATCTGCATCCTTGTACTGCTCTAAGTCTATAAACCCTAGCTCCTCTAGGATTTCCAGAGCTTCCACTACGGTAATGTTGCTGTCGTCTAGTATCTGCCTAAGACCGTAAGTCTTAAGGAGGTAGTTAATGTATTGTCTGCCCTTCATACCCCATAATACCCTCTAAAGTCTCTAAGTCTTCTTCATCCCAGATAACAAAGGAGTCATACACACCCATTTCGATATCTAGCTGTGCTTGAGGTGCTGCAATGAAGTCTACACAACTGTCGTAGCTACCACTCCATACCTCTACAAACCCACCTTGGGACTCTCGGTCCATCAGGCCAAATACGTAGTAGGTTACTTCTTCTTCTGACATAGCTCTAAATAATGCTCCATACTAACAACACACAACCAAGGCTTACGGTCTCCTCGTAAGAAGACTACAGGTTCATATCTACCATCTTGTTTCGCCTGATCTACGTACTGGTAGAGTGTAGCAAAGTCTTTGCGTCTCTTAACTTCGATTGATACGGGTAAATGTTTCCGGGCCAAGGGAGACAACTGTATGTCTTCACCGTTCTGACCCATAGCAGTGGACCTGACATCATCAGGCTTTAGGCGAGGGAAGGTCTTAAGGATAGCGTCCCTAACTTCTTGCTGTCCTAACCTTCCCTTTGCCTTGGAAGACTTCGGGTTACCCACAGGAGGGAGGCTCCCAAAGTTCCTCTGGCTCCCTACGCAACCAGAGTAGTCTACCATTCTCTATAACCCGTTCTTCGTCTCCACCGTAGGCTTTGACACAGGTATCATAGAGTTCTCTCTCCGTAGTGCATGGGTCCAACATCTTTTCAGCAGTCTTGGGGCCAATCCCCTCAAGACCAACTATGTTGTCTGCACTGTCTCCCATCAGTATTTGCTGATAGAAGAAGAAGAGGCCATCGAACTCGTCAACAAACGTCCAAGTGTCCTTAACAAAGTTGTAATGCCAGCAATTAAGCTGGAGCATGTCCTTGTCAATGGATGCTACGCAAGAAGTAGGGCCTTCCTGTGTAACGGCCTTGGAGATTAGATCGTCGGCCTCTTCACCCTCAGATACGATAGCGCCCCACTTGGACTGCATATGCTCACGCAGTAGGGGGAGGAATTGTGGTTTAGGCTTATCTTGGCGGTTGCCTTTGTAGGGGTAAGCCTTAGCGATATCGTACCTGAAGTTCTGCTTCCCGGTCAGAAAGACTTCGTAGTCATTCCTAGTAGGGAAGGCAAGGCATTCATATACAATGTTCTCGATGATTCTGTCAACAGACTTTTGAGCCTCTTCAACAGAAACATCAGACTTTGCCGGGTTGTTATTAGCATAATCAGCAGCCGCAGCTACTCGGTATGCTACAATGTCCCCGTCAATGAATACCTTGGTGATATGTCTCACTCGACACCCCAATCAACAGAGTAGCCAAGGTCATCAGAAGAGACATGACCCCCGCTACGCTTAACAGCCTTGAGTACCTCCACGTAGGAGAAACCCATTGCTACAAGAAACTCCAAGAAGACCCGGAGAACATCAGACAGATGCTCCCCTACTTCCTCCTGATCGAGACTAAGGGTCTGACTGACCCCATCTACATCCTTAAACTGACGTGCAGTGAGACTGATATCCATTAGGCTACCTTCATCCAATCTTCGGAGTCATCCAACTCCTGCTTTTCCCAGACTTTGTGCTTGGTCACACCAACAGCAACTAACCGGATACCTGCCCCATTAGAGTAGGTCTCAAAGTTAACCTTAGCTTCGGTGCCATTACCAAGCTCACCATCCTCTTCAAAGGACCAAGGACGCTTATTGTCCATACCCTTAGTGAGGTCTACAATGACAGGCGCTCCGCCATAGTCTACCTCCTTAGATTTACCAGTCTTCTTGTCAGTAAAGCTGATAACATTGTTGATAAGACGCTTCATCTTGACATACTTACCAATGCCAAGCTCTGCGTTACCATCAAGAATACGAGGATTGCCAAGAATCTCTTCTTGCAGACCTTCAGCAAGTAACTGGTCGATCTGGTCCTGAGAAGTAAAGTAAGCATTGACGATGTACTGCCCACCCTTCTCGTAGATGGCTTGGGAGATACGGTTACCTTCTGGGTTCCCCATATCTGCGTTCTCAGGGAAGACTTTAGCGTATTCCAGAACCATATCCATCGTGTATTTAGCCATTGTCGGGTACTCCTTTTTCGGCTGGTACTATAGTATAGGATCCTTTTGAGTAAAAAGTAAACCTATGCTAGTGAATTTCTGAATAATTTTGCCCAAACTGGGCATCAATACCCAGAGGCACGTTAAGGTTAAGTTGGTTATTAAGAGTTTCGATAGCCTGTTCCATAACCTGTTGGGTGTGTTGCTCATCCCCCTTGGTTACCAGAGCGATAATCTCATCATGGAACTGACCTATGGTCTTAACCCCGTTCTTCCTACAGAGTGCTACCCAACTGTCAAAGCAGTAGACCCCTGTAGACTGATTGAGCGTAGAGAACTTGTCTTTGTCGCTACGCAGACTGTGATAGAACCCACTGACCGGGTTCCGTAGCCATGTCTTACCTTCCTTGTCTCTAGGCTCCATACCACCAACTAGCTTGGTGATAGCCCAGTTACGGTCCCAGAAGGCGTCCAGCAGCTTCTTAGCCTCTTTGACAGACAGACCAGTAGTCCTGCTGAGTTTAGTAGCTCCTACACCATAGGTGGCTGAGTAGTTCACCACCTTGTAGTTCTTACGCAGGGCCTTCAGGTTTACCTCACCCAAATTGTGCTTGTCTATGTCAGCCTGAGTGATAGCCCCAGCATGTTTAGCCAAGTCAAGGTGCGGGTCAAAGCCCTCTCTACTCATTTCTGCTACATAGTCAGGGTCCAGAGGCTGCATGTAGTGTCGCTTGGTTGTGTCCTCTAAAGAGGTCATGTCGGCACCACAAAGAGTGTAGCCTTCAGGTGCAGTCAGGCACCCCCGAATCTCCTTACCCCAAGGCTTATCTACACCGGGGAGGTTTACCAGAGGCTTGGCATGTTTGAACCGTAGGGTGTTAGTGAACCCTGCAATCTCTGCCTTCAGCCACCCATCCCTGTGACACTCAAGGAAGCCCTTAAACACACTGAGACGGTGGTTAATGACAGACAGTCCGTCTAACAGCCCTACAGCAGGGTGACGGTCTATCAAAAGCTTGACACTATCACAAAGCTCAGAGCCATCCCTAACCTGTTCTATCATCTTCTCCCTACCATCTGGGGTACGCTTGTAGTCCCAAGTGGCAGGTTCCCACCCTAGACTACGTAACCATTCCTTGATCTGAGAGTGAGAGCTAGGGTTAGCCCTCTCTTCCTTGTCTAAGACCTGTATAGGCTCCTCAGTGGTAGGGGGGTGTCCTCCTGCCCTTAGCAAGGCGTACCACCGCTCTCCGTACACTGTAAGGCTACCATCAGCCTTGGTTGGGCGCTTAGGCTTCTCTACCTTCTTGTAGACCTTATTCCTCGGCATAGCTTCTGCGAGTTGCTCTGTTTTTTCGTCTTTGAGCCGCAAGAGTTCGTCGTAATGAGATTGAGCCTTTGCCACGTCCAGCTTCCATTTCAGAGCCTCCTGCTGACGAGCGCAGTCCATCTTGAACGACAAGTACTGTACGAACCTGTCCCGCTCCGTTTCGTCTTTGTAGAGCCACTGTAGCTGGCTTGTTAGCTCTTTGTAGAGCCTTACGTTGATCTTCACGTCTTCTTCGCATCGGTGTCGGTACTCCTCTGGTGTTAAGTTGTTCCAATCGTCAATCTTGGGCTTAGGGACACCATACTGTTCCCCATAGCCTTCCAACCCATGTCGGGGTCTGTCGTGGTTGAGATACCAAGACAGAGCTAAGGTATCTACCAGCTTGGCCTTCACTTCGATACCGAGCAGCTTTTCTACGAGGGGGATATCATACCGGATAATGTTGTGACCCACCAAGACCTCGGCCTCAGTGAAGAACCTGCGCATGACATCGTAGTTGTGGGTCCAGTGCATTTCCCCGTTGTCCATCCAAGCCACTACATGAATCTTGGTGGCATCCTCAAGGAGGTTGTCAGCTTCAATGTCAAATACTGTCACGCTATTTGTCCTATATCCCAGCCCCAAAGGTGGGCGTGTTGTTGCACCTTACTCAACAAAGCTTCTGTGTCACCATCTTCCCAATAAAATATCTCGGTTGAGTTACAATTCTTCAGCCTTTTTGGAGAGAAAAATTCATGTAGAGTTGACTCAAGAGAAATGCACTGGCCCTTATTTTCCAAGGGTATCCACCTGTCGAGAAACGGCTCACCAAAATATTGGTAGTTTTGCTTGCTGTGATAATTGTATAAATCATACATACGGTTCCTAAGAGACTTTGTCCTGCCTATTTTTCGTAGGTTACTGACCTCAGAGAACCTCATAAGATAAACCCCGAACCCTTCCGGCAGCGACTTCCTCTTGTTTTTACGAGCCTCTAATTCTTTAAAGCCTTCCTGCTTAAGCACTTCAGGGTCTGTATCAACGTAAGTAGTTACCAGCCAAACCCATGTCCCAGATTCCTCAAGTTCACTTGCCAATCGAAAGACACTTGTCTTGACAACACCCCCTCTTTCGGAGGGGAGTAGGGCCTTTCTCATGGCTCTATTCGCCTTTGTTAGGGAGAGGTCTACATAGATTTCTCCTGCCCTACTTTCAATCTTTGATATTCCACGCCCTAAAGGAGAACGGGAGACTGCCCAACCAAAGGTCTCATCTGAAGCTCTTGGGTGAACGGTTTCCATATGGTTTCTGCGCCAACCTTCTGGGTTAGTCCAGCGAAGAAAAACGTGCTCTTCGACTCCAAGTTGCTCACACTGGTGCTCGATCCGTTGCAAAAGCTTCTTCTTCATTTACAAAATCTCCTGCAAGATAAAGGTGGATGGGTCAAAGCGTAGTCTACCAGCCCTACCCTCTTCAGAGCAAGGGCGATTCTTCTGTACCGTAAGGTAGGTTGTGTTCCTCTCGTCATAGTCCTCAGCCTCTTTGTCCCGGCTAAGGTCAATAATAACAGAAGCTCTCTGCCCAATCATCTTACAGTATTTAGGGTCACCATTCTCATTGGTGTGAGCAATAGTGACAATCCCTACATTAAGTTCAGCAGACAGCTTAGACAGTCGGACTGATAGGTCAGCGAGTATCTGTTCCTTACCCTCTTCTGTAAGCCCTGCTACTACATCCTGAATAGGCTCAAAGAACACAAACTGACAACCACAAGCCTCTCGGAAGAACCTAATCTGGTCGATAAGCTCATCAGTCCCTTGACCATCGGGAAGGTAGAACTGGTAGAAGTTCTCATCTTTAGTCAGGTCTACAATCGCCCTTTCAATCTCAGGCCCCACCTCTTCCTCGTCAATCAAATCTCGACGGGTATAATTGACACCAGTATGGTATGTCACCAAACCAAGCAGACTACGTAACTTAGTCTCCTCTAGGTGCCATGTAGCAAAGGGTACACCCTTCTGTAGGAGGTTGTATTCTAGGAACCTCATCACCTCAGTCTTACCAATACCCGTCTGTGCCTTAATGACAGTGAAGTGTCCCTGCATCAGCCCCATAATCTTATCGTCTAGGGCTTGTATCCCAGTCGGTACATATTCATGCTCAGGCGTGTCTCGATACAAACTTAGGAACTGGTCTGGAGTATTAAGGATGTTCTCAGGAATAAACTTCTTAGCACCATACCAAGCATTCTTGTAGGCTTGCATCTGACCAGCCACCAAAAACTCATTAGCGTCCTTAAAGGTGCCGTGATTAACTCGATATACCTTATTAGGAAAAAGGTTAGCCATCTTAGCAGCTAAAGCATTTCCCGGTTCGTCATTGTCTACAGACAAAACAATCCGTTCGTAACTGTCTAGCCAGTCCTTACATTTTTCCCACAATCCTTTTGAGGGGGTGGCTGTAGGGAATGAAACCACAGGGGTAATATAGCTTCCCTTAAGCATCTGGTAGGCTGACATAGCGTCTAGTTCACCTTCTGTGACCGTGACACTTTTAGCATTATTCATTGACCATAAGTTCATACCAAACAGTTCGTCTTGTCTTAGACCTTCAGCACTAAAGGCTTTCGGAAAATATCTAATCTTCTTGCCACCCCCCGGATAAGGGTATTCTTGCTTAATCGGTCCGTCCCTGTCTGAGTAAGTCTTGACACCGTAATGTTCCATAGTCTGTGAGGTAATACCCCTCATAGCCACAAAACCACTATAACTATGTTCTTTTATGTCTTTTGGGACAAAACTCAACTCACTATCCTTTTCACTACTCTTAAGAGGAAACTTACTTAATGTCTCGTTACTGTACCGTACACCTTTAGCAGGGTAAGGATTATTGCAACTTGGACAAAACCCTACCTTCTTGTCAGTATTGTAATAAAACGCATCAGAACTACTACACTGTGGGTGAGGACAAGGTTGGTGGATTATCTCTGTCATGTTGTGTCCTTGAAACTTAAGTTTAAACTATAGTATGGTATAGGATCCTTTTTTTAAGGTGGTCAATGGTCTAAAAATCAGTTTTGTGGTTTGCCTTTAACTTTTTCTCAATCCTGTTGCAAATAGACCACACCATCTGTTTAGTTATACCATATAGTTGACCTATCTCTTTTAGGGTCAGGTCTGTTTCCCCATACCGCATAAGAAAGATTTGATAGTCACGTTCTGACAGTACATTCTTCATACTGTTTTGGACTTGTTGAACCCATAAATATGATTCAGTACTGTCTTCGTAGATAGACTGATTACCCTCTATAAGCTCTGTAGAGCCTTCTAGAGCGTCTTTAAGGCTTTTATAGGTCTTGGGGGCCATATCCTCTACAGGCCCCTCTACGCCCTTTCTAAGGGCATTAGCGTTACGTCTTGTATGTCTGGTAGTGGGAATGGATAGGGGGCTTTGTCTCAGGCTTATGTGGTTTTGCATGGCCAGCCTAGCATCCATCCTAAGAGTCTCGGGGTGGTTATTACCCCGATCCTCCGTCTCCAACATTGCCAGTAGGCCTTCTGATACAAGGTCTTCATACAGGTCTGACCGCCGGAAGCTACGTGCTAACTTCCGACAGGTCTTTATCTTCTCTTCTAATTCCATGTCTTTCCTTTATCCTGAAAGAACTCGTCAATGAATATCTCCAAGTCCCGTATGTTAAGTGATGCATCTGAGACATCATTCTTAAGTCTATCATAGGTAGCCCTACTCTGCCAAGTCTTGCTCTCCTCGTCTTGTAGCATGGCGTGGACCTCATCCTGTGCTGCATCCAGACAGTCACGAATCTCAATCAGTTTATCACGTACATCAGACATATTATTCTCCGTATTTAACCAGTCGTTTGGTGGTGATGGTAGAGGTTCTCTCATCCTCGTACCAGAATACTGTAGCCTTGGGGCTTTCCCCCACCTCCAGTATCTTGCCTAGTGCTAACACAGGCTTGAGGGTTCTGTAAGCACTAGACCCTTTATGCGGCAACCGTATTGAGGCTTGATAAATCCCCACTACAGTATCGTTAATGGATAGGGGGGTATCTAGGAAGTCCTTAGCCATTCTTAGCTTCCTCGTATAGTTCCTTGGCAGTCTGTAGGTTCAGCTTAGTACAGGCATAGTCTAAGGTATTCTTAGGACCGGACCAGTTGGCTAGGCGTTGCTCCAGTTCTTTGATCTGGGCTTCGATACGGGGGGCTAGGCTTTGTAGTGCTGCGTTCATTAGAATCTCCAAGCTAAAAGTAAGATTGATAGGGTGATAACGGTAAGGCCTATGAAGGCTAGTTCGACCATAGGGGCTACTCTTTCTATAGGGGGCTACTTTTTGGGTAGGGGGCTATATTCAGATAGGGGGCTACTTTTTGGGTAGGGGTTACTTTTTGGGTAGGTCTGCTTTTAAGAGGGGGTACTTTTATGTAGGGGGGTCCACTTCTGGATAAGGTGAGGTTTCATGGCACGCCACCCATCATCAGTGATAGACCATGCCTTAATCAGTGTAGGGTTAAGCTCTGTTTCCTGCTCGTCCCACTTCTTAAGCGCTGCCACAATACTGGAGTTCAGAGTCATCTTCCGGGTGGTGACAGTACCATCCTTCTTCATAAACTCTACGTCTACGATGCCCTGCTTGAGGTCGAGAATCTTGTTAAGCACGTCAGTCATATCTTTCTCCTGTGATGCTGAGTTGCGTGATACACTATTGATATAAGAACTACCGGGGTGTAGTCAATACCTATCAACTTACTGGTTGTGTCTCCTTGTTAGAGAGTGATTCCTCCGATGGATATTGTGTTAACCTTTGGCACTCGGTTCTCCCATTTTCCCTCGGGGGTCTCATTTTCCCACGGGGGTCTAAGGCTCATTTTCCCACGAGGGGGTCATTTTCCCACGGGGGGAGGTCAGGTTTAGTTCAAATACCTAAAGTATTAGTGACAAAGTTAGTACATATTTGATGCAACTTATGAGTACAGTCACATTTATATCAAATACTTTAGGTTTTAGGTGCATAGATATTTATGTTAAATACGTAAGGTTATAGGTGCATACAAAGTTACCTCAAATACGTAAGGTTATTGGTGCAAGAATACTTAGTACAAATACCTACAAGATTTAGTACAGATTTTATAAAAGTGTGAATCATACCATAAACCCCCTAGTCGAGTCAACCCATATAGCTAAAATCCGATATGAATATTTGCCTTAGCTAACTACGCAAATATAGATATCTTTTGAGTGCATGGCTTAATGCATTTTTGCATAGCTACCACCACACCTCTCAAGCTTAGTCTTTCTATGTTAGGTTGAAACCCGGTACTCTACCACTAAGCGAGAGTCCTGGTCTAAGCTCTACTATAGGTTAATCTGGGAATCCTGCTGCTAGGTGCTACCATTAAGCGAGAGTCCTGATCCTGGCTATCGTACAAGTAGAAATCCACGCTAGGCTGGTTTAAACGGTCACTGAGCGGGTTTAGCCTGTTTTGGGTATGGTAACCCATAAAAACCGCCAGAGCCGATGTTCACGTTTGTTCTTTCGGATTTTATCCAACTACGCAATGCCATTATTCCTTGCACGCATGCCTTTTTTGCTTTGCTGAGTTGCTAAACCATGCCATAAAGGACTCACAGCAACGGTCACTTACATGGCTAGGCGTTCTCTTTGTCTCTCTCCAGAAGGCAAAACTAGGCGTCTGGCTTTGCAAGTGACCAACTAACTAAGGAAAAGAAAATGATGACTTATATTGAAATAGTTTTTGTTCCCGTACTTCTTTGTATGGGTTTATTTGCCGTTTTTGGCTTGGCAACGCTTTAAGGACTATAGAACATGCCTAAACTTTTAGACACTCTTATAATTTACACACTTATAGGCTTTGGTGCGTTTGGCTTGTTGTCACTCGCTTGCGCTGTTTAACCCTAAGACAAGGAAACTAAGACATGACCAGTATAAAGGCTGAACTTGTTTTTGAGGCGTTAGGACTACGCAATGAAGACCAGTGCCCTATTCAATCCCACATCTGCGACGTGATGGAGGATAACGAATATAACGACGTAAAAAGCCTAGTCGCTGATCTACAGCAAGCGCATTGGGCGGCCGGTTCCTTTAACCTCATATACAATTGGGAGATTGAGAACTGTTTAAACCGTCCAGAGTGGCGTGAAGCTATCGACAAGGCTTTAGACGCTTATCAAGATGCCACGGGAGAAACTTTCGGGATTAACACGTTATCAGACGCTCTGGTAATGGCCCTAGACTGGGTTTCTAATGATTTGTCGTATTTAGTGGACTCGGTGCGTTATTGGCTTGTTACTGAAGCAGTGGACTCTATGGACCCAAGCCCTGACCAGTATCTGTTTACAACAGAACAGGACGCTTTAGATCACGTCTCTGAAGGTATCCAGACCAGAGTAGACTACCTTGTCCAACATAGTCCGTATAGTATCTCTGAGGACGAATTGGAGGCGTTGCAGGAACAAGAGGCGCAACTGTTTACGGTGGAGGAAGTATAAAAATGAACGATGTGTTTTTGTGGTTAATGGCTTTGGGCATGTTTGCCTTCGGCTTGGCAATCGTCTCTCTGGATAAGGTATAGGGACATGATGGATAAAGAAGTAGAAAAGAAGGTAGACCAGACTCTCGCAAGTATGTTCGAGATAATGGAAGACTGTGAGCGGTTAGGCTTAGAAGATAAAAGCGTAGTTAAAGCAGCGTTAGAACTGTTTAATTTTTGGCGAGATAACAAGGTAGGAGTGAACCCATGACAGGACTAGATGAACAGTGGGAAGTGGTCTCATATGAGCATATGCAAGACTATGCCGATAAAGGTTACACAGTCTATTTTAAAGGCTCATATAGGGCTTGCGTTGACTATGTCGCTACTGTGAAGTCTGGACGCATTCAAAAGCGCTGTAGAGCCGTTACAGCGCCATATGAGACTGACAAGGAAACTATTGTTAGACTTGGCCACCTAGCACCAAAGACTAACTACGCAAGGGACATTGACTATGCTTACACCTGAGACTCTCGCCTATTTGTCAGGCTATTATATGGCAATGCGTTACCAACACCCCATAGTGAAGGCTATGAACCTATCAGAACCGCACTACTACGTATCAGAAACAAGGACAGTTGTTCTGTCTAAGGACATGACACAAGAACAGGTGCAAGCCTTTAGACGTGGATTAACAGAAGCATTAGAAGAAGGACAAGACAGTGAAGAATAACGACCACATCCCAAGCCAAGCGGAAATCCTAGAGACACTGCTACAGGCTAGAGCGTATCGCCTACAGGCTGAATCCGAGATAAATAGACAAATAGCTGTGCTAGATATTATTGAAGCTGTTTATGGTGTAGATTTTTCACCATTACCAGAACGTGACAAGGTTATAGAATAGAGACATAAAGTTGTAACTTAGAGACAGGTGCTTGTGTGCAAAATGCTCACACACCTGTTTTCTTTTATCGTAGCGTCTAAAGTTTGTAACAAATACAGTTGTGTGTGCACACCCGCTTAACGAGCGCAAGGAAAAAGTTTACACCTTTAAGTAAACCACTGATATTGTTGTATTTATGGCACAGATTAA
>Ga0208899_1001899_pt1 | contig 14422 bp, 10 predicted proteins | sample VirMetDEL_Nov_24_FD_184518 | JGI IMG/M metagenome (GOLD analysis project Ga0208899, IMG submission 184518) | Aqueous microbial communities from the Delaware River and Bay under freshwater to marine salinity gradient to study organic matter... | ecosystem: Environmental > Aquatic > Marine >... | reverse complement strand
TGCAATGCAGAGGTGTATGTTTATTTACCAAAGGAAGAAGAATGAGTTTATTAGGAACAAGAGAATATTACAAACCGTTTGATGATGCATGGATGTTTGACTACTATGTATTACAAAACCAAATGCACTGGATGCCGGAGTCTGTACCACTACACACAGACGTTAAAGACTGGCAAGAACTTTCAAAGACTGAGAAGAATCTACTGACACAAATCTTTAGATTGTTTACTCAGTCTGATGTTGATGTTGGTTCAGGATACATAGATAGATACATGAGAATATTTAAAAAGCCTGAAGCACGTATGATGATGGCATCGTTTGCTAACATGGAATCTATTCATCAACATGCCTACAGTTTACTACTTGATACAGTCGGTATGCCCGAGATAGAGTACAAAGCTTTTGCAGAGTACGAAGAGATGTCTGACAAGCATGAATATATTAGTGGTATTAAGACAACTATGAGAGATAAGAAAAGCATTGCAAAAACTTTAGCAGTTTACTCAGCCTTTACAGAGGGCTTACAGTTGTTCTCAAGCTTTGCAATCCTACTAAACTTCCCACGCTTTGGACGTATGAAAGGTATGGGTCAGATTGTCACTTATTCTATTCGTGATGAATCTATGCACGTGGAAGCAATGACTAAATTATTCAGACAGTTTATTCAAGAGAACATAGAGATATGGACAGACGACTTTAAAAAAGAAATATATGAAGTCTGTCGTGAAATGGTCAAGCTTGAAGATAAGTTCCTTGACCTAGTGTTTGACATGGGAGACATTCAAGGTCTTACCAAGAAAGATATGTACGCTTATAACAGATATATAGCTGATAGAAGATTACTTCAGCTAGGATTAAAGACTAACTTTGACCAAAGAGAAAATCCTCTTGGTTGGTTAGATGAAGTCATGGGTGTGGAGCATCAAAACTTCTTTGAGGGAAGGGCAACTTCTTACATGAAAGCCGGTCTACGTGGTAGGCAGGATAAGATAACCTTTACTTCACTGGAGAATGAAGATGGCAAATAATTCTGAAGCAAACTTAGTAAGCTTCAAAGTCTTATTAACGAGAGACAATAAAATCGTTACAGAGTTCAGTATATTACCTGAAAATGAAGTAGATAATATATTTGAAATAGATGAAAGAGACTTGATAAAGGCTGTACTACGTGCAGGTAAATACAAGATGTCAGGTCTACACGATTACTTTAAAAGGGAGTTACAAGCTTTAAAGTTGGGGTAGCGTTTAAACTACCCCCAACCTTTACTTAGATATTTTAATCTTTATAGGTTTCTTCTCTTCAGGAATAACTCTTTCCATTTCTACAGAAAGTAATCCATTCTTTAGTGTTGCCTTTTTGATTTCAATATCCTCGGCTAGATTAAAACTTCTTTTGAAAGAACGTTGAGCTAATCCTTGATGAACCAAGTTTTCACGTGTCTCTTCTGTTTTATCATAAGAGATTGTTAGAGTTCTTTCCTCAAGAATAATATCAATGTCCTTGTCAGTCAGTCCTGCCATAGCCATTTCAATTGTGTAGTTTTCTCCATCCTTGATAAGATTATAAGGTGGATATTGTGGTACTGATTTACCACGAGACTGTGTCTTTAACATCTCATTGAAGAGTCTGTCAAATCCCACATAGGTTGGTGTGAATAGACCATTAAGGTCCAATATATTTCTGCTCATAATATACTCCTTTTATTAAGCAAGTTTATAATAGCCTTAGAACGCTTTGTAAGCCTTTCTAAGAGCTTCCAATGATACAACCTTTATAAGGTCATACCTTTAAAATTCAAGAGCTTGTAGCCTCTTAAATTCTAAAAATTAAATCTAAAATTCAACCCAATATTATTGTTATTTATAACCACATAACATTTTATACCGTTGGAAAGAATTAATCCTGTTCTTCTCGACTCAGGAAAGTTATCTAACACTTGATAAAGTATAATGTTTCCAACAACTTTACCGATTAAAATGTTTTCAATTTTTGGGCGTTCTCCAAACACGGGGTTTTTTTCTACATAAACACAGTTTGGATTATTGTTTTGACAATCAATCATGTCATAAGCTTGAGACGCATCTAGAACGTCTAAAACTAAATTTGTTTTCCATAAAAGCTTATCAGTCTTGTTCCAATCTTGCCAATCAGCAATACATGGTAAACTGAACAAAGCTACTAGTAACCATTTCATTTTTTAACTAAGCTACCACCAAAATACATTCCTATAATAGCGGATACTAAGTTGGTATCTAGTTGGGTAATAACTAATCCGTTAAATGAAACCCATTCAAATATTTCTTTCCCGTCTGTCAAGAATAAGAAGCCGGGTTTCCAATTCGTGTAGCCTACAGTAACTAATATTTCCGGATAAAATATTGGTACAAGCTTTGGTAATAACACAATTGCAAAGATTGCTGTTAGTGCTATAATTCTTCGTGTCCACTGGAAACCTTTATTGTCATATGTTCTAGCATCACTAATAGCAGCTGTCTGTACTTCAGCCCTAGCAATCAACATCTTTTGTTCTTCTTGTTTAGCCTTCATACGCTGAGACCATAGACTAAGAAGACCACTTAATAAAGTGGAGCCAAGCATTGTAACTATTTCAAAAGGAAATCCCATCTTATATCTCTTGTGTTATGGTACCTTCCAATAAATCATTGACTGCATCTAATAAATAATCAGGAACATCATCTGCCAATGGATGGTCTTCATTGTATGCAACCATAAATGCCTCTACTAAAGTTTCATACAGAGGTCTAAACTCTTCACGTAATATCCAAGCTAGACCAGACTTTGTACGGGCTTTACAATCTATTTTGTAAGCTTTGTCAAGTTGTTTCTCAGTATATAGTAGCATAAGGGTCTTCCCACAATCCTTGGGCATATTGTAATTCTTGCTGTCTTCTATTTACCAAACCTTGATCAATTCTTTTTATGTTATCTGCACCTGTAACTTTTGTAAATCCTTGTTCTGGATCAAATGCTTCTTTATAAAATCCTTCTATATTACCTTTCGATAAATTTTTATAAGCATTAGAATTTATAAAAGCATCTTTACCCACATTAAACATTAAACTTACAGCAGCATCTTTAACTTTTTGAGGTATCTGTTTTTTAGTTTCTTCAGGTAATATCTTATTTAAATATTCTCGTTCTTGACTAATTCTATTACGTACAAGATCTACAGTATCTTTTACCGTTGCTTGTTTTATTTCACTTCCAGTTACACCACCAATAGTAGATACATCTTTTCTACCATGCTGCTCTTGAAACCGTTTACTACCTTCATGTGCTTGAATAACTTTATCAAGATTACCTTCTTTATAATCTTTATATAAATTAATATCTTCTGTAGCTAGTATAAAATTTAATAAATCGTCTTCGTGTAATCCACCATGAACAAAACCTAATCTACCTTCAGTTTGTTGTTTATTTAACTGTCGCATAGGCATAATTAATTCACTAATTTTCTTAGATACTTCAGTAGCTTCTTGTTGTCTGTTAGGACCTTCGAATACAATATAATCTTTTCTATCTATTGCTTCTTGAAAAGCTTTATCTTTAAAATCAACTAACTCTCCGTCCACTTCTCTAATCCTTGGATATAAATATTCTTTATTATCTGCACCTGATGATGTTGTAAGAAGAGTGTGCCTACCATATTCATCATCTAAAAATTTACCCCCCGGTTGTGTAGCTCTTTGAAACCATGGTTTATCTGCAACCATTTCAAGAACTTCGGCATCGGTTATCCCACCTTTATTAAAACCTAACCTACCCATCTGCTCTTGGTAAGGTTCACCAGTAAATGGGTCAACTCTATCGGCAGGGTTTTCTTTTGTGAATGGTACGTCTGGTCCTTCTACTAGACCGCCTGTAGCATATCTTCTTGTATAAGACTGTTCGTAGGTAGGAGCATACTTTCTAGGTTTTGGTCTATCTTTAATACCTAACAAATATCCAGCCTCTTTATCTATTTCTCTTGCTGACGTTGTTAGTGGATCATAAATATTTGCACCAAAATATTTATCCATCAATCCTCGTGTACCAATTAGCGGTGCTTTTCTTGCAACAGTTTCAGTTAAACCATACCTACCTAAATAAAGATTTGTTAGATCACTCATCACAGGTCCTCCCAAACCTGTTATGGAAACATAAGGATTTTTAGTATATTCAATAGAGTCACCATATCTTAAACCATATTCTAATGGTCCAAGCAATCCAACTCTTTGAAAAGCTTTTACAACATCTTCTTGAGCAAACCCTTCGGTTGCAATCCTATCCCTATTTTCTTCATTTGATCTCCAATAGTTAGTTGCTAATGCTAAACTTGTAGCACTTAATGCAAATGCTCCAAGCTTTGCACCGTTTACTTTTGGATTAACGATTGTAGAGTTTATGTAGTTTTTTAAAACTGTGTTACTAAATACTGTTGGATATCTTAAAAACTGTGTAAAGATATCTAGCTTTGGATTTGTCATAAAGGTTGGAAGTCTTGCTCTATCTCTACCCACTGGTAATATAACTTCGTTTACAAACCTACCAGCACCTTGTACTACAGACTTATAAAAATCATCAGCATATTCTATTTCACCTGTTAGTATTCCGTCTTTTCTAGCAGGTGCAAATCCTGTTTTAGCACCACCGTTCAACCATCTTAAACCATCTTGAATATCAATACCTAATCCAAATAACTCACTTTTAACTTTTTGAATATTTCTAACTTGCGATCTGTTTAAACCTTGTGGTGCTGTTTCGCTAATAACATCAATACCTTCTTTAGCAAACTTATTTAAAACTTCTAAGTTTTCTTTTATTAAATTTTTACCCACATTAAATGAAGCAAGTTGAACAGATTTTGTCCAAGGAATTAGCATATTAAATCTAAAAAAACCTCTTCCGACTTTCTTTAAAAATTCATTCTGTAATCCTTCTCCAGTTAGCCTATTTGTTGTTTCTGCAAAAGCTTCATCCATTGCTAAAAATACTTGATTCATTTCTTTTTGAATTTGTGAATCAGACATTTTATATTTTTGTTTTAATAAAACAGGTATGTCTTGGACAAATATTTTATGTCCTTCTTTTAATCCTTTTAACGCATCTTTAACAGGAGCAGTTACCGAACCTCCTGTTTTAGTTAAAGGTATGATAGCCTCTGTTAATGATGATACCGTTGCTAGTGGAAGATATGCCATAGCATTTGCAAGTTTTGTACCGTCATATATACCCTGTATTAAACCGCTATCAAAGTAATTTACTTGTCCTGTGACAGATTCATACAGATTGATAATGTCTTTTCTTTCTTTTCTATTAAGACCCCTACCGCCTCTAGACTGTCGTAATTCTTTATCCATTGGAGTTATCCAACGTTCAATAAATTGATTTCTATTGGATTTTTTAGACATGCCCGGAAGTAAGAAACTTCTTTTGTGTTGAATAGTGTTAGCAGCATTCATATAATAATTTATAGCTGCGTTTAAATCATTGGTTAAAAATTGTTCAAAGTTATTATCTTTTAAATTTTTAAATGCTCTAGCTTGTGTTAATAGAATAGAATGTGAAGAAAATAATTCATTGTTTTTATTTAACATCTCAGCAACGACTTCGTTAGCTTCATCTAGGTTTTTTACAATCTTTTCATCAACTAATAACTTTTCAAAAACCGGTCTATTTTCTTGTATTGCTTTTCTATCCCAGCTTCTAGGAAAATAGTTTTCTAATTTTCTGTCTGGATTAATAAGACCAGAATCTATAGCATCATCAAAAACTCTATTAAATAATCCTCTTAAATCGTTGGTAACTTGCTGAAGACTTTCATCGTATTTATTAGGGTCATCTCCACGTAACATTCTAATGATAGCCAATTCATCACTTTCTTTTATTGTACCAGTTTTTCTAATCGGTGCAGTTGCTTCATCAAACAGTGCATGATATTCACCACGCAAGTTATCTAATTTTTCAGCGTGACCAAGCTCAACCTTTTGTCTTGTGACGGTACCTAAACGTTTACTAAAATCTTCTCTAAAAGCATTACCAAGTTCTCTTGCAACAGGTGAAAACTTTGCTTTAGTATCTAATATAGATGTTGCTGCTCCAATAGTTTTAGATTTAATCTTGTCTCCAATTTCTAAAGTTTTATAAACTTTATCAGCAAAACTACCTTCAGCTACTTTAAGATAATCATCATCAGAATAAAGCCTATTCATTTTACTATAAAATAAATTAGCTTTTTGTATTCCACCACCAAGCAAACCGCCTGTTAAAGCTCCCAATCCTATAGAACCTGCAAGTTCGGGTTTAGAGTAAAGTTTTCTTAATCCTGTATTTAGTTCTGTAGTTTGACGAAAATGATTATCGAGACCTGTCCAAGCACCAACTTCTAACCCAGTAACAGCAGCAGCTTTTTTAACCGCTTGTGTTCCTTGCTCCTTTAATGATCCTGTAGCCACTGCTTTTGCACCTTGTAAAGCTGCTTGTGACACACCTTGTCTAGCAGCTAAAGAGGTACCTCCTGTAAATGGAGCAGCAAGAGCAGCTACAATCAAAGTAGGGTCGGTAGCAATATCAAGACTAGCATCTCCCACTAATCCTATAAATTGTTTTAAACTACCTAGGTCTGCATTATCAAACTCTCTTCTAATATAATTATAGTCTTTTTTTTGTTGCTCGGTAAATTTGCCACTTTGCATGGCTCGATTCATACCAGAAAATAAATTAAAATCAGAGTCTCTTAAATATTCAAAAACATCATCTGACTTTTCTCCAACAGAAGCTAAAAATCTTTCAGAGACTTCTAAAAATTTTTCATCTTTTTCTAAGTCGTCTAAAGTTTTTTTACGTCTTCCATATGGAGATGCAACGTTTGAATATTGCTTATCAAAAAAAGTATAAGCCATTTTTATAATTTATAATTATTTATAAGATCAGTGATTTCTTTTGCTATTTCAGGATTATTCATAGCAAATATTCTAGCCCTAGGTCCAGTTAATGCTCCCTTATTTATATCGTATCTTTCTTTAATAATATCCCAAACAGGCTGTAGTTTTTCCCTAGCATCTTTTTCTTTTTGTGTTTCAGTAAAAAATCCGATAGCTCCTGTTGGAGTTATTTTACTAATAGCTTCTCTAAAGTTATCAACATTTTGAGATTTAATTTTTTTCATCTGTTCATTGATATTTCTTTTTTCTATACTAGGCTCTATGACAGACTCTCTATAATTTTTTATTGCTAAATCAAAGTCAGTCATGTCGTCTTCAGAAATTTCTGGTATAATATTTTTTGGAACATCATTATTATTACTTACAGTACTTACATTTTCATTCCTAAAAGCATCGTTAATTTTATTTATTCCTTCAAAAATTTCATCTTGTTCTAGCTCTAAAGTAGGATTTTGTATTTGATTAACAAATTCATCTCTTAATTGTTGTAGCTCATTAGAACGATTTGCTTTCTTTAAGTCAGTAATATAAGTTGGTAAATTATCTATCAATGACATATCAAAAGGTTTTAAACCAATTAAATCAACAGAAGTCATCCGAACTTGTGTTGAATTTGTTTCCATGTTTCCTAAAACAAAAGCTAAAGCAGCTGCTTCAATTTCTGTATTTGTATAAGTTTTATTCCAACTAGGATTATTCTTTTTAAAATAATTTTCTGCGTTTGCGGCATTGTTCGCAAGTACTCCTTGAGAATCTGTATCGTTTAATAATTCTTTGTCTAATTTAGGATCAAGCTGAACTCTTAATTTTTCAACATAGTTTGTTTTCTGTTGTTGAGTCGGTTCAAAATCTTTATTAGATTTATACACATCTTCATACGTAATACTTAAACCCTGTGCAACAGTTTCTTGCCCGTCTCTTTTGTAAGCATCCATAACTTGGAAAAGCAACATTGGATCTTTTTCAAAAGCAATTTTATTTTCTTCTACAGATTGTTTTTCAAACTCTTGAATAAGAAGTCTTCCATTTGCAAGTTTAAGACCTCTTCGACTTAAATATTTACTTGGATCAATATCTCCTTTTAATATGTCAGTAAAAGCTTTATCCTTTATTTGTTGCTCTATAAAGTCAGGGTTTTCATTTTGTATTGTATTAATTAATTCAATATAAAAATTACCATCAACATTTTCATATTCTTCTATACCTAATTGTTTAACAGAAGAAATTAAATCTGGTATTACCGCAGCATATGTTGCATCAGGACTTTTACTTTTATCTTTAAATATTAGTGGCTTGTAAAGTTGTTCTACCGCAACTTGATTTTCTATTTGATCTCTAAAAGTACTTCGTGCTGCTTTAGCATCTTCTAAATCTTTTTGAAGTTTTAAAAGTTTTTCATTTGTACTAACAAGTTCTCCAGTTTCTTCGTCTACTTTAGTTTTAAAAATTCTATTCCATGCAGCTCTCATTAAACCTTTTTTAGTTGGATCATCTTCAACAAGTTTTAAAGCTGCCATATATTCGTCTTTAGCACGTCTATTAAACTCTGCAAAAGTTCTAGTAGTAGCTCTTGGATCAACTTTTAAAGCTTCCATTTTGTTTATAAGCTTTTCACGTTCATCATTATAAGCGTCATACATACTATCACGTAGTTCTTTATTTGGCTCTTTTTCAACATCAGCCCACTTAACTCTTGCAGCAACTGCTTCATCTGTGTTATCAATAATTTTAGCAACTTCTTCATTTAAAAAACGTTCTTTATTATCATTATATCTTTTTAATAAATCTCTTTCATTACTATAAGAGTCAAACTCAGCCTGATTTAAAGTAAAAATATCATTGTACTTTTCTTTAACATCTTGTGCGTTATCCATGATAGTTTGTTTTTGTTGCTTTTGTAAAGCTCCAAAACTTTCAAACAATGCGGTAGCTAATAAAGCTTTTTGAAAACTTTTCTTATCACGCTTACGCTTACTAGCTAATAACGAACCAGCAACTTGTCCAAATTGTGAACCTGATAAATAATCTTCTTGTGCCATTACTGTTCTCCTCTACTTAGTAAGCCTCTAATTTGATCGCCTTCTTCTTTGACTCTATCTAAGATACCTTGTGGTACTACACCACTTTTAATTTTAGAAGGCTCGATACCTTGCTTCATGGTACCATTTTTAATATCTTCAAAAACTGTTCTAAACTCGTTTACTTTTTCTTCAAATACTTCGTTTCTATCTTCTTCATCGAACTCGTCTAAATCATTGCTGTCTTCAATATTATATTTAATATTAGCTTCTTCACCTATTGCCATGATAACATACATAATAGGCTCTGCTAATAATAATAAAACATCAGGATTAAATTTACCTTCTGTAAACTTAGCGTATAACATAACCATAGCAATGTCTGCAACTGCTGCACCTCTTGATAAAGCTGTAACAATTTCTTTCATTGCATCAGGCTGGAATATTAATCCAACCATATAATCTAAAGCATCTCTAGGATTAGAAAACTCAGGCGGTCTTTCCCAAGCATAAGGCGTGTCAGGACTATTGGTTAAACTTTGCCCGGGAATTGGTGCACCTCTTGAAGATAAATCTACAATCTCGTCTAGTGCTTCTTGATCAAACTTAGCCTCTCCTCTTATCTTTGGTCCTCGATCTGGAGCAATTTCATCAATAGTGTATCCAGCATCTAAACCATCTAAGACTGCTTGAGCAGCTACGTCTCCAACACTTTCGGAAACTATAGGTCTAGGATTTCTTTTTGGTTGTGGCATTATGCTACTCCTATTGTCTCTTGACTAAATAAAGGCATGTTACCGCCTTCTGGTGTATTTGAAAAAGTAAAGTATTTAGAAATGTCTGAATCTGCAATTCCTCTTTCAGCTGCATATATTCTTAGCGGATCAAAGTCTGTAGCACCTTCAGTTCTTAATCCAGCCATTGATCCTTGTAATTCAGGATCACCTGCTAACTGTTGCATAGCATATCCAGTAGCCACAGATGTTGCAACTCCTGTTCCTACATTAGTTAAAAATGCTGCGGTTTTTGGATTTCTTGCTGCCCAACTTTGTGTTGCTTGTGCAGCTGTTTCAGGCGTAATTCCTAATCCAGCAGGTACTGTACTTGCTAACTGTTGTGCTGCTGTACCTCCCATACTTGTAGCACCTGTTGTTGCTAAACTGGTTGGTAGATTAAAACTTCCAGCAGCTGTTGTAAGTGTAGGACTAACAACTCCTGTCGAAGTTCCTATAGTAGAACCTGCTTGAAATGCTTGTTGAGTACTAGCAGCCAATTGAGCAGAGGCGGTATTAGCTGATGGAAGTAATGATCCCTGTGCAATACTTGCAGGAGTTTGTCCTGCTAAGATTTGAGCCTCTGTTAAAGGTGCTGTAGTAGTTAATGTAGGTTGAACTGCAAGAGCTGCTTGTTGTGAAGCTGGTGCTCCTAAATTAATACCAAGTTTAGCACCAACTGTACCAATACCAGTTCCTAAAGCTTGGAAAGGCGAGGCAGCAAGTTGAGCTGCTGTACTTCCAAATCTTGCTAAAGCTGTAGAAGTACCAAATAATGTACCACCAGTTACTGCCTGACTTGCACCAACCATCCAACCAGTAAAGCCACCACTAGCTGCGGTTGCACCCATTGCTCCAAGGGCAGCACCTCCCGTGACTACCACAGCAGCTGCAATTGCTAAAGCTTTAAGTATCTTACTGCTTCCTATTTTTTTGACAACTTTCTTAACGCCTTTAACAACTTTCTTGATGCCTTTTTTTACACCCTTTACAACTTTTTTAAAAGCTTTTTTAAGTTTTTTAAATAATCCCATATTATGTTCCTATTACATCTGTAGTAATTAAACCAATTAAATTTTGTAAATTTCCTAAACTTGTATTATACTTACTTGGGTCTGAAGCTAGTGCAGTATTTACAAGTTGTGAAATTCTATTTTTTTCATTTTCTGATTCTCTAAAATCATAATCGGCTTGATCTCTTAGCTCTTGCCATAAGAATGATTGAGCTGTTTGAGACAAGGCAAAAGCATTTTGAGCATTCTGCATATTCACTGCATTCTGTGCAGCAGTATTTGCTACGTTTGTTTGTCTTCTCCACTGTACGTTAGAAGCTTCTACAGCTGCTGCATTTTGTGCATTCCATTGTGCTCTTGCAAATTCTTGATTAGCATTAAACTGATCAACTTGTGTATTTAATTGTGCATTAAATTTTTCAACGTCTGCGAATCTTTGTGCATCTCTAGCAGCAGCAGCGTTGGCTTGTGTCGCATTAAACTGGTCAATTGCATTAGCTTGTGAAGCATTAAACTGACTAATTTGAGCTGCAAGACTTGTCATAAACTGATTAGTCTGTTGTTCGTTAGCAGCATTAAACTGACGTGATGCGTTGGTTGCAGCTTCTGCCGATAATATTCTTTGTTGTTCTTGTTGAGCTTTTAACATGTTTGCTTGTTGAGCATTGTTCAGATTTGTCATATCCATTTGTAAAAAAGCTTGAGCATTTTGTACTGCAAGTTTTGTACGTTGGTCAACTGTTGCTAAATCTAATTGAGCCATAGCTGTAGCCTTTTGCATAATGGCTTGTTGGTCAGCGTTAAAGTTTGACAATGTTACAGTCTGCATAAACTTACTGTTAGCTAACTCAACTTGTTGCTCATTGGTAAACTTAGCCATATCCATGTTAGCAACCATGTTAGCATTTTGCATAGCTCTTTGTTGATCAACATTAAGTTGAGCTAAACCCATTTGTTGAGCTAACTCTCCATTTTTAATATTGATATTCATCTGAGAATTAAGATTTGCTAACTCAGTTTGTTGTGCAGCTGATAGATTTTCTGATGAAGCTTGATTTAATGCAGAAAGATTTGCAAGTCTCATTTGTTGGTCGTTACTTAAATTAGCAAGTTCCATTTGCTGTTTAAATGCAGCATTCTTAGATAAAAAGTCAGCAGCTACTTGCATTTCTGCTAAACGTTCTTGGTTTTCAGCGGTCATGTTTTCACGCTGAGTAGCGTCAAGAATATTTAAATTAGCCAACTCCATTTGTTGAGCATTACTTAAATTTTGAGCATTCATTGCCTGTTGGTTCTGAGCATTAATAACAGCAGCCTGTTGTTGATTTTGCAAATTCTGCATTCTCATTTGTTGCTGTTGTTCTGCTGTAGTCATTACAGCTTGTTGCTCAAACTGACTTTGAAGCACATTCATCTGTTGTGCCATTTGTGCAGTCTGTGATGCAGCTTCTTGACGGTTTGCCAAGTTCTGCATTCTTAATTGTTGTTGTTGAGTAGCCTGTTGTAAATTAGCTTGTTGTTGATTACTAAGATTCTGTGAAGCTCTTTGTTGTAAAGCACTAGCATTACTTTGTGCCATTGGTAAAGCTGTTTGAATGATAGCATTGAACAGTGCATCTCTACCTACTGTTGAAGCAGTTAAGCCTCGCTGTGCCATGTTTTGATTAACAGCATCTACCGCAGGTCTAGCCCATAGTGGTATTTCTCCATTTTCCATACCACCTAATAATGTTTCAATCTGTGATGATACTAAAGCTTCGGTAGGTAATGCAGCAATTGCAGCTTGTACTTCTACAGGTTCTGTATCTACTTGTGCTTCTACTGTTGCTGGGTCTTGAACAATAGCAGCAGATATTTCTGGTGGTAAAGCACCTGTTTCTGCCACCATACTTGCAGCAGCACCTTTAGCAGCTGTTCCTCGAACTGCTCTACGTTTAGCTGATTCATAACCAACCATTCCAATAATCTGAGCAGCTTGTCCGTCTGTAGCTGGTACACCTGTTAAAGCTTCACGAGTCTGTGCTTCGGCTTGTGGAGTTTCTGAAATCTGTGCAGCTACTCCGTCTACTTCAGGAACAAAAGCTCCTGCTGAGATAACTGCATCAACTGTTTCAGCCTTTGCAGCGTTTGCAACTTGCTGTGATATTTCAGCAGCTTTTGCAGGTCCTGATAACTGACGTATTTCTTCTACTTTTGCAATCGATTCTGGTGATAAAGTTCCTAATGCAGCTTGTACATCTGCTGTTTGTTCGCTAACAAAAGCATCGTATTCCGCTGGTTGAAAGCTTGGAGGAAGTTGCCCACGTTCTACCATTTGTGCAGTCGTTACTTTTTCTGCTGGAGTTATTCCAGCTTCAAAAGCTCTTGCCTCTTCTGTAGGTCTCATAACAGTTCTACGCTGTCTTATATCTTCTCTAACTCTTTCTGCCTCTGGAATAATAGCAGCTTCAGGAACCTCTCCTCTTGCAGCAGCTTCAGCACTTTGTCTTGCTAAGTCTACTTTTCTTTCTTGCTCTACCTGTTCAGGACTTGGAGTTGGAGCAGGAGTAGGTGCAGGTGTTGGTGCAGGTGTTGGAGATGGTGTAGGTGTAGTACCTGAACTTTTTACAAAATCTCCTAAATTGCTATCGTATACCCAACCATCTTGTAGAGCTTCTAATACATTATTATACCCTTGAGATACCCAAGACCATTCTTCTCCTGTAGCTGGATTTACTGGTCCTATTTCATTGAGCAATCTATCTCTTATACGTTCTCCTATATTACCTAAAAATCCGCTTCCAATTGAAAGGTCTGGTAATCCTTTTCGAGCAATATTTTCTAATAATTGTAATTGAGAAGCAGCTGTTTCATCAATGTAAGCCTCTGGAGGAAGTACAGGAGGTTCAGCTAAACGTTCTGGTAATTCTCTGTCTCCCACCACTACAGGCTCTCCCCTTCTTAAAGGAGTTGTACGTGTTGGTACTATATCAAGACCTTCTGGCGTTCTTGAAATGGGAGGCACAGGTATATTAGGAAAAACATCTTCTCTTGGACCAGTAGGAACCTGTGGTGATGGACCGGGAGCAGGTGTTGGAATTTTAGTACGTAAAGTTGGGTCAAAGTCTTCAGGTGGACGAACTGGCATTGTAGTAAGTATAGGCTCGGGTCTTGGAGTTGCTCCTCTTGTTGGGTCTTCATCACCTCTTATCGGACCTCTTCCACCGCCTCCGGGTGTAGGTGTTGGTGCCGGTTGTGGTCTAGGTTTGGGCATGGGTTTAGGTTGTGGTTTAGGTTGTGGTTTAGGTTGTGGTTTAGGTGTTGGAACAGGTCTAGGTGCTGGTGTTGGAACAGGTCTAGGTGCTGGTGTTGGAACAGGTCTAGGTGCTGGTGTTGGTTTTGGCTTTACAGGTATAGGTTTTTCATTTGATGTAGGTTTTTTAACAGGTTGAACAGGTCTATTTTTCATTCTTTCCATTAATTCACTGGTACCAGTTGTATATTTTTGTCCAAGTCCACCTACAGCAGCCTTAACACGACCACCAGTACGATAATCTTGTCTTACAGATTTTACTCTAGTTCTATTACTTTTCTTTTTTGCCATTTCTTTTTTTCCTACGTTTAAGTGCACCTAACACTATCATTATGACTGGACCGCCATGTTTGTTAGACTCTCTAGGCTTTAGACCGTGTT
>Ga0208899_1001896_pt1 | contig 14432 bp, 15 predicted proteins | sample VirMetDEL_Nov_24_FD_184518 | JGI IMG/M metagenome (GOLD analysis project Ga0208899, IMG submission 184518) | Aqueous microbial communities from the Delaware River and Bay under freshwater to marine salinity gradient to study organic matter... | ecosystem: Environmental > Aquatic > Marine >... | reverse complement strand
AGACGGATTTGCCCATCCCAAAATTTATTACGATACGCAGGCATGAATTGATAGCCTGGTACTTTAAACGTAAAGTATGCTGAGAGCTCCTCCGCGATGCCACGATCATCAGTCTTTACTTTGTTATAGACTTCATTGATCTTCTCGATGTATAGCTTATCCGCCAACTTTGAATCTCTCCCATTCAATCGCAGACTTGATATGGAATCCACGATTAGAAATTGTTTTGATAATGTCAGCTAGGAGTTCTAGTTTTTCTTGCTGATATGCAAGCTTGAGATTAAGTGCGATGATGTCAGAGTCTGCGTCGACATATTGACCAGCATCTGATTTAAGAATACGGCCTTTCGGTGGTAACTTCCAACCTTTTTCAATTTGTTCTTCTGTTGGTCCGTCTACGTAGAATTCGAGTTTCTCTAGCTTCAATGTTTTCATGTCAGCTTCGAGTTTCTTGTGTAGTAATCTTTCTTGAGAAAAGATACGATAGTACTTATGATGTAGCTTTGCCAATTCAAGAGCTGCATTACCAAGTTCAGTACGATCGATCTGTGTATCATCGGACCACAAGTCAAAGATTTCATCAAGAGTCATAATATACCCCGCAAAAGAATAATTATACTACAAAATTAGACGGGAGTAAATGTATATCTGAGAAATTTAAATGTGGCTGTTGTTTCGATATATTCTATATTTGTATCACGTGAATCCATACTGATATCTCCTAACGCAATAGGAAAAACATCTTCGAAGTCAATCTTCATGATAGGATTCATAGCAGACGACATAATCATAAGATATGCGTCTGATTCTATACCGTCACCGGTAAGTTGTTTACCTTCATCGGCAACTTCTGCATACTGTGTAAACGAATCTGGAAAACCGATACCTTTCAACCAATCATATAATTGTATGTAGTTACCCATATCCTCGTTGACCTTAAAGTTGACTGTTAATTCGCCATATTGTAAATGATCACCTATACGAGGAATAGCTTTAAACGGGTTAGGTTGCTCAAAGATTGGTAAATTTACACCAGGCAAAGTAACTGCTTGAACAAAGGAATTCAACTCTGGTAACTTTTTGATATGGAAACTAAAGCCTACTGGCGATAGCATATTTTGATTCATAGTCATACGGGTATTATACCATGTTTTCTATTATTTATATACAAAAAAAAGGACGGCCGAAGCCGTCCTCAAAAATGTCCCTGTCGGGATTCTTTTTATTACAACAGGTTGCTGACCGTAGACATACGATAGTATGCGTTGGTGCCAGAAGTAATAACACCGTCGGATACAGCAGGAGTACCTTGTACTGAGTGAGCGAAGGGGTTCTCGACCAGACCGTAGCGAGTCTTGAAACCAATCTTCGGCTGGAAGGTATCCTGATCGACCGCACGTACCATCTGCAGAGGAACATAGGGGCAATAGAAGATGCCAGCGTCAAATGCGCCTGCACCCTTATAGCCGATGTTCATGTAATTAGTGGTTGCGTAAGGATCGATGTATACGCGATACCGACCGTTCAGTACACCAGCGAAGGTGTTACCAGTGTCGTCGATTGCCAAAGAGTTGCTGTTCAGAGCAGGCGTGTAATCCAGAACACCAGCCATCTGAAGTGCAGATGCAACGTCAGAAGAACAGATGATCAGGTTAGCCTTACCACGTCGAGTGTCCTTAGCTACTTTGTTAGCTTCGCGCTCGATGTGGAACATGAGGCCCTTGAACTTCTCAACTGACCAACGACCTGAAGCGTCAGTGTCAAGGTCGAAAGTACCGTTAGTAGTAACAGTGCCTTGCGAACCAGCAACAGCCGCAGTGTTGATCGTACGAATTACTTCGCGGTTGATTTCAGCCAGAATCTCAGCGGCAAGAATGTTGCTGAGTTCAGCTTCAGCGTCAAGACCGTGTACTGCTTTCAAGTCCTGAGCGAGTTCAAGCGAGTAATCCGCCTTCAGCGCACGTGACTTAGCAGTTACAGTGACTTTGTCGATCTTCATCGCCATCTCACCGAATGCAGTACCACCGGCTTCGCCAAGTGATTCAGCAGCGGAAGTAGCCATACCAGTACCCTTACCACCTGACTGAGAGTTGCCAGTGTGTGAACCAGTACCAGAGAAGTCGGTGTCGGCTTCGTCGTACATAGCTTCGGTACGAGGAGTGGTGTTAGCACCATCCGGAGCGTACTGAGCGCTAAGAGCGAAGATCAAACCAGTCGGTCCAGTCATAGGCTGAACGCCACAAACATCATAAGCCATCAGGTTCGGCAAAGTACGACGAACAAGGCTGATGAGGATAGGATCAAAACCAGCGAATTCACCATTAGGTGAAGAACCCATACCAGCGCCTACAGCGTTTGAAGGTGCTTCTGAAAGAAGCTGTTGGCTAGCGCCTTGTGCAGCTGCCTCACGAAGAGCACGCTCGGTGTTCTCGAGGACCATGGCGGTAACCATTTTCTTGTGGGAATCAGTGATTTCAGGAAGATCAGGGTGAGAGATCACTGGTGCCCACTTGTTTCGAATTTGTTCATTTAAATTCATGTTAGTGTTACTCCTGTTTATTATTTTGGATATACTTATCTATTTATAAAAAAGTTAACTTCTATGAGTTCTAGAAATTGCTTGGAAGTAATGCTTCATCTCTTCGGGAATAACTTGTTGTCCCTCTTCAGACTCATCATTAGAACCAACAGAAACTTCTTCATCAATTAGACCAGTATGCCCTTCGTTTTCTTGCTTAGACTCAGTGAAATACTGTTCCTTAATGATCTTCAGTTTTTCTGCATACTCTTCGGCGTTAGCATACTCGATGCCTTCGGCCAATGAGCGAAGCTTTTCAACTTGCGTTTCGACTAGATCTTCAGATACCTCTTCGAAGGCAGCTTCAACGCTTGCTTCATTAATCATAGCATTCAGCTTCAGGTTTTCGGCCTGTACTGATTCCAATGACTCTTCGAGCTCAGCGACTGCACTTTGCAGTTCGTCGATGAGGTCGACCTTTTCTTCGGGAACTTCTACGTAGTTCTCTGCAAAAAGATTCTTGAGGCCATCGATGAACGACTCGGTAGCTTGAACTCGGAAGTTATTCTCAATAGCAACTTCGTTCTCAGCCATCCACTGCTCAACAACGTAGTCCATATACTGTTCTACTTGAGTGTGCAGTTCATCAACTGACTCTGTAATTTTTTCTTCAAGCTGAGTTTCAAACTCTTCTTCGAGACGAGCAACTTCAAGAATCACACGATTCTGAACTGCTGCTTCGAAAAGAGTAGAAGCTTTTGCTTTGAAGTCTTCTGACAAATCTTCTTGATCAGCAAGAAGTTCATCCATATCTTCCTTCATGGCTTTTGCAGGAACAGCAACACGAGGAGAAGGTACACCTGCTCCGCTGTGGCTTACTGATGCAGCATTTTTGCCAGAAGTATCGGGAACCGAATCAGCCTCTTTACCAACTTGGGCAAGAGTCTTATCGAGGAAAGCAGAAAGATCCTGCTTAGTCATGCCAGCAACTTTAGACATCAGATCACCAAGCATCTGAGTTTTGGTTGCTGAAGGCTTTAAAGTTTCAGCCGCACCAGATGAAGCTTCTTCAAGAGATTCCTCTTGCTCAACTACATCTACTGCCTCTTCAACTTCGATTTGATTTTCTTCAGACATTAGATATATCTCCTAGATTATTTTACTAGTTTTAGTATTTATATAAATTAAACTTTTGAAATCTCGTTGAGAAATTTTTCAAACATGTGCAGCTTTGCTTGCTCGCTCAATTTCTTGTTGCGAACCGCTTTTTGAGCTTCACGCTCGATCTCTTCTACTCGCATTGCTACAGCTTTACCCTGATCCCACACCCATTCGACACCTTCCATAATTCCATTTACGAAAGCGTCAGGGGCGGATGGATCAGCGACGATGTCAGCGGCAGTTGCCAAGTAGAAGTCTTCTTGTACTTCCATCACACCGTCTTTTCCTTCTTTCAGGGAACCCATTCCCCTTGATGATACACCAAGTTGTGCACCGTCTGAAAGAAGACCTTCGACGATTTTACCCATCGGTGTAGAAGAAATTTTGGCTTTACCAATAAAGTTATCGCCTTCGCGAACTAGACTGGTAATAATATGAGATACGCGGTCAAGATTAATAGAAGGACCGTCAGGATGACCGAGCTCACCGTATGCTCGACCTTTAGATACGTTTTCGTTTACATAACGACTAACTTCCTTCTCGAGGATGTCAGCATCATAGCGACGGCCGTTACGATTTGGAATATTGCCTTGCAAAAAAATACCTTCGATGAACAGACTCTTTTTGCCGTCAGCATTCTCTTCTGTCAATACTTTTACTGATTCGGTGATTTCTGTAATAAGTTTCATGTCTTGTCCTTACGAGATATTGAAGGCTACGCTTGTTGCTTTTACTGCGCCTGATGATGTCAAAGTTTCGTCAGCCGCTTTTTGTACAAAAGTAATTGCACCATTTGGTAAAGTAAATCCAAAACCAGATGTTGTATTAGTAATCAAAACATCTGCACCTGAATCGTTATAGATTCGTACACAAGTAGCATCGCTTACAGTATTTGCTGTCGATAATGCAATCTCTACTGATTTAGGCTTGACAATCATTAGTCACTCCTTTTACTGACTTCGGTTTCGGCTCGCTGCCTACGCCAAACAACTTTACCTTCAGGAGTTTTTACTTTAATCATCTTAACATCGGCGTGACGCTCAGTATCTTCCTTGACCATCTGTTCGTCTTTACCACCAGATTTGCCATCACCTTTTGCTTTTTTGCCTTTCAGTTTTGGATTTGAGACGATAACTTCATCGTCACCGCCTTCATCAGCTACACCAACTTTGCCTTCAAAGATCATATCAACAAACTCGATATAACCTTCGTCTGATGCCAACATCTCGTCGAGCATTGCTTTTTCTTCTTCGTCAGCTTCTTCATTATAGAACTCTTCGACTACTTCGTCGATGAGCTTCATAAAGAATGCTGCGTCTTCTTGTAGAACCTCTTCGTCGATCATAAGATCTTCGTCATCATATTCCATACCTGACAACTCTTCAATGTCATCAGCATATGTCATATCAAAAGACTCGTATACATCATCGTCTTCGTCTACTTCATATCCCTTATGAGGCGCACGCTTAGCATGTGAAACAGCGGCAACAGCAGCATCGATCTCTTTCATGCCAGGACCATCAAAGGTATCAACGTTATCGGTGTGCTTACCAATAAAGTCATTTTCTTTGCCGTCTGCGCCAGAACGATCGATGTCGAGCGTACCCGCTTTCTTGTACTTTTCTAAAATGTTACTAAGTAAGTCAGACATCTTGTTGTTCTTCCATTTCTGTTTCTAATTCTTCTTCGGTTTCAATATCATCAAGTTCTGAAAGCTCTGCTTCATCATCAGCATCAACTCGTGGATTGAATACCGCATTTGATACTTCAGAATAACGTATATCTAAAGCATCAGAAATTTTGGGTTCCATGGCCGCAGAAAAAGCTTTTAGTGCTGCGACTGGCTTATCTGCTACAGCAGCGCCAATAAAATCAGTTACATCAGTCATATTGTATCTCCAATTACATTACACCTTTATTTATAAAGAAAACGTCTTTATGCTGCGTCATCTTCTTTTTTGCTGTCGTCTGGTACTAGTTTGTACGTAGGCGCAGGTGGTGCTGGTTCTTCTTCTGGTTCTTCGTCCTGCATTAGTTCTTCAGGATCAACATATCTTTCGTCTGTTTTCTCTTCAGCGATTTGTTTATCAATATCTTCCATCTCTTCTTCAGAGTGTTGTAGTACATATCGACGCACATACTCATGTGAGTAATATTTTCCAACATATTCTTCCATCTCTCTCAACAGACCTACACGATCGCGGTTCAGTTCAGCAAGTTTGAGTTCTTCAAAGTAGTTATCAACCGCAAAGTCAAACTCAATCTGTTGCTTCCATTCTGTCCAATCTTCGACTGTACATACACCTTTGAGGATTAACTGTCGCTCAAGCAACTTCATGAATAATTCTGAGAATTTACTACGTAGTCGAGTAATAAACTTGCCAAACTTTACTTCGTCGCGAGTAATCTCTGTAGCACGACCAAGAGAGAATGTAGTCTCTGGTTGTAGGCGAGAGATGGGTACATTGAGAGAACGATATAGATTATTTTGGAAATAAACAACATCATCGATATCTCCTAGATTTTGGCCGCCAGGCAATGTAGTGATTTCGGTACCACGTCCACCTTCTCGGCGAGGAAGCCAGAAGTCTTCGAGCATCGTCATAAACTTGCGATCATCTCTGATTTCACCAGTCGATGAATCATAGACAACTTTGTTTTTAAATTTGGTCATAATGTCGGCGAGATATTGTTCTGCTTTAGCTTTAGGCAGACCACCAACATCTACATAAAAGATTCGACGTTCAGGCGCGCGTGAGATACGATAGATGACTAGTGAATCTTCTAACGAACGCAATTGATTAAGAGGTCGAATAGCTTTTTGCAAATGAGAAAGAATTAGTTTATTGTCTAGACTTTGATAACCTGAAGTACAATATACTACGGCGTCTCGTGCAATCTTCACGCCTTCAGCTGTAGCTGAACCTGAAGTACCATAAGAACCCATCGTAGAACCTGTTAATGAACCCGTACGCTTCAAGAAACCAGAAGGTGAGTACATATAATACTCGTTGATGACCTTCTCAATAGTAACGCCAGTCTTCTTGTCTTTTTCTTTCTTAACTTCTCGTACTTTCTTAATATTACGTGGGTCGACGTATCGTACTTCGACAATACCTTTTGCTGGTTTATTCTCATCGACAAGAACGTGGTAATATAGACGACCGTCTACATACCAACGTCGGAATAATTCGTAGCTTAGACGATTGAATTCAAGTAATGAGAGTACGTTATCAAATTCTTCTTGTATTACTTTTTTAATTCTATCTGGTTGTTCTACATTATCTAGTACAATAGAGACAGTATCTTCATCGCTGTCTTCAACGATTGCTTCGTTACAAATCTCTTGAATAGCCATATCAATAGTAGGATCGAACGAGATAGCTCGATACTTATTGACAAGTTCTGCTTCAGTTCGAACTGAACCGTCGAGGTCAACGTAGGTGCCATAGACACCACCTGCGGCAACGGTTAACGCGCCGTCTTCATTAGAAGGGGGAACGAAGGAGATCCGCTTTTCAGCTTCTTTCTGCTCCTTTTTCCTGTTTATTTCAAATCCAAAAAGGTCCATTCATTATCTCCGATGAAATAAAGGGGATATAGTTATTTATATCCCCTCTATTGATTAGTCAAGGCGGACCGGATTAGGAACCGGGATTGAAGTAATCGAATGCCCAAGTGACCGTGTAAGTACCGATCGTGTCAGTAGTGTTCCAATCCAATTCAATAGTACCAACATCTGAAGGCCAGCAACCAACGAGAGTATACTCACGAAGCTTAGAGCCAGTTTTACCATAAAGCTTGATAGTAGCATCTTCTTTATAGTCTTCAGGTGAACCGTAAGACCGAATGTTAGAAGGACCGTCATTTACCTTTCGTGCCCACTCTTCGAGTACAGCGCGCTGGCTGAAGTCTTCTTCGATCATTACAGTCGTAGTCCATTCTGCGAATGTTCGGTCACCAGCAATCTTCACTTTACGACCGAAGTAAGGAACTTCAATAATACCGGTCGTGAATGAAGGTACTTGTGATGACATACAAAGCAGATTGAACTCTTCACCCAAAGTCGTGACCTGCACTTCAAACAGGGCGGGACGATACCCACCCTGACTGAGAGCTGCTGACTTGAAGTTCTGTACGCTAAATGCCATTAGTTATTCTCCTGTTTTTTTCTTATTTATCTTATTTATCAGAATTGTCCAATAACTTCGGAGAATTCTACGCCAGTGCGTACAGCGACGAAGTTGAGCTGGATAAAGTTGATGCTTCGAGCTGGTTTGATGTAGATATCACCAACAAACTCGTTACGATCAATTACTTCACCAGTATTATTCGTCTCATCACAAACTACCGCGAAGTCAGTAATACCGCGTCGACCTTGTACATCTCGCAGATAAGGAGTAACGAGATTGACAAAGCTCGCTCGAGTAAACTCATCGTTGAATTCGAAGAGAGTAAACTTCGATGCGGTAGCAATCGCTTTCTCAAGGACAATGAAGAGGCGACGTACGTTGATTCGATCGAACGCTGAAGGCTTAGCAAGTAGCGTCTTATCACCGAACAATACGATACCTTGTCCAGGGAAGTTAACAACAGGGTTAACACCGTTCTTATACAGAATATCGCGTTCGGCTTTCTTGGGGTTCCAAGCGAGTTTAACAGCATTCTTGATTGCACCACGATTGAATCCAGCGGGTGACCACCATGGATCACGTGAATCATCAGTATATGCACAAAGACCAGCGATATCACCGTTTAATGGTACCCAGCGATACACATCGTTGTACTTGTCATATTGATACTTGTAACCACTATCGAGTACCGCGTATGAAGACGAACGTAGATTATTTCTAAATGCAACTACCTCTTCGGTAATATCGATAACACTGCCAACAACATCACCTCTAGCAGGAGAAATGAATGCTACGCAGTCTTTACGTCGTTCACAAAGATTATCAATTAGATAATTCGATACAGTGACATCATTTACACCGATTGACTTACCTCCGAGTACTAATGAAATATCATAATCTTCTGCAGATTTGAATAGATCATATGCTCTCAGAATATCACCGATGTTGCTAGTATCAGCTTCTCCAGGAATATCTCGTCCTGAATGGAATGATTTAGTAGTTGGAACAAGTGCTGTTGATGATGCGACTGTCAATGCAGTGGCTGAAGTTCCATAAGTTGAATCATTTGCCCACCACAACCATCGAGAAGATTGATTGATAACATCCTTATAGTAGAGATTACCACCATCTACGTTCTTAGCATCAGTTGCGCGTGACAAACCTTGCCATACTTCAAGAATAGTGTTGGGTACACCGGTGATGTCTCCATCTTCATCAACTACTACAACATGCAACTCGTCGTTTGCTGCAGTATTGCCATTTTCTCCAACATAAGTTGATTGACCTGGAGCACCTTCTACAAGATCCCAATAACCCCAAAGTCTGGTTATAGATTGTGTATCCGCTACCGTAATATTTTCTGTGGTAACGAGCGGTTCAGCAAATCTCAGAGTTGTGTTATTTGCGGTGCCGATAGGATCAATAGCAGTCAACTCAAGATATTGAATACCAACATTTGCGTTACCAAATTTCAGCACATCTCCTACGTTCATAGCGTTAGTCATAGCACTGACTTCGGTGTTTGATCCACCAGAGATGTTAGCCGTATTAGCACCTACAACCATACTAATTTGAGTATTTGACATAATGATGGTGCTAGTAAATGCAGAGGAACTATCACAAACAGATACTTTTAATGAGTTACCCAGCGCGCCGGGATACTTAGCAACAAAACACACACTATCATCAAAATTATCGTCAAGATCTTTTTCATAGTGATCTTCATTTTTGACAATATGATTGGCCAACGTTTTATTAGAAGCAAGTGGACTAGTGTTCGCGATCGCATTGAATGAATAACGCGGATCGTGAATTTCCCAAACATAAGTGCCAGTAACACCTGAATAAGTACCAGCTTGAGCAGTAATACGCGTTGAACCAGCTCGAGTTATAGTAAGATCACCAGTACCTACTGATCCAGTAAAATCGATGTGCGCGCCGCCTTGAGTTAGCGACAATTGGAATTCAGTCAGGTTGGATGCAAGATTTACTATGTAATAAGTTTCAGTAGGATCCAATTCGTCGGGAAGAGCTATAGTAGATGCAACAGTTACTGCTTCTCCCTCTAAAATGGTCATTGCTGTACCAACAGTAATTACACCATTTGCAGTATTACTAGTAATCGTTGGCAAATCGCCGGCCGGGAAATTAATTGTTGTAGTATCTACTGTTACGGCAGTGTCAATTGCAAAACCGCCAATTGTTGGTGCAATGATATCACCAGATGAAACACCTGTACTAGTATTAGCTTCTACAACAATGTAATTTTGTCCATTGATAGCATATCCAGAAACACGATTATCGTCACCAGTTGAGTGATGAGCGCGGGATACGTGAAGACGATTTGAATACGCTAAAAAGTTTGCAGCAGTAAACCAAGTTTCAAAATTATCTGAATCGGGTTTACCATATTCAGTTGCAAGTTCTGCTTCACTTACAACGAGTGTAGGCTTATCTACCGGACCCCACTTAAATACACCGCCAATAGCAGCGTCAGTAGTGGCAACGGCAGGGATTACAGTGGTCAGATCGATCTCTGTAACATTAACGCCTGGGCTTAATTGAAAAGGCATATTTTTGTTCTCCCTAAATTATTTTAATTATGTAAGATCGTACTTTTATTTATAATAACCGATATTTCAAAGTAACCAACTATAGTCATTCCCCTTAGCGGTGACCGGTTTAGGGTCCTCGAATTCGTTCTGACCGTCATCTATCATTCCAAATGGTACTAATTCACTGAACACTTTTTCCTCATTCATTTCTTTGAGGTTGATAACCGTATTTATATCGGTGAGTTCTTTGAAAAACCTCTGATTTGATAGCCAACCAAAAAGCACTAAACACATGACTAAATCATCATGATTACCAGGTTCGGCTTCATATGACGTTCCCTTTTGACTAAAAGTAGAGAACTCACGGATAGTTTCAAAATCATTGATGATCAGCTGATTCTGTTCTACTAATAGTTTGATCATAGAACAACCAATAGATTTGACAGACTTTGTAGTACGTATACCCTTATCTGCCTTCCCATTAAATCCTGCTACACCAGATAATAGCCGCTTACCCTCTCGCCCATTGTTTTCAGTGAGCAACATATTTTCATATTCGTATTCTTCAAAAATGATACCAGCTACTTGTTCTCCTATATCATTGACTTCAACGAGTATATTAGCATCGTTAAAATACTTTGCAGCAGCGTGTACAGCAGCCGCATAATCGACAGGTGTGATCATATTATTACGATATGCACCAACCTGTACGTATGGCATCTGTGAGATGTCGATGACTTGGAATGCCGAGTAATCTAATCCTTTGCCTCTGCTCACATCAACTACAATAACATAATTGCCATTTGGTTTTGGTTCTTCGTATACTATAATACCGCCAACTTCTTTTATTGCATCTCTGTATACGAGTTGTTTTAGTTTCCAACCTGATATTAATGTGCCAGATGAACCGAGGAATTCACACTCCATTTCTTGAGCAAACTTCTCAGTATCAAAGTCCATTGCAGCGAGCGTCTCTTCTCGCCATTTTTCGTCTCTGCCAGGTACATCAGTCCAAAGTACTTGTACGAACTGATACCCGTTCTTGCCCGCTTTCGCTCCTTCGCACGTCTTGTAGAAGTGGTTCAGACCGTGAGGAGTCGACGTCAAAAGAATTTTGGTTGACGTACCAGAAGAAATTGTAGGAAATACCGAAGCGAAGAATTCGTCCCAGTTCTCTACGAATGCTGTTTCGTCTATGTATAGAAAAGATACTGATTTACCTCGAATTGCTGATGATGATGTGGCAGCCGCTAGAATCTTTGAACCATTTTCAAATTCTACTGATCCTTTGTTCCATTCGATGACACCTTGTTGCAACCATTTAGGAAGAGCTTCATAAGCCGTCTTGATACGATCCAATATTTCTCTTGCAGCGTCTCCTTTATTTGCGAGCAAAGCAACAAGCTTGTGATCATTAAACAATATGTAATGAAGAATAAGACAGACAGCAGTCGTTGTCTTACCCGCTTGGCGGCTAGTAACCACGCATGTTCTTCTGTGGTCTGTAGTTTTTTTGATGATATCTTTTTGATATTCATAAAGCTTGATCGGTATGAGTCCATGGTCGACGTGAACAATTTGAATATACCGCTCAGCAAAATATATCGGGTCTTTCGCGCACTTGATGAATTCTTGGACCATTTCTTCGGTCCATTCAATCGTTACGCCTTTTCGCTTGAGGTTTACATTTCCAAGATAGGAGCGATAATCCTCAATATCTCGTATTTCAACTGTCATCTTTATTCATTAATTTTAATAGCTCGCTCGTAGAGCCCACAAAAAGATTGTTATTGACTGTTTCTTTCTTATCTTCTGGTTTTTCACCAGTAAGCTTTTGTTTCTTTTCGTGCATGCCTAATAGATCATTGTTCATATCGCCCATTGTTTTAATCATCGTAGCGAGTACTTCGTATGCTCGGGGGTGTTGTGATTGATCTGCAACAGCAAGAAGCTCGTCAATAGCACTATGACCTTTCTCAATTAAATCATAGAAATTTTGACGGACATATTTGGTATCGTTCTCTATTTCTTTGTCGGTTTCATGCAGAGATGGCCGATAAGTCGTGGGTAATGGTTTATCATCATCGATTTCAATAATCGTTGTTGATTTGACATCTAAAATGTCATCGAGTTGTGCATTATCTTTCATGTCTTTATCCTTCACTGATCAGGCCATGGATCATCTATAGTAACTGCAAAGCCGAAGTTCGAGTTAGCTGCAATTTGATCGGCATCGAGTGATACCAGATCAGGAGCAGAAATAGTCACTGCAGGTGTACTTGTATAACCGGACCCACCATTTGTTATAATTATTTGTGATACAGAATCTGAAGTATCGATAATAGCTGTAGCAGTTGCGTTTGCTCCGCCTCCACCTGTAATAGTAACAGTTGCTTCGCTATAACCTACACCGTCATTAACGATAGTAATATCTGTAACTTCTCCATCTGTAATAGATGCAATAGCAGTAGCTTGTTCACTATTCAAACTAGTATATATTGTTGGTGTATTGTTAGCTAATAATCCTGGTTGATTTATGATTCTAGCTGCAACATTGAGATCCGGATCTGTTCCGTTAGGCGCGAGAGTAATATCATCATATAATGTAGCATCGAAAATTTGTGTGTTAGCAAGGTTGATTATTTCTTGCTTATAAACTGGCCCGAAGAAAACACCTTTCATTGTAAAATCCAATTGCCATATCAATGCACGTCTCTCTTCGAATGATCCTTCATATACATCGTCTTGACTGACCGAAGTCAAAACCAATGGAATATCTAATTTGATATCGATAGGTGCATCATCGACGAGTTGAATTGTTGATGTCCATTCAGGTGTAAAGAACGGTAGGATCTGTTCGATAATACGAGTACCATCTGTTGTGTTCTTTACGAAAATAGAAAGTGAAAAATTAATGTCATACGGGACTGGATTATAGACATGTTTCTTTTTAGTATTGTCATCGGTAACCGTAGTAACGAAGCTATTACGCGTAGGTAATTTTCTTTCTGGAGCATAATTGAATCCTGTAATCTCAAATCCCATTCTCGGTAAAACGATAGAGAAAGGATTTTCTTGTGGATCTCTGTTACTGTCGATACCATCAATACGAGCCAAGAATTTTTCTCTTGGTCCATACGAAAGTGGTACCTTCAGTGACTGCTTTACATTACCTGCATTATCAGGACGATTGATCCAAATATCATTAAAGAGTGTGCCAAAAAGTATGACATACTTCCTCAATGTATCGTGGTAAAAAGTTCTTCCAAACATTAGTATCGCCCGTCGTCGCTAAATGGATCTGCTTCTGAGAAGTCAATAAATCCATCAGCCAAAGTTTCGAATGTGCCGCCATCATTAAACACATCATCTGGTTGCCAATCAGTTACTACACCTAGCGGCCGACCAGTATTTGCATCCATAATAACATTATTATTTGCATCGTATGTAACACCATCATCAGCATCTGCTACAAGTGTGTATTTCGTTTCAAGTGAATCAATTGCATCAACGCCTGTATTTAAATCTTCACCGCTATATTCAAACTGCTCGCATATTAAATCATAACACTGTAACGCGCCTAATTGATAGAAGACAGGAGCCTCGTGTTCTGCATACTTGATCTGATATATTTTTTCAGTAAGAGGGAAATAAATGATGTCGCCTTCTTTCGGTCTTGGTGAATCTTCGTAATCACCAATGACTTCATTATATCTTTTATTTGCTACTGTAAATGTAATTTGATCACGGATTTGAATATTAAAGCGTGATAAGAAATCACCTTCACCTTCAAATCCTTCGACGTTTTTGATGTACATCTCGATTTGATACGAATCGTTATATTGTGAAAGTGCATCAGAATTGAAGACATTATCGCGTGCCACGACTGTACGTGGACAGAACCAAACATCGTGTCCATATATTTTAATAGACTCAATGATCAGATCCTCAATAAGAGTCTGTTCAGGCGAGTTATAAAAATTATCAAAATATGGGTTTGTAGCCATGTACAATTCCTAGTTTTACAGTATAATTAGCTAATGCTAACCAATCATATCCATTACA
>Ga0208899_1001894_pt1 | contig 14435 bp, 7 predicted proteins | sample VirMetDEL_Nov_24_FD_184518 | JGI IMG/M metagenome (GOLD analysis project Ga0208899, IMG submission 184518) | Aqueous microbial communities from the Delaware River and Bay under freshwater to marine salinity gradient to study organic matter... | ecosystem: Environmental > Aquatic > Marine >... | reverse complement strand
TATAAACCTATACCAGGCTCACCATCTAAAGGATCAGCGCCAGTAAAATTAACACTTATTTCTGAAGAAGTTATACCCCAACCAGATAAATCAACTGTATTAGGATCTATTGTTTTATAAACTACTTGTCCTGGATCTTCAGCCCATCTCCAAGCTGTACCAGGTGTTCTAAGAGCATTTATAAAAGCAATATCATTAACATGTTTTACTGTATAGCCTGTTTGAGTTGCGCCAAATGCAAAAGCTAAAACTAAATCAGCAACACTAGTACCTTGAGAAGGCGCGTCTAAACCATTATCATCAGCGTTTTCGTCATCACCACCTATACCAGCGTGTGATATAGTTATTATATTTGTGCCTTGATAACTATTAACACCTTTGATTAAACCCGTGTGATCTGGATTTGGACCAGCAGCATTAGGATGACCATCAATACCAAGAGAAGGTAGTACACCACCACCATTACCTGGTAAAGCTCCAACTGTACCAAAACCAAACGTATCTCCTACGTGTTGTAAATAACCATTTAAACCTGTTCTAAGTACTGATTGATTTATGTGATCTGCAAAACCATTTATATTGTTAGTAATTGCTTCACTATTCATTTCTCTAGTACCATCAGCATTATTAGCGCTCCATGAAGGTTCAATCCAACCAGAAGGATTTGCAGTTACAAACGCTGTTGCCCCAGAAGTACCAAGATAAGAAGGTCCGTTAACATTAGCATCACCAATTATTGCGCCTTGAAAACCATAGTGATTTAAATTTAAATAAGAACCTGTGTCAGAACTAGAATGCGTAGCTGTACCTATAACAACAGGCATATCATAAAAATTTCTAGCATTAGGCCCTGGCGTACCAGGCGAGCCACGCCAATTATACCCAGCTGTTTCCCAATAAGCGAAAAAATTTTGAGCACCACCACCACTTATATGAAGGTTATGCTCGGCTTTTGTTAGCCACGCGTCGGTATTAGTTTGTCCAAAATAATGCTGCGTTATTGGAAACCTTCTAAAACCTTCTATTTTATCAATAAACCAACCGCTACTTTCAGCAGTAGCAGAATCAGTATTATGACTAGCTAGTTCCCAATAATCTTGACCAGAACCACCACCAGTTGCTTGAAAACTAACGTGAGTTCCAGGATCATCAGCATTATCTGTTTTAGCAGCAAGGCTAATAGCTTGTTCAGGTGCAAGAGTTGATTGAGTCCAAACACCAAACCAATTTTGATCAGGACCTTTTGAAAAATCAGAATCTGGATTTATATACTGAACTTGCATGGAGTTGTTAATTTGCCAATTAATAGAAGAAGCAACTGGTTTTATTATTGTATTCTCTAACTCAGCGTCTCTTCTTATTTTAACAAAAAATCTACCATCAAACTCTGGTTTATTATCTACAACTCTTTTTCTTAATTCTATTTTACCACCACCTGTATAACCAGAAAAAGTACCAGTTGGTGACAAAACATTTACATCAGTTCCAAACTCTTTAAATATAGTAAATACATGATCAGTACCACTTGCTGCAATACCTTTTAATCTATACCAACTACTAGAGAAATTAACACCACCTTGAGTACCTGTTATTCTTATATCATAATCTCTTATAACTACAGCTTCATTAGGATTTGGTGGAGTAGATAAGTTTAAAGCTGTTTCCCAACCAGAACCTGTTAACGCAGCATTATCTAAAATAATAGTATCACCACCTGCTACAGGGAAACCGGTAGAACCATTACCTATATCAAAAGGCCCAGGCGTCGTTCCTGTATCTGTAAATGTTGGTTGTTGTAGCGTGCTTGTTTTTACAAAAGTTGGGGCTTCGTTTTCTATAGCAATTACTTTATATCTAGCAGGTGAAGATACAAAGTTATTATTATCATGCTCTTTTTTAAGTATTAAAAACGTTTCTTCATCTATTTTGTTTCTTTCAGATGATGGAAAACTAATCCATATATTACCATCTTCAGCATCGTACCAACGATCCATTGCTAAGTTATAGTACTCGTTTGAAGTTTCTTTTACAAAAAACTTAAATGATTTAGCCCACTCAGGATGTGTATTAAATAATTGAGCTTGTAATCTATTTTTTTTATCTGCTACTATTTTTTCTACATATAAAGAAGCTTTATCTATTGTACTATTAGAAAATACAGGTGTTTCTCTACCGTACTCATCTATGTAAGCAACACCTAATTGATAAGTACGTAATGTTTTTATTGACTTTGCAGGTAAATATACATTAAAATAACTATAAAATGGATTTGATTGTTCAGGTAATAATTGCCCAGCTTCACCAGCTGATTTTGAACTTAAAGAAGCCTTTATATCAACGCTGATTTGTGATTGTGGATCTAGTTCACCAAAATTAAATTCATTAAAATATTCTAATGCTTTTGTATGAACAGCAAACCTATTAAACATATTATAGTTTTGCAAGTAGTTACCATAAACTAATCTATTACCTACAACTTCTTGTGCTAAAGCAACTCTTGGAACGTTGTCATAAGGCCTTAATAGTTGATTAGAAGGTAATACAGCGTGTATCATTTCTGATGTTATTCTAGTCCAACCTCTAGTAAGTTGACCAGGTACTAAACCATTAGCAGCACCAACTGTATCTCTTGGACCAATAGCATTCCACTCACTATAATTAGCAGTAACATCATCTAAACTTAATATACTACTAGACCAAGGCTCAAAACCTGGGACCCAGTCATTTTCTAAACGCTTTATAGTTTTTACAGTATATATGTTTGGTGAGTCTGACTCTTTATAAAGTATGTCTATAGAAACAACATCGTCTGGTATAGACTGTCCGTGTACAAAATCTCTTATAGCTAAAAACCTTAAATTGTTAACCATACCTAAATTATACCCTTCTTTTGGTAAATAATCAAAGTCTTGTGGTAAAAATGCTACTTGAGAAAAAGGTGAAAACGAAGAATATTCACCGTCTTCGTATTTGTATCTTATACCAAATCTAGGAAATTTAAATTGAAATAAAGGTTCAGCTTGTTCTAACTCTACATACCACTCACCACTTGTAGATATAATTGTCTTTGTACCAGATAAAACTTTTAAAGTAGCAGCACCAGTATTAATATCGTATGATAATATTTCTGCTCTAACAAATTTACTATTATCTTCTGCTTCATCAACTCCAACATATATATTTATTATATCACCAATAACAAAATCTGGTAGTTGGTTAAAAATACCTGAGCTAGGATTAAAAGTTACTAATAAACTTTCTATAGGATCACTTCCTGAATCAAAAAACGGATTACCAGGATCTGTTGTAAAATTACCGTTTATACCTATAAGAAAATCAGAAGCAAAGTTTGTTCCGTAAGGATTTTGATCTACTCTTAATTTGTTACGCATTTCTAAAACAGGTGGAGCAGGTGGGCTTTTCTTTATAACAGTTATATGCTCATGTTTTAAATCACCTTTAGCATAATAATCTATACTAGCATTATTAGTTGATATATCTCTTACAAATAATTGAGTTTGACTTGTAAAATCAGGTGTACCTAACTTACATCTATCAATATGTATTCTTTTTGGTTCTGAATAGTTATCAGTCCAAAATAACATATTTTCTATTATGTTAATACCTGTAATTATAAATGCTCTATCGAAATTTAATACTCTACCGCTTTCGTTTCCCGGTATAGTTCCTGCTTGAAACAGGTCTACAACAACGGGTGTTGTTGTTTGTGTTTTGTAATCGTATTCAGCTATTATATCAGAAGTTCTACCAGCTAACATCCAATATATTTTGTCGTGTTGTTCGTTAACTACGCTACCAACACAATAAAAATCACTAATGTTATTAGGATCAATTGTTGTTAGCGACATATTTAAATTACCCATTACTGTTTGCACAGTACCCATATCAGAAGTATCTGATGTAGCAACCTCTATATTTAACGCATCTCTATATTCACCGTTAGGCACTAATCTTTCATCAAGATCTTTATTCATACGACCTGATGAAAATCTACGATTTAGATTTGGCATATTATATTAATGTTTAATTTGTTTCGACTTACCTCTAAATATTTGAGTAATTTCTTCTAATTTAATATTAGATAATCTTAATTTTGCTTTTCTTGTTTCAGCAAATCTTTCTTTTTTATATCTTTGTACTACGTATTCTGGAACATCTCTTCTAAGAGACAATAAGCCATACATAATCCATTTATACAAAGCTTCTTCAGCTAATTTATGTACTTGCATCTCATGATCTGTTCCTAAGCTATCACTTATATACTTTAGTATCACAGTTTTTCCTGATAAATTAGAACTAAAATGTATTTTTCCTGCATGACAGTCTATATAATAAGAACCATTTACTTGAGCGTGCTGCGGATCTAAACCAAATCTTCTACCTTCATTTGGCCAATATATATCATTTTGATAATCTTGATAATCATTAGAATTATTTTCTGAAGGCTCGTGAGTTTTATAATTATTCCAAGCCGTAGAATTTTCATCATATATTAAGCCAGGCGTAGTATTTCTATAAAGATATTGACTGTTAGTAGGACCTGAAAAACTGTCAGGCACACCATCGTCATTAGTATCATCGCTATAAGTACCGTCAGCGTCTTGTTTTATAGCTCTTGGATTACTAGTTTTTGAAGTTGGATATATTATATGTTCTATACCAGCGCTATCAACACTTGTTAATTTTACATAATTGACATAATCAAAAGGTAATGGCATTGTTAAGTGTGGCGGTATAGTTATTTCTTGTGATTTACAAGATTTAAAAGTATCAAAGCTTAATTCTGCTAAAGCTCGTTGTGCGTGAAAAGCTACATCTGTTCTACTTGCTTTTGGTATAACTTTATCTTCACCAATATGAGTAAACATAAAATTATTTATTATATCACTAAGCGGCATAAACTGATAATTACCTAGTTTTATATTAGGATCATTTTGATTAAAAACAATTGTAAAAGTTTGTCCGTTTGTTGGTGCTATTTGCTTCCATCTTATATACCAACCTTTTGTTGTAGGAGTTGTAGAATCATCCCACAGTATTTCATAATTATCTCTAATAGCTCCAGTTACATCTTCTTCATACTTTTCAATAACAAATTCATTTTCAATATAAACTTTATAAGAACCAGGTACAGGTGAGTTTGCATCAGGCAAACCTGTACGTCTACGAAGTATATCTTCAAAGTTTTTAGTTATAGTATATTCTTGAACTGTTAAACTACTATCAGCTGTAAAACTATATTTACCACCATAATATCTTGCTTCGTTATATTGAGGTGTAAATGAATTGTCTAATAATCCCATGTATTACATTTTTTGTTGTTGTATTCTTTTTATATCTTCTTGATCTGCAATTTGTACTAAACCTGGTTTGTTTAATATTATACCAGCGCTCTCAAGTATTTTATTAACAAGATTTGTTTCTTCACTAGCATGAAGTTCAAAGTTTGTAGCTCTACTAGCATTATATAAAGCTCTTTCATTAACAACTACATAACCCCATTCAGCTCTAACAGGCCTTCTAATAATGTGTGCAAAAACTTGAACTCTAGGTAAAAAAGTAGTATCAACTAATTCTGGTATAAACACGTTGACTTGACCAGCGGTACCATTTCTAGTATATACGGGTCTATCAATAGTTGGATGTAATAATTTAGAATATCTAATTGTAGCTATATCTTTACTATCTACTTTTTCACACTCTACTGTTACTCTAGGTGCATTACCAACTCCACTACCAGTACCAAACTTGTTTACTGATATAAATACAGACTGAACTCTATATGTTTCTGCTGGTAATTCGTTGTTTGCTGCTAGTGGTCTTACAAATTTAAATATATCTATTTTTTCATCTAAAATATGATCAGGATCAATATTACTAACATCATTACCACCAGCTCTTTCTGTTTGGCTTCTATCATAAAAATATTGTTCAAATATATCTAACTGCGCTTGGTTTGCTAATAAGTTAAATTCAATAGGTGTTATATAACCTCTTTGTTCTTTATTAGCAATAGCTAAAACTCTTTGATATACTGTATCTATATTTACCATAGTTATTTTGTTTTATAAGGAAAAGCTTTGTTTAATGCTTGTTGTCTTTTTTTACAACCACAATCTTTTTTACCCATAGCTTTAGCACCCATCTGCGCTAAACTATGAATACCAGTAGCATGAGTAAACTTTGCTATGGTATCGCCTAAACCTCTTGAAGGTTGACCGTAATTTCTTAATGTTCTACTCATATTGTATTTTTTAAAAAGGTTACCCCGAAGGGTAACCATAAATGATTATTTTAATCTTTTTTCTATACTAGCATAAACCTCCATGCCTTCATCAGTTTTAAACCAATGTGCTAAAGCAGTGTATGGATGCTCATCAAATGGAACTGTCATTATAGGTCTATTATTAGTACCCCATAAAAAGTTTCTTTGATCTTGAGATAATTTTATAATATTAAGCTCAGTTGCTCTTATACCAAAGTTTCTAAGTTGAACATTTTCATCTGTAGCTAACTCTAAGAATAAAGCAGGATTATTACGAGCAAATACTAATAAATCTCTTTTAAGTTCTTTAGAACTCATCTTAGATACACTAGAACCTTTTTCTACACGCATAATAGCTTCTGCCATATCTACATCCATATCTCTAGCTGCCATTAACGCATCAACTTCTAACTCTAATATTTCTATTTCATCTTCAGCTACAACTTCTGGTTGATGCTCATAAAAAACAACGTCTTTATGTGGATGATATAAAGATAATAATTTTTGAAGTGTTGTTTTGCTTTTTTCTACAAATAAAGCGCCATTTCTAAAAACAACATGCTCTAGTCTTTGATCACCTTGCATTTCATCTACAAAAGGAGTTTTTTGATTTTGACAATATTTAAGTTCTCTTTCATAACCTTTTTCTTCGTCAAAATAATAAATACCATTTGTTTTTAACATATAAGATATAGGTTTTCTTTGAGACTTTAAATAATAAACTCTATCTTTTATTTCCCAAGTTGGTTTCTTAGGTTCAGTTTTAGGTTTTGGTGTTTCAACAACTGGTGTTTCAACAACAGGTACCTCTACCTTTTCAGTTTTTTGTTTTTTTGCCATAATATAATATATAATAAAATTAGTAAAAAAGCCGAGGCCGAAGCCTCGACTTAATAATGATTTACTTCAATAACATAAAGTTGTTAGCACCTTGAGTGATTAAACATCTTTCAGTTAAGAAATGTAATTGCATAATGTCTAATGCAGAAGTAGCAGCACCAACAGAACCAGTAACCCAAGTCTTCATTCTTCGGTCATCAGTTTGTGAAGCTCTATATCTAACATGTAAGAAAGGTCTCTTCATGCTTTGTCCAACAGTTTGATCATAAACTGAAGAAGTACCAGCAGGAATCATGACACCTCTAATTGCATTTGCACCAGCAGCATCGTTAATACCACCTCTTGTAGCTTTGTCATTTAAGTATCTGAAATCAGATTTATAGAAGTCATAAGAACCTCTTCTGAAACCAGTAAAACCTAAATTTAATGCCATATCTTCAGAGTTGTCAAATACTCCGTAAGAAGTACCACCAGCTCCGTAAGAGTTCATTGAAGCTAACATATCGTCCATAGCTAAGCTAGTTGATCTGTTAACAAACATCATGTACTCTTCAATAGCTCCTTGCTTATCAAACTCAGCAAGTATTGCATCAAACTCAGCTAAATCAGTAGCAGGGTTAATACCAGAAACACCAGTAGTAACATTACCTCTTGATTCAATAGCAGCAAATAAACCTTGCGTACCTGAACTGTCAGCATTAGCAGTTAAGAAGTCTGCAACATCATCTGTACCAGAAACACCTAGTTCACCTTCTAACATTGCCATTTCAATGTAGTCAGTAAATCTAGCTCTAGTATCAGCTTCAGCTTTTAAGTACCATAAGTAACCTGATTGACCAGATTCAGTAGATACTTCAACCCAACCAATTCTAGATGCATCAGAACCATTAACCTCGTAGTAATCTTTCATTATAATTGGTTTATTATTGAAAGTATTAAAAGTAGGCTCGTTAGCTCCTCTACGTTCTGTAGCAGCAGCTGCAGCTGAATTATAACTACTTCCTTTTGCAAATTCAGAACCATAAACTAATAAAGTTCCTGTAGTTGCAGTAAGAGTAGTACAATCAGCAACACCGTAAGGCTCAACACTAAGTGCGTCACCATTAACGTGTACTACTAAAGCTTTTAATACAGCTTGATCAGTAGCTAAAATAACAGTATCATTAACTCTTACACCATGAGAAGAAGCAGTATAAGTAGCGTTAGTATCAATATGATCGTTAATAGTAATTAAACCACCGTTTGTTGCATTACCACCATTAACAGTAGTAACAGTCATCGTATAAGATAAATGTAATCTACCTTGCTCTGACCAAATAACCTGATCAGCAGTCATTGGCTCTTCAGCACCAACCTGTGCTAAGAAACCTGAAATTGTTCTTGGACCGAAAACCTCAGCCTCTTTTTCCATTAAATCTGGAACGTATTGTTGACCCCAACCAGCATTAGTTGAAAGGTCTAGGTAATTTGAAGCAGTAGCTTGCTGGATTATACCAGGAGTACTGTTTAACAAACCACCAGGATTTGAAATTGCCATAATTTTTTATTTTAAATTGTTATCGTTTGTTTTTAATTTTAAATTTAAAATCATTAGAGTTACTACCTAAAACTCTTACCTTCGTGCCTCCAATATTAACTTCACCATGAGCTTGTCGTGGTTGCATATTAACATTTTTAGCTTTGGCAACACTTGTTTTCATAGCATCTGCTTTACCTTGCTCGTAAAAATGCTTAGCAATAGCATCTGCGTTCATAGCTGTATATAAGGCTTTGTGATATCCAGCCGCGTCTGACATTTGGTTATTTTCATCAAGAAACTTTCCTATGAATTTACCAATATCATCTTGACTGCTCTTTACCTTTTCTACATCTTTAACATTAAATCTATATTTTTTATCTCCAACACTATATTCAAAGCCTTTAAATTTATTATTAAAAACTTGATTTGTTTTCTTTAAAAAATTAGATTTAGTTGCCTCAAGAGTTTTTTGTTGCTCTTTTGATTCCTTGTTGTATCTATTAAAAAAATCCCAAGCCTTTTGTTGTTCCGGAGTCAACTTTGACCCAGCTTTGATTTCTTCATAGTATCTGGACTTTTGCCCGTCCAAGTGGCTTCTAGCACTGGCAACTTGCTCTTTAAATGCTAGTTTTTTTCTTCGTATTTCTCTATCAGTATCTTCTTCTTCGTCTACTTTAAAAGTATCTTCCATTAAGAAGTTTATTTCATCATTAGTTAAATGTGGTTTTGTCTGCTTATAATATTCAAACACAACATCGTTATCATCTAACTTACTATAATCTTGATTAAGTTTTACGTAATCGTTTATATCACCACCAGTATCTTCCATAAAGTCTACTAACTTTTGTATGTTTTCTGGTAATGGTTTACCTGTTGCTTCTGCTTCAGCTATAGCTTCTTCAACTTTTTCTTCTACTTCTGCTACTTGCTCTTCAACAGCGTCTTCAGTTACTTCTTCTAATACTGTTGTTTCTTCTTGTGCTTCAGCTTCCGGTTGTATTTCTTTTTGTTCTTGTGTGGGCTCGGCATTTTCAGGCTCTGCAACCACTCCGCTGTCGTCAGCGTTATCTTCTTTAGTTTCATTTTCTTCTTGGTTTATTGGTTTATCTAAATCTATTTTTATAACATCTGGATCATCAGCTGACATAAATTTACTTTCATCAACTTGTTCAGTTGTGTCTTGTGTAGTTTCTTCAACTACGTTTTCATTTTTTTCTTCCATAATATAATATAATAATAATTAATAAGTTTACTTAGGATCAAACACACCTAAATCAAATCCGCCTCCTAGTATATCATTACCTGAAGACTCAAAGTTTTTAGGTGGTTTACCTGTTTTTCTTTGATCAATTAACTCGCTTTGTTGAGTTGCTTGAATTTTTGTTCTTTGATCTTTACGATCTTCTTTTTCTTTTTCTAAAGATTTTTTACCATTTACTTCTAAACCTTTAAGCTGCATGTTCATTTCAAACTCTAACATCATTAGCTCTTTTTTATACTCAACTTCTTGTTGCATTTTTTGTGCTTCAATTTGAGCTTTCATTTGTTCAACTTGAGCTTCTGCTTGAACTTTAGCTTGGTTTTTTTCTATTTCTGCTTGTGCAGCCATTTGTTGAGCTTGACCATTAGCTTGTGCTTGTGCTTGTATATTTTGCTGTTGCATAGCTTGGTCTCTAGCTATTTTCTTTTTTCTTCTTATTTTTAATAATTGATTTGCTAACTTAACACTTTTTATTTCTCTAAGATCAATAGCATCTTCTAACTCTATGTTTTGTTGTTGTAATGCCATTTGAATATTATTCTCAAGCATTTGTTTTTCTTCTTCATCTGGTGATAACTCTAAAAATATACCAAAGTCATATAAATGTAAACTTGACATTTCTTCAAGCGTTGCAACGTTATGTGCACCTATTGCTTGTATAAAAGCTTCTTTTGTTGGTGAGTATTCTATAATATCAGATATTCTAAGTGATAAACACTCTGCTATTTCTGAAGTTATAAATAAACCAGCTTGCAATATATGTCTTGTAGCTGTATTACTATTTGCTGCTGCTAATTTTTGTACACCAACCAAAGCATTTTTATCTGGCATACTACCATCTCTAGCTTCATTTAAACCTGTTACATCTCTAATCATTTGCAAGTAATAATTATAATTAGCTATTAATACTTGCATTTTATTACCACCGCTACCACTAGTTATTTCTTGTATTGGTACTTTACCAGGATTCATATCACCGTCTTGTGTAAACGATCTACCAATAACACTACCTGTTTGGAAGAACATGTTTAAAGCTTCTTGTGGATTATAATTTGTACCATTACCTAAGTCTATTTCAGCTAAACCATCAGCATCTAAATAAACACCATCTGGCACCATACGTGACATTACCTGCTGTAGCTTTAAATGAGTAAGCTGTATCATATCAGCAAAACCAGTTATACGATTAACTAATGAATCAATTTTACCTTCGTACATACGTGGAGCTACGATACTATAGTTCATTTTAACTTTAGTAAAATCACTTTTAGGTCTCATCATATTTTTAGACATTTCCCACTTAAGTAATTTATTAGTACCTAATATTAAAGCACCTTCATAAAGAGTTTCTATAGATCTTAATAGTTTACCAAAACCACCTTCCATATTTTCTGGTGGATCAAACTGATCATCTTTAGGTATTATTTTATCTGCACCAGTACCTGTTTCTTTTATTTTATATACTTCGTTCATATAAGTTTTATAATTAAAATATAAAACTTGTATTGTATTATTATCTTCTTTCTTTTTATCGTAACGAGTATTATAATTATTTCTATTATAATTTTTGTTATTCATTATGTCTTCAAGATCTTCATGTTCTAAATGAGGAAATTGTTTTGCAAGCTCGTTAACAGGTATTGACTTCACTTCACCAACATAATATATATCATCAAAATACGGTGAGTCTGTATATGAATAAACTAAATCAGCTGGATCAACATATTCTATAGTTACACCTTCAGATGTTGTAAAGTTAGTTTTAGCAGCACCTATACCTAATACAGTTAAATCATAATAAAAACGTTTTTTAGTTAACTCGTATTTATTACCTTCCATTAAAACTTTTAAAGCTTGTTCTTCTGCTAGCTCAACAGCTTGCTTATAACTAAGCTGCATATGTAAATCTAACTCTTCTTGAGACTCTGGTAACGTTTCTTTATCGTTTTCATAAAGATTCATATTCATAGTTTGCATAGCTGTATCATTGAACTCTCTAGTCTCCATGTCTCTCATTATTGATTCCATGTATTCTGTTCTTTTAGCAATACCATGTGGATCTTGAGAATAAGCTTTTATATCATATGTTCTTTCAGCAATACCATTTACAACTATATCTACAAACTTTGCTATTATAGGTACTGGCGTCCAGTCTAAATTTAAATAAGATAAATCACCGTTAATAGATAATTCATCTTTATATTTTTGTATCGACTGCTCACCTCTAGCATAAAGTCTTAGTTTATGAAACTCATTACGAGTATTCATGTATCTATTTAAGCTAGCATCATCATTAAACCACTCGTGCTCTATAGCTTTAGCGACTTTTAAACCATAGTCATAACTTAGCTTTTCAGCATCGCTTACAACTTGGCTAGGAAAATAACTTTTGTTAGAATATGCCATATTTATTCTTTGATTATTTGAGACATATTTCCATTGTTAGAATATCTAGAAATATGTATATTTAATTTTGGTTTTTCAATTTTAACGTTTGGTGCATACAAGTGTCTATTACAAGCCATTATAGCTAATCCACTACTTATAGTAGCATCAAACTTTGTTCTTTTATTTATATCAAACTTAGCCCAATCATTTAACAGTCTATTAAAATAAACATTACCAAATGTACCATCTTGTTTCATACCTACGTGATCTTGTATATACATTTCAATAGCAGCAGCATGAGCTTGTTTTATATCTTCACTAGAGTTTGGTATACCACCTATTTCTTTTTCAGCAACAGATAATTTGTTCCAAACTTTATCTGGCCTGTTCATACTAAAACCTCTGTAGCCTCTACGTCTTAAATAGTATAATAATCTAGGTTTATTGTTTTCTGCAAGTATTGGCATACCATAAAATACTAATGCCATTAATACATCTTCAAAAAATATTTCAGCCGTAGGTGGTCTTGACAAGTATTCTAAAAAGAAGCTGTTAGCAGGAGCGTCCTCCATACTGAACTTAGTTAGTCCGTGAAGTGCTCCTTTTGAACCTTCACCATCTACGGTCCCGGATATATCATATGAGTCACAACCAAAAGCACCCATATGCTCATTGCCAGGATATTTAATACCGTTTTTAATTACCACTCTATTTTGTAGTTGTTGTTTAGGTGTCCAACTTATTTTAAATCTACCTTTTGGATCTGGATAAAATATAACGCTAGTATCTTTAATACCACCAACCCAAGCAAAGTTACCTTGTGTTACACCTAAGCTACTACTTAATTCTTCGTTGTAATCTATTTGTTCGTATATTTTTACTAAGTTAAATATACTATTTTTTGTTTCATCTCTAAATGCATGCTCTTCAGTACGTGGAAACTGACGGTAAAATTCATTTAAAGCATCTTGATCATCTTTTAAACCATCAGCTTCATTTTGCCAATTGTCAATTACACCTACATCTATTAGTTCACCGTCTGGGGCGAAGACATCTGTGTCAGGTGTATTAAATACTGGAACTCCGTACTCATCAATAAATCCTTCGTAGTTCCATTCCATTGGGATAAACAAAGAGTATAAACCAGACTTTGTTTGGCCATTTCTATTTCTCTTAGTGACATCTGATGCGTTATATAGTTTTTTAAAATTGTCTCCACCTTTATCTAATGCGTTTGAAGTCGAGCCCATCATACATTTACCAACTATTCTACTACCTAGTCGTAAACATGTTTTAGTTACTCGCCAGTTGTTTAATATGTTATCAGGTCTTTCCCACTTACCGCTTTCATCATGTACTAGCAAGTTTAACTTTTCACCGTCATAACTATTATCACCTGTGTTTTTCCAGTCAATAGTTGTATCTAAACCTTCTAAGTGTTCAACTTGTTCGTTAGCTGTTATCTTTTTTCTTGTAAACTTACTAGCTGGTACTCTATAAGCAAGCTCTGATTTTGGCCTGTCCATACCATCTTGTATTGGTTTAAAGAAAAACGGATAGTTAATACTAATTGGTACTACTTTATCTGTAAACATTTTTTTAGCATCAGCACCTGTTTTAGATAGTATACCAAATCTACTATCACTCGCTAATGTAGCTAAATTAACTGTTTCAGCAGATGACATAAAACTAAAACCACTACGACGATTTTTAAGATAACACATACCATAGCATCGTTTATCTGCTTTGCAAGCTTCCCAGAATATATAAAACAATCTATTAGCTTCTCTAAAATCAGGAGCACCTACATCTATTTTACTCCATTGTAAATACATATAGTGTGTGCCTGTTATGTATGTTGGCTTGTTATTATTTATAAACCAAAAGCCTTCTTCTCTACGTTTAAACTCTTCATCTATATAATCAAACCATTTGTCTTTTTGCTCTTCTGGATATGCTCTCCAGTCAAATATATTTTTAAGCCTTGATAATTCTTTTGGTTGTTCTTGTTTTACCCACTTATTTAGCTTATGTGCTTGCAATTGCACTGGTCGTTTTGGCAACGCAATTCGCAAATTTTGTATCTCAAGTATTTCACCGATTCTACCAGTTTTTGATATAACGATAATATCGTGTTCTTT
>Ga0208899_1001889_pt1 | contig 14450 bp, 25 predicted proteins | sample VirMetDEL_Nov_24_FD_184518 | JGI IMG/M metagenome (GOLD analysis project Ga0208899, IMG submission 184518) | Aqueous microbial communities from the Delaware River and Bay under freshwater to marine salinity gradient to study organic matter... | ecosystem: Environmental > Aquatic > Marine >... | reverse complement strand
AAGTCCAAGAATTTATCTTCAAGTTCTACCATGTGTCTACATATATCGTATAATTCTTTTTTAAACTTGTCAGTCCATATCTCTAAGTTCTCTTGGATAAACTCTCTAAAAAGTTTGGTCATGGCTTCAACGTGCATTGACTCATCTCTAATAGAATAGGTGACTATTTGACCCATGCCTTTCATTTTACCAAACCTTGGAAAGTTTAACAAGATTGCAAAGCTACTAAATAGTTGTAGTCCTTCAGTAAAGGCTGAGTACACTGCTAAAGTTTTTGCAATACTTTCTTTATCTTTTTTAGTTGTTTTTAAATTACTAATGTAGTCATGTTTATTAGACATCTCTTCGTATTCAGCAAAAGCTTTATATTCTATCTCAGGCATACCGACAGTATCTAGTAATAAACTGTAAGCATGTTGATGAATAGACTCCATGTTAGCAAACGAGCCCATCATCATTCTTGCTTCTGGCTTTCTAAATATTCTCATGTATCTATCTATGTAGCCAGAGCCGACATCTACATCAGACTGTGTAAACAACCTGAATATTTGTGTTAATAAATTCTTTTCATTGTCTGACAACTCTTGCCAATCTTTAACATCTGTATGTAAAGGTACAGATTCGGGCATCCAGTGCATCTGATTTTGTAATACATAGTAATCAAACATCCATGGATTGTCAAACGGTTTATAGTAATCTCTAGTGCTAAGTAAGCTCATTATTTTTCTCCTTTGGTAAATAAACTAAAACAAAAGTGTTACAATTAGGACAACTTAAATTAGTTTCCATAATAAATTCGTCAGCGTATCCTTCAATATCGTTGTCTCCACCCCAAATTAATTCTGTATTACAGTGCCAACATTTCATAATTATTCTCTCCTCATGGTTTAAGAAATTCTGGTTTGTCGAAAAAGATTAGCATTGTAATAAAAGGCAACAAGCCTATACCAATTACAAAAATAGACGGCACAATTACTGCCCATAGTAAAGGCTTTTCTGCCATAAAGTCTAAGTCTTTATTGTTCATGCCTTTCTTTTTATCCTCTTCAGTATACTCTGGATAAGATAAAGAGTCTTCAAATCTTTTTACGTGTTTTGGTTTCATGTTATCCTTCACAAGCTATGCAATCCACTTCATCTAGTTTTATTCGTGGAACTTTTATGTTAACATTCTCTGCTGCCCTAGCTGCATCAGACCTAAAATAGTATAGTGATTTTAATTTGTGCATCCCATACCAGTGTACATCATTTACATACTGCATATATTCATCATGGGCATTTTGTTCTTCAGTTGCTTTAGGCAACACAAAGAATAAATTTATTGATTGGCTCTGACAGAGAAACTCTTGTCGTTTATGAGCATGTTCAATAATCCATATTTGATTTATCTCATTGGCAGTTTTAAATAATTCTTTTTCTGTATCGTCTAACACAGAAAGATGTTGTACTGAGCCATTGTTACCAGCAATATCTTTCCAAAGGTTTTCAAGTTCTTCTCCTTTTAATCCTTTACTTTTTAAAACTTTTTCCAAGTATTTATTTTTTACTTGATAACTACCTGATAAAGTTTTATGAGTAAAGACATTTGCCCTATAAGGCTCTACTGAGGGAGACGTACCAGCACATATAATACTACTACTAGCGTTAGGAGCAACGGCAAGGAGATGAGCATTACGCATCCCAGAACCAGATACATCAGGTGCTTCACCACGAATATCAGCGAGTTCCTGACTAGCTTTCGTAGCTTTACTTTTAATGTGTTTAAACGCTTGATAGTTGAATCCCGTAGCTTGGATTCCTTCAAAAGGAATGCCGTTTGATTGTAGATAGGCATGAAAACCCATCGCACCCAATCCCAAAGAACGTTCTCTGTAAGCCGAGTAAGCAGCTTTTGTAAATCCTTCTTTACCATCTTTAACATATCCTTTAAATCTTTTATAGTTAGCATTATACTCTCCAAGTTGCGATGTGTCAATAGCATTCTCAATAAAATGTTGTAGAACATTATCTAACATAGTTATTAAATCTTTTATAAAGTAATCATCTTTAGACCATTCATCATAATGTTCTAAGTTAACGCTAGACAAACAACATACGGCTGTTCTTTCTTCGTTAGTAGGTAGAGTTATCTCTGAACATAAGTTGCTTTGTTTTATTTCTAAGCCTAAATCTTTTTGTCCTTGAGGTAAAGCATCATTACAGTTGTCTATATTTATCATGTAAGGCTCACCAGTCTCTGCTCTTGCATAAATAATCTGCCACCATAGTTCTCTGGCATTTATAGTTTTAACAGCTTCATTTGTTTTAGGGTCTATCAATCTCCAATCTGCATCATCTCTAACAGCTTTAAGAAAATCATTAGTAATGTTAATACCGTTGTGTAAGTTTAAACACTTTCTATTTATATCTCCACCGGATTCTTTTCTCATGTTTATAAACTCTTCAATCTCTGGATGAGATATATCCATATAAGCAGCATAACTACCACGTCTAGTTATGCCTTGATTAAAGGCTAACATCTGAGAATCGACTACATGGATGAATGGAATACTTCCAGTAGAACGACTCCCACTAGAAGTAGAAATACCATTACTCCTAATATCTCCCCAGTATCCACCAATGCCACCCCCCGAACTAGCCAACCAAATATTTTCGTCATAATGAGAAGATAACCCATCACGACTATCGGGAACATAATTGAGAAAACAGCTAATAGGTAGCCCACGAGTTGTTCCCCCGTTGCTAAGTATAGGAGTGCTAAACATGAACCAACAATCGGAACTGTAGTTATACAATCTTTGAGCCATTTCATAATCTGTAACACCCTTGAAGGTGGCAGCAAATACTGAAGCCCTAGCAAAAGCCTCTTGTGCATGTGTTTCTTCCTCCCAGAAATATCTATCTCTTAATGTATCTAAACTAAACTTGTCTAGATTTTTTTCTTTTTCGTAATTTATCTCAATACCTAAATAAGGTTTTTGTCCTACTTTATCTTCTACCATAATTCTTATCTGTAATACTCTATTTTATCTAATAATTCTAATAGTTTATTTTCGTACCATTCTGCTTTCTTTAAATCTTCAGTGCCGTTTTTATATCTAAATCGCCAACGATACTTTAAAGAATTACCTCGTAAGTATCCTATAAATTCTTCTGAGGTTAACATAGAGTCAATAGCATCTATACATTCAATCTCTCCTGTGTTATAATGTTTAGGGTTATTAACCATATCTCTTTCTTTTTCTAATTCTATATCTCTTTCTTGCTCTAGTAGTATATCATTAATTGTTTTAGGTTTGCTCATTTAATATCTCCTCTAATGTAGCGTTTGGATTTTCTTTTACCTTTTTATAAAACCATCTAAGCGTGTAAGCACTAACCATAAATTTATTATTAGCAAATATATGTGTCTGTTCAGGTAAAAACTCTTGTAAATTTTTTGCAGTAATTTTAGTTGCATCTTCTCCATCAGGAGTCATAGACCTAATCCATCTAATTAACAACTGAGTTGCATGTTTACGTAGTCTTTTTGCTTTTCTGCCATTCATTTGTAACCTCTATAACTTTAGGTGGTTTTGGTGTTTGCGTTAAATAAGTGTAGCCTCTTGAGTATTTAAATACTCTTAAACCTAATCCATCGTTAGCATCTGAATGACATTCAAACTTATGTCTGCAATATACACATTCTTTAGGAAGTTTCATATTGCCAGAACTACCTTCTGGTTCTGGATTATAACATCTTTGAGGTGGTTTGTCAAGCTTTATTGCTTTCTTAACATCTCTTATTTTCTTTTTAATATTAGGTTTATCAAACTCAGAAGGTCTAAATAAAGCTAACTCTCCAGTCTCTTTATTCATAGCTAAGAAGCCACCTTTTTTTGTACCTTCAGCTTCTTCGTAACCTGCAAGTTGTGGAAGATAGCCGAAGGTATCTTGCTCTGCTAACGTACCGTCTTTAAATTTCTTGAAAGCAAAGCCTGAAGCAGTCTTAATATCTACTACTTCTCCGTCTATAGTACAGTCCATGTGTCCTTTAATACCGGAGACGGATACTTCTTTTTGTTCATTACCTACTTCGTGTCCAGAAATCTTTACTAAGAATAATAATACTTCTTCTAATAAGTGCCCATATAAAAACTTAATAAAAACTGGAGCAGGTAAAGACTCAGTAGACTCGTTCTCTGATTTTAAATCATACCATAACTGTCTAGTAGGTTTACCAATATTAGACATTCTTAGCATATCTGAACTTCTTGGCGAAGGATTAGCCCAATGATGTAGTACCTCTTTAATACTTTCTCCCAGAGCATCTATATCTTCAGCACTAGCATCAAGAGGCTTTCCTTCTCCTAAGACAGAAAGCTTAGAATAAATATCTTCTATTAAGTTATCTAAATTTTTCATATTGTTTCGATTATATTCTTAGCATCTTGTTTGCTAATCTTAAACCATTCTCCTTTTTTCTGTTCAGAGTTTTTCTTTAATAGTTTATGTGCTTTTTTCTCAGCATCTTTCCTATCATTAAAGAATCTACTGTAATGTAATTTATAATCTCTGAAAGGACTAGAGGTTTGATATTGGTTGCATCTATCTTTAGAATCAATAGCCATACCAACTTTCACCCAACCTTTCCAAGATGGATTGCTTATAATATATATGTCTCCACTTTCTTCTTTGTTGTATAACATCTTAGCAATCTTACTAATAGCTTGTGGTTTCTTTATTTTACCAAAAACTAATTTAGCTAAGTTGCCACCTTGCTGTAAGTATCCTTCGATAGTTCTAAACTTTCTTTTATAGAACACTAAACCTTCTTCATTAAGATGATGGTTAATACCTCTCTTTCTCCAAGTAGTTCCATCATACATTTTTCCATCTGCTCTAATGTCTCCGTTCTTAGGTTTTATATTAGTGTGTTTCACTCCAGTTGTCTCCTACTTTGTATTCGCCATCTAAAGGACAGCGAAGATTAAAATGTTCTCCTGCTTCTATTATAGACTCGACTGCACGAAGTCCTACAAAGTCTGCTTGAGATTCCCTCACTTCAACTTGCCATTCGTCATGTATATTTGCAACGAACTTATAGTCAATAGTATTTAATTTTAGTTTATTGTCTAATAAAGACAATGCTTTCTTCATAACGATAGCACCTGCTCCTTGTAATAAAGTATTTAAAGCAGCATGATTATTTCTAATGTAAAGCTTTCTGCCGTCTATACCCTTGAGGTACTTCTTAGCTGCTGCTCTCTGCACTCTATCTCTAAGAGATTTAAATTCTGGTTTATTATCAAAGAAATATTGTCTAGCTCTTTTGCCATCTGATGTATTTCCTCCAACCACCTTGCCAAGTTTTTCATCTCCTGCTCCGTACATGAGGGCATAGATGAAAGTCTTTGCCTTATCTCTTGATTCAAGTCCTGCAAGTTTTTGATTAGAGGTGTGTATGTCTCCGTTAATGATTTCATTTATAAACTCCTTATCATCCATGTAATGTGCTAACATTCTTATTTCAAGACCACTAGCATCAATACCAACTAATTTATTTCCTTCGTCAACAATCCAACAGGCACGACACTCCTTACCATATTCACTACTGATACTTGGAACTTGTGCCATGTTAGGATTTCTATGAGTCATTCTTCCAGTAATCGTGCCGTTAGGAATGACAAAGCCATGAACTCTACCATCGTCTTGTAATGCTTCTAACCAAGACTCTATCTGTGCAATTCTTTTTTGCAATAATAAAAACCTAGCTATAAGATTAGCCTCATGTATATGAGTTATCTCTGATAAAGTTTTCTCATCTACAATAGGTTGACCGGTAGGTGTAAATCTGTCAGGCTTCCAACCAAAGTCAGTCAGATATTCGCCAATCTGTTTACGACTACCAAGATTAAACTCTTGTAAAGTCTGTCTCATAAATGGTCTATAATCGGAAGTGTTTAAACACCTTTCATATTCATCGTCAGTCAATCCTCTTTTAGAAAGAGTACCATCTTTCTTAACATAAGGACTGACTAACTTGTCATCAACCAAACGAGGCTGAAATGTTTTATGCACTTCATCTTCAATAGATTGCATTTGTTCTCTGAGTTCTGCTAATAATAAATTAGCACCCATTTCATCAAACTTAAATCCATTTACTTCTTGCTGTTTCATTATATCAGAAACAGAATGTTCTAAACAAACTGAGTCTTTGGAAAAACCTCTGGCTTCTTTTTTAAGTTCTTTGTAAACTAAAGTATTGAGTTGAACATCACGAACACAATAGTTCAACATTTCTGCTGAATAGTTTTTATAATCTTCAAACTCAATCTTTTTAAATCCTAATTTGTACCCCCACTTTTCTAGTGAATGTCCACCTTCACGAGTAGGGTTAAACAGTCTTGATAAAACTAAAGTATCAAGAAGTTCTTTCTTAGTTAAGTCTACATCAAAAAACTTTTTAATCATTGGTATATCAAAGCCAACAATATTATGACCAATCAATCTATCTGCTGATTGTAAAAGTTTTACACCGTCATCAAGTTTACTAGGTGGAAACTTAAATATTTCATTTGTGTCTACATCTTGAGCAACGATACACCAAACCTTAGTGGCTTTTAAATCGTCTGTCTCTATGTCAAATACTAAATCCATAATTAAAATCCGTGTTCATCTTCATCAACTTGAATGTCAGATATATCTACCTCTGATAGTCTACCACTATTAGAGTCATAAAGCAAGTGTGTTGCCATACCAACATCGCCAGTGTATCTTGATTTAAGCACACGGACTTTTGTAGTACGAGACTCATCGCCATCGTCAGATTGTTGATTTCTTTCCAATGCCAAGACACAATCAGACAGTTGAGCAATACTTTGTGAACCTCTCAAGTGAGATAGATTTACTTCTATACCGTTCTCGTGTCCTTTATTACCATCAACTCTTCTCAAGTGTGATACTAAGATTATACCTGCACCAGTTTCTTCAACGATACTTCTGAGTCTAGTCATAATATTATCAATGGCTCTACGTTCATCGCCTTCTGATACTGCACTTACTAACATGTGTAAGTGGTCAACTACAACCCATTTACATTCACAACCGATAATCATAAATCTAAGTTTAGAAAATATCTCATCAATATCATTCGTGCCAAAGTGAGCATGAACCCAAACTCTGTTTTTATTCTCTCCGTCATACAAGACATCAAAGAATTTATCAAGTTGTTCTGGTGTAAACTTTTCTCGTTCTTGGTCTATGTATAGTCTAGCGTTAGCTTCAATAGAAATAATCCCATCAATAGTTCTTCGCCAGTCCTCCTCAAGAGCAATCACACCGACATTATCTTTGGTGCTTTTGATGAGCCAGTGTTCTAACTCTCTCGTGACAGAGGATTTACCAAGACCAGTTCCACCAGTAAGTGTGACTAATTCACCTTGTCGTAATCCATACAACTTATCGTTCAATCCTTGCCAAGGATAAGGCACACTGTTTTTCTTTTCTCTAGTGTGATACTTGTCTCTTTGTTCAGAAACATTTAAGACACCAGAAGGTGTATAGGTTTTAGCTGACCACCATGCTTCAACAAACTCCTTGTGCTTGTTGTTTCGGAGCATATCATTAGGGTCTTTAAAGCCATTAGGTAAGTTAAGTATCTTAGCTTTACTAGGTTTAAACAGCCTAGCAACTTTTCTAGCTGCTTCCTTACCTGCCTTGTCATTATCAAATGCAATGATAACATTATCAAATCCTTCAAGAAATTCAAGACTATCTTTAACATCACGAACTGCTCCTGATGAGCCACGTTTAATAGAGACAACTGCCCACTTACTACCTAGTAATTCATAGGTAGCCATAGCATCACACTCGCCTTCAGTTAAAGTTATATACTTGCCACTCTTGAAAAGTTGTTGTCCAAACAAGCCTGTATCATCTAGCGAACCATTCCAAAAGAATTGTTTATTGGGTACATTTCTTTCTTTGGTTGAAGCCAACTCATGTCCATTATAAAATGGATATATATGTTTTACTACATTACCCTGTAAGTCATGGACAACTTTTACCCCATACTTTTGAGCAGTAGCTTGTGATATTTTTCTATCGGTCAGTGCTGAAAAAGAACCGACTGATACATTATCAGGTTGTTTAAACGTATTATCTTTTTGTACTTCCATATTTTTTCCTTCGCAACTTTCTTTATAGTTAGGCATAAAGGTATCGCAACTAAAACATTTAGCTGACCCATCTTCATTAACACCAACGGCATCACTACTATTACAGATAGGACACGGTTGATGCACCTTATCCCAAGTGCTTGTCATATTAGCCCTCACTAATTATTATTTATCTTTAGTATCTTCAGTTATAATTTTAGTTTCAGATACTTCCTCTTTGGCAGGTTCAACCATAAGTGCTTCATCACAGCTTTCTAAAATCTTTTCAAGATTAGCTCTATGTGTAGCACTTGCAAAGTTGATTGCCTCTGCTAAAGTTTCAAGAGTTCCCACTTTAGAAATGATAACTCTAGCCTCGCCTTGTTTGGTTTCATCAGCTATCTCGTTAACATTATAAATGTTTTCTCCGTCATCTTTTTTAATAGTAATAATCATACTAAAACTCCTCGTTCTCTGTTGATGGTTCAGCGTACTCAACTAACTCTACAACTTTAACTGCAATTAATTCAGCAAAAGTTCCATAGTCATTCTTGTAAGGTTTAATTTTAACCTTAACTTTAGAGCCATTACCAAGAGCAACGTCTATAGGGTTGCCGTCATTATCAATTAGCTTTGGTGCTTCATTGATACGACCTGCAACTTCTACTTTTCTACTAAAAGAAAAAGCAGGTTTATCAAACTTAGGTTGCCCACTTCTATCTCTAACTTGAGAGATACCTTTTGCTTCTAAATCAGAAGCTGTACTGTCATCAGTCAAAACTGTAATGACGTACTTATGAGGTTGAAACCTCGTGTTAGGTGTAGTGATGTGTGGATACATCGCCTCTCCTTCTACATACTCATACATATTTTTACTCCTATATATAAATTGTTTTAATTACTTTGCACATTATATCACAAGTAGATTTAAATTGCAAGTCTTTTTTCTTTTCGCTTTGCATTATTTTTTTGCCTAGTCATTTCGTTCTCTTCGGCAAACCACTCATTGATGATGTGTTCTTTTAAATCTTTAGTAGATAACCCAGTATCATTTTTAGTTATCCTTAAATGATTACTGCCAACTACTAAGGTAGCATAGTTATGATACTTCTCATCAGCTAAAGTAAACTGATAGTCTGGAGCATTGTAATACATGACACTGTTTAAACGCTCTGCATACATACCATAATCTATTTGTTGTTTTTGTTTTTTCATATTCCTCCGAAAATTATAGTGGCTAGTACCCCGAATTTAATCTAGGATTTACCTAGCCACTTGTCTTTTTGCAAGACACATTAACATGGTTAGGAAGGTTTTGTTGAGGGCTACCATGTCAATTAAAAGATGTCATTGAAAGTGACAATCTCATTACCATACAATGTCACGAAGTAGTTGCCATTAGTTTTAGAAACTTCATAACAAACTTTATGCTCGTACCATTCCTCGTAGTTATCATAAACATAATCTACAAACCTTTTGTACTCGTCTTCAGTGACTTGTTTTGTTGTTGAATAAAATATATCTCTTTGTGCTTTCATAATTTAGTGCTCCATTATACCATACTTTTAATTAAATTGCAAGTGCTTCTTCATAATCTTTATTCCACCACTTAGGTTTTGACCTGCCTTTCTCCCACTTGGCATAGTGCTTTTCGTTAATAACATATCTACGATAAGCAACGATAGGGTCTTCATGCTTGTATTCATCAGGCATAGCTTGTGCTAGTGGTGTCATTTCGCCCTGCTTTATATTCTTCGGATATTGCATTAAAGGTTTCTCCAGCTTAACAAGACTTGCATGTTGTTTACCATATCGAAAAGTATACTCCATACCTAGTGCCAGAAAGTGTGCATACAGCCATGAATAATTTTGACTGGACTCTCTTGCCCAAATAGTACAGGGATGATTCCAGTAAGCTCTTTTGTAGAGTCCTACTTCATCTGCCCACTCATCGCCATCTAGTTCTCTATGTGCTGTGCATAACATCTGTGCTGTTTCCAACGGCATTTTTACTAGCATCTTATCTGGCTGTGCTTCTGCCGAAGTTATTGGATTGTGATTAAAATAAAATATGTTCATATCTACTCCTCTAAGTAATTATTGAAACAAATTCTTTGTTATCGTCTTGTTGTACATCATCAATCTCAAGCCATTCATCTGCAAATACGGGTTTATCATTTTCCCAATCGCACACAACAAGTTTATCTTGTACTTGAATATCGACTATGGCTTTTGAATTACATTCTTTTAATCTTTTAATTAGTTCGTGTACTCTCATTTAGTTTCCTCGTCTGGTTTTAATTCATCTATCAACTCCCACATTTCTGCCGAGAGCTGTACTAAACTAGGTGCTTCTGGCTCTATTCTAACTCCCATAGGTACTGCATTAACAGTTTCATCTAAAAGTGCCATAGCTCTGTCTAGTTCTTTCCATTGTTCATAGGGTAATTTCATTTAGTTTCTTCCTCGTTTTTAATTAGTCTAAGTTTTGGTTTTATATCTAAAACATTTATTTTTCTAATAGTTCTTGAAGTCTGCCCAAGATAATTTATTTCATCTAAAGTTTCTTTTAGTTCTTCATCACTTAACTCAGCAAAGACTCTAGTAATTTCAAGTGCTATATCTTCATCTAAGAATTTAAACTTCATGCTTTTTCCTTAATAAATTTTTCTCTTATGTCTTCTATAAAACTTTGCATAGTTTCTAAATCAACCTCGAATCCATCTTTTAGTTCAGATATTTGACTATGTACCCATTCAATTTTTTCGTAATCAGTCATACTTTACCTCTAAGTTCTTTCATTTCTTGTTTAAATTTTTGTATTGCTTCTCGCTTAGTGTAAAAGTAATAGACTCTTGTTTCCAAGTAGCCATTAACAATATCACATATTCGCCAAGCACCTTCTCTGTTTTTATCTATATCCATTAGTCTTCTCCTGCTGTTATATCTAACTCACTAAGATAACTATATCCACTTCCTCGGTCATCAGAAAGCTGGTCAAATACAAATTGTTCAGCTTCTTCTTCACTATTTGCCATGACATGAAAAGTTCCCGAAACTTCTACACAAAATTCAGTTTCTTCTTCTTCTTCTTCTATAATTTTTTCTTTATCTTCAATCATCTTCTTCTTCCTCCATTCTGATTTTTCTTTGTTCTGCTATAGTCATAACAATTTGAATTAACAAATCATCAAAATCTTCTACAGCATACTTATCTAATAGTTCTACTATTTGTTCCATTATGCGACCTCCTCGCTTAAACCTAAAACTTCTAAACCAACATCTTCAATGAGTTCTTCAAGTAATTCTACAACCTCTTTATTTTTAAGAGGTGTTGTGTAATCTACTCCATAAAACTCAGGAATATCTACTGAATAGTGATGTCTATCATATGCCCATGTAAAGACATCTTCAACAACACTTTGTGCGTATTCAAGGTCAGTAAATCTACCAAGCGTTTCTAAACCTTCAGGATTAAAATAACCTAAGCATTCAGTTGCCCCATTAAGAGCATGTGAACACTCAGCCAATAATTGACAAAGAGTATTTAACTCTCTGAATTTTTCTACTTTATCAATGATACTTAACATTTATACCTCCATTTAAGTTGTTGTCTGTTTGACCGCAACAAAGTTAGCAACTCTCCTTGTGCTTGTCAATGCTATAAAAATTATAGCGATAGCTAGTAAGGTAGGAGAGTTATATGAAAAAAAATCCTCACTAGCTATCTAAAAATTTGGCGGTGGCAGTAGTAGTGTAGGTGGCTATTTCTCCTACATTCTCTGCAGTACCATTCAAACTACTACCACCTATTAACTATCCTTACTTGTTCTATTCCACGACAAGATTCGAACTTGCGAAGCCATAAGGCACAAATAACATTACTAACCTTCAAGCATTTTTAAGGTTTATTATTGCTGGTTTGACCGCTTCCATACATGGATAACGATAGTTAAATATTTGTCGGCTCTGATAATTAACAGTTCAGATTTAAAGCAATCCCGTGAATTAATTGCTACCGATTTTTAATTTTTCTCATAGTATCTACGAGCATACTTTTTAAAATTCTTTGAATTTCATTGTAAGTTTTCCAACCTTCAACTCCATAATTATCTTTAGATATATAAGGATTATCTATTAACCACTCGCCAGTATCTTTATCTCTGATACCTATTTCAAATAAACCAGAACTTCCACCATAAGAACCACCATGACAGATAACAGTCACCATTAAGTTATCAAAATAATAGATATACCATATACCACCTTTAATTTTATCATTACATGAGAAATTTTCCTTGCAATTTATAGGTCTTATTTCATCATTAATGACATCAAGATTAGCAACGATACTTTCATATCCTGCTATTTCTATGCTATTTATTTTCATATTTATCTCCATTTAAGATTTAAAGGTGTTAGATTTTAAGTCCTCAGTAAAACCTAACAAAACTGCCACTAAGTACTTAGCGACTACCTAATGTTTCCACAATAAGAGAAGGTAGCGTAAGCTCTTAAAGTGTGAGCAGTTTTACTTCTTACTCAGGAAGTTATAGGGGGTTTATGTCACACCTTTATTTTTTTAAGTGCTTCTCGGATTTATTTATTTGCACTTTAAATCTTCTGTCGCAATCGACCTAGCAAGTTTGCCGAAACTCCCAAGCCATGTCAAGGCTATAAAGTATCTTTAAAGAAACTATTAAGTCTTATACTCTTTTCCCCTTGTTTCTTTTTAGGAAACTAAAAGAAACTTCTTTGCCTTTGAAGGCTTAAAAGTTTAGCGAGAACTGTTTGGTCTTGTCAAGACTATTAATACTGCCAAGTATCTAAGATATATAAAGTTCCCATATCCATACTGTGTTTATTTAAAAAACCAAACTCAGTTTTTAATAATGCCCTCAACCTACCTTTCCGATAAATCTTGGCTCTGGTTTCTTTATGGGATATTTCCTCAACAAATGAGAAGTTCAGTTTATTTAAATACTCAACTGCTTGAGTTTCACAAGTAAATGTTTGCATAATTATATAGCCCTCAACTATAAGTTATTAGCGGTAAGTTCCGCTATCCACCGACATTGTGCCGACATCTTCGCCCAACTTCAAGCCTATTAAAATTCTCAACCAATAGTTATTACCCGCAACTATTAGTTATTAGGGCAAAAATCCCGCCACTCCACTCAATTAATAGATAAAGTAAATTCAAAATAAAAAAGGTACATTTCAAAAAAGGTACAATTTTAAAAAGGTACATAAAAAAAATAAAAGGTACATGAAATAAAAAAGGTACATTGAGATTTTTAGCAAAAGGTACAGGATTTTTTAGGTACTGTATAAATTTACAGTATTTACAAGATTAAAAAATTCTGAATGAGATTTTAAAAAAAGTTATTGACTAGATTAAAAAATTCTGAATGAGATTTTAAAAAGACTATTGACCAATTAAAATTTTTATGAATGGGATTTTAAAAAAAGATTGCAAATTATTTTTCATTGTGCTTTGGGTGGATTGACAAGATTATATTTTTATGAGTTGGGTTTTTTTAAAAGGGTTGTAAAGTTTTAAAAAATCTGATATTCGCATGAATAATAGTAATTGCTTTTAGCTTTTACTTGTATATAGTGGGAATTAGATTTTTGATATTGATGACTCTTAAATTAATCTTACGTTGAAAATCTGGATTTGAAATAATCCCGCACTCGAAAGACGTTGAGCGTACACAAAGAAGAATTACTCTTTGGGATTCTTAGGTCGAAGGCTAAATTGAAGAAGCATAAAACCGAATAAAATAAAACCAGTATTGTTTTTTAACTTTCAAAATATAGGTGGTTATATGGAATATATTCATATCCATTTGTCCGATGATTCAGTTGCTGAATTTACTAAAGTAAATCAAGCGATGCATTTTATTTTTGGAATGTTTTTCTCCAAAAGAGAAACACAGCTCAGAATAGAGGCAAGTAACCAAGCGGATAAATTAAGGTTGATAAGGTATGCGAATGCCATATCAAATTCGATAAATGAAGTCTTACCAAGTAAGGAGGGTTAAACATGGCTTTTAATAAAAATACAACAGCGACTGCAAAGCAGTTATGGTTTTTATCTTTTAAAGTTTCTGAGGTCTTAGCGACTGAAAAGAAAATAAAAGATGAAAAGGCACTTAATAAATTCACTAATTCATACAAGCGTTGGATTTATGGAATTTTAATTCACGACTTAAAAAGGTTTGAAGAAGGAAAAATTAAAAAGTTTCTTTCAAGTGCCGATGCCGATGATTTGATTAATGGTCGCAAAAAGTTAGCGGATAAATATCT